>Ga0213920_1000186_pt1 | contig 59900 bp, 60 predicted proteins | sample McNCre1117MG_FD_161054 | JGI IMG/M metagenome (GOLD analysis project Ga0213920, IMG submission 161054) | Freshwater microbial communities from McNutts Creek, Athens, Georgia, United States - 11-17 MG | ecosystem: Environmental > Aquatic > Freshwater > Creek | place: USA: Georgia | collected...
CAAGTGCAATGGCTAACGAGCTTCTCAAGTTCGCCGATGGCACTCTGGGCCTAGCCCTGAACCTAGACGAGCGCGAGATCGGTACCGTTGTTCTCGGTAACTTCGAAGGCATCGTCGAGGGTATGGAGGTTCACCGCACCGGTGAAGTTCTTTCAGTACCTGTCGGTGACAACTTCTTGGGTCGCGTTGTTGACCCACTAGGTAACCCAATCGATGGTCTAGGCGACATCAAGGCAGAGGCACGTCGTGCGCTCGAGCTTCAGGCTCCTGGCGTAATGGCTCGTAAGTCTGTTCACGAGCCACTTCAGACCGGCATCAAGGCAATCGACGCCATGATTCCAGTTGGCCGCGGTCAGCGTCAGCTAATCATTGGTGACCGTCAGACCGGTAAGACCGCTATTGCGATCGACACCATCATCAACCAGAAGGCTAACTGGGAGTCTAAGGACCCTAAGAAGCAGGTTCGATGCATCTACGTTGCAATCGGTCAGAAGGGTTCGACCATTGCTTCTGTAAAGGGCGCGCTTGAAGAGGCCGGCGCTATGGAGTACACCACCATCGTGGCGTCTCCTGCATCAGACCCAGCTGGTTTCAAGTATCTAGCTCCTTACACCGGTTCGGCCATTGGCCAGCACTGGATGTATGGCGGCAAGCACGTTCTGATCATCTTCGATGACCTGTCAAAGCAGGCCGAGGCCTACCGTGCAGTTTCACTTCTTCTGCGTCGCCCACCAGGCCGCGAGGCTTACCCAGGTGACGTCTTCTACCTACACTCACGTCTACTTGAGCGTTGTGCCAAGCTGAACGACGAGCTAGGTGGCGGTTCGATGACTGGTCTTCCAATCATCGAAACCAAGGCGAACGACGTTTCTGCATACATCCCAACCAACGTGATTTCGATCACCGACGGTCAGATCTTCTTGCAGTCAGACCTCTTCAACTCAAACCAGCGCCCTGCTATTGACGTAGGTATCTCGGTTTCTCGCGTTGGTGGTGCGGCTCAGGTTAAGGGCATCAAGGGCGTTTCAGGAACCCTGAAGCTGGAGCTCGCTCAGTATCGCGCTCTTGAGGCATTCGCAATGTTCGCCTCTGACCTAGATGCTGCATCACGTCAGCAGCTTGCTCGCGGTGCCCGCCTGATGGAGCTTCTAAAGCAGCCTCAGTACTCACCATTCCCTGTTGAAGAGCAGACTGTCTCGATTTGGGCCGGAACCACCGGCAAGCTAGACGAGGTTCCAGTTGAAGACGTTCTTCGCTTCGAGGCCGAGTTGCTTGAGCACCTACGCCGCAACACCAAGGTTCTCACCACCATTCGTGAGACCAGCAAGCTAGAGAGCGACACTGTCGCTGAGCTAGAGAAGGCTGTTGCCAAGTTCAAGCGCGGATTCGCTACTTCGACCGGCGCGGCGCTTGCCTCAGCCGGCGACGCTTCTGCGCTGGACGAAGATGACGTTGAGCAGGAAAAGATTGTCAAGCAGAAGAAGGCTCCTGCAAAGAAGCCAGCTGCTAAGAAGTAATCACTTCTACGCCTAAACAAACAACTTCTATTTAAGGAACGGAGAGAGACATGGGAGCGCAACTTCGCGTCTACAGACAGAAAATTAAGTCTGCTCAGACCACCAAGAAGATCACTCGTGCCATGGAGCTAATCTCTGCTTCGCGAATCTACAAGGCACAGCAGCGTCTTGCAGCGGCAAACCCGTATGCAAAGGCTGTAACCCGTGCTGTCTCGGCTGTGGCAACCTTCGGAAACGTCGATCACCCACTTACCACCGAGCCGGCACGCATTGATCGCGCTGCGGTAGTTATCTTTACCTCTGACCGCGGTCTTGCCGGAGCGTTCTCTTCGAACGTGCTAAAGGAAGCCGAGCAGCTAACCAACCTTCTCCAGGAGCAGGGCAAGGAAGTTGTTTACTACCTAGTCGGTCGCAAGGCTGTTGCAAACTTCAACTTCCGTCGTCGTGAGGCTGTTCGCAGCTGGATCGGTGGCACCGACTTGCCAGTGTTCGACACTGCCAAGGAGATTGCAGATGCAGTTGTTGCAGCATTCAACACCGACTATGCAGACGGTGGCGTTGACGAGATTCACTTGGTGTCAAACCGTTTCGTTTCGATGATTGCTCAGGTTCCTGAGGTTGTCCGTTTGCTTCCTCTAGAGGTAGTCGAAGGCACCGAGGCTCCAAGCTCAGACGAAGTTTTCCCGCTCTATGAATTCGAACCAGACGTGAACAAGGTGCTCGATGCCTTGCTGCCTGTCTATATCGAGAGCCGAATCTTCAACGCCATGTTGCAGTCGGCAGCTTCTGAGCACGCAGCACGTCAGAAGGCTATGAAGTCAGCAACTGACAACGCAGACAAGTTGATCAAGAACTACACCAGACTGAGTAACTCAGCTCGCCAGTCTGAGATTACCCAGCAGATTTCCGAAATTGTCGGTGGAGCAGACGCACTGTCTACCGCTGGCAACGAAGACTAAGAGAAAGAAAGAGACATGGCCGAGACCAAGAAGAAGGCTGCAGCAACCGCAGCCGGCACCGGACGCATTGCTCGCGTTACCGGTCCAGTGGTTGACATCGAGTTCCCGCACGATGCCATCCCTGCGATCTACAACGCGCTCACCACTGAAATCGACCTAGACGGCGAGAAGACCACTCTTACTCTCGAGGTCGCTCAGCACCTAGGCGACGACCTAGTGCGCGCCATTGCCTTGAAGCCAACTGACGGTTTGGTCCGCGGCGGAGTCGTAACCGACACCGGCGCGCCAATCTCTGTTCCAGTTGGTGACGTCACCAAGGGTCGCGTCTTCAACGTGACCGGCGAGGTTCTAAACGCGGCCAAGGGCGAGAAGATTGAGGTCAACGAGCGTTGGTCAATCCACCGTCAGCCTCCAAAGTTCGACCAGCTTGAGTCGAAGACCAACATGTTCGAGACCGGTATCAAGGTCATCGACCTTCTAACCCCTTACGTTCAGGGTGGAAAGATTGGTTTGTTCGGTGGTGCCGGTGTTGGTAAGACCGTTCTGATCCAGGAAATGATTTACCGTGTGGCAGAAAACCACGATGGTGTGTCAGTATTCGCCGGTGTTGGTGAGCGTACCCGTGAAGGTAACGACCTCATCGACGAAATGACCGAGTCTGGCGTTATCGACAAGACTGCACTGGTCTTCGGCCAGATGGATGAGCCACCTGGCACCCGTCTTCGCGTAGCGCTTTCGGCGCTAACCATGGCGGAGTACTTCCGCGATGTTCAGAAGCAGGACGTTCTGTTGTTCATCGACAACATCTTCCGTTTCACTCAGGCAGGTTCAGAGGTTTCAACCCTTCTTGGCCGTATGCCTTCTGCAGTGGGTTACCAGCCGAACCTGGCTGACGAGATGGGTCTCCTTCAGGAGCGCATCACCTCGACCCGCGGTCACTCGATTACCTCGCTTCAGGCAATTTACGTTCCTGCTGACGACTACACCGACCCAGCCCCGGCAACCACCTTTGCTCACCTTGACGCGACCACCGAGCTATCTCGTGAAATCGCATCTCAGGGTCTGTACCCAGCGGTGGACCCACTGACCTCGACCTCGCGCATCTTGGACCCTCGTTACATCTCGAAGGATCACTATGAGACCGCAACCTTGGTCAAGTCGATCCTTCAGAAGAACAAGGAACTTCAGGAAATCATCGCCATCCTTGGTGTTGAAGAGCTTTCTGAAGAAGACAAGATCACAGTTTCACGCGCACGTCGTATCCAGCGATTCCTATCGCAGAACACCTACATGGCGACCAAGTTCACCGGTGTTGCAGGGTCTACCGTTCCACTAAAGGACACCATCGAGGGCTTCTCGGCCATCGCACGCGGTGACTTCGACCAGGTTGGCGAGCAGGCCTTCTTCAACGTCGGTGGAATCGAAGACGTTCTTCGCGAGTGGGACAAGATTCAGAAGGAATCAGGTAAGTAACAATGGCACTGCACGTTGAGCTAGTAGCCGCCGACCAGGCCGTATGGACTGGAGAAGCCAAGATGGTGGTCGCTAAGACCGTCGAGGGTGAAATCGGTTTGCTGCCAGGCCACGAGCCAATGCTTGCGATTCTTGGTTCCGGCGAAGTTCGCATCACTCTAGAGGGTGGTGAAATCATCAAGGCATCGGCCGAGGATGGTTTTCTTTCCGTCGAAAAAGACGTAGTGACCGTGGTCGCTCGTCACGCCGCACTGATCTAAAGCAGTTTCAATTTGAAAGCCCCGACCTTCCGGTCGGGGCTTTCAACTTTCTCTAGCACTTATGCGCGGGGTCTCACTTTGCTCGGCACCCACTTGACATCGCCTCCGTGCCTGAGGTTGGCATACCTGGCCAAAACGAACAGAAGGTCGCTGAGACGGTTCAAATACCTGGCCGCGTCGATGTTGATACCTCCGTTTGCCTGGCCCTTCTTGGCGGGCTCAGTGCCGTATGCCTCGATGGCGTGCCATGTCGCGCGTTCGGCGCGACGCACCACCGTGCGCGCAAGATGAAGCCCAGCCGCCAATCCGGAACCGCCGGGCAGAATGAATGAGTCGAGTTTTCCGAGATCGCGGTTGTATTTGTCGATTGCCGACTCAAGGCCGAGAATCCACTCGCTTTCAATGCGAATCGGATCATATTCATAGTGCTCATTCAGTGGGTTTGAGAGGTCTGCACCGAGGTCAAAAAGGTCATTTTGAATCTGAATCAGCAAGGCTAGGGTTTCTTCGTCAAATTCATCCTTGGCCAATGACACCGCGACGCCGATGGCCGAGTTTGCCTCATCTACGTCGGCATAGGCCTCGATGCGCGGGTCAGTTTTGCGAGTTCGGCTGAAGTCGCTCAAGCCGGTCATTCCTTCGTCGCCAGTGCGGGTATAGATTTTTGTGAGTTTGACCATGTTCCAAGTGTATTGCGGGCCTTGAAGAGCGCTCGTGGTCGGTCGAGTGCCGCAGGAGATTTAACATTGAGGCATGCTATTTCTGTTGCCGCCATCTGAGACCAAGAGGTCTGGCGGTGGCGCCCTCGGTATAGACCAGGTTGCTCTCACCTTCGGTGGTTTGAATAGGGCTCGCGAGGCGGCGCTTGAGGCCCTTGGTGACGCGTCGCTATTTACCGCACCTACCATGCGAGCCTTGGACAGGTATACCGGCACCCTGTATTCGGCCTTGCACGGTCGGGGTTTGAAGGGTAGCCCGACAGCCAATAATTCGTTGAACGCAGCAGAAATTGCTCGGGCAAAATCCACGGTTTTGATTCAATCGGCACTATTCGGCCTGATTCCGGCTACCGACCTGATTCCCGAATACAAGGTTTCACCAACGAAGAGCTTGAGTGGGCTCAACCTCAAACGCCTCTGGTCTGAGGCGCACCAGGCGATCTGGCCGCGACTAACCGGGGGAGTAATCATCGATTTGCGCTCGAAGGCATATGCGGAGCTTGCTCCGATTCCCGAGAACATCGAACACTACCGGGTTGAGGTGGTCGTCGAGTATCCAGACGGAACTCGTGCGACTCTCAACCATTTCAACAAAAAGGCCAAGGGGCAGCTGGTCAGGGCTGCACTGACCGCCAAGGATGCGCCTGAAACGCTAGCTCAGCTGAAGGCCTGCGCCAAGCGAGCCGGTCTCAAGATTGAGGCTTCTGGTCAAATCTTGACTCTGGTGACTCGAGAGGCAACCTAAACCGATTTGAAGCAGCCCGGTGCGTGATCGTTGACCATCCCGGTTGCCTGCATGAGCGCATACATGGTTGTTGGCCCCACGAAACCAAAGCCACGCAGGCGAAGCTCTTTGCTCAGGGCCTTTGATTCTGGCGTCACGGCAAGCCAGCTAAATTCTGATTTGGCACGGTTCGATGGCTCAGGCCTAAAGCTCCAAACCAATTCACTCAGGCTCTCACCCCTTGCCTGCATCTCGAGCACTATCTTTGCGTTCTGAATCGTGCTCAAGATTTTGGCTCGATTTCTAATGATGCCAACATCGAGCATCAAGCGTTCAACATCGGTGGCGCTCATTGCAGCAACCGATTCGGGTTCAAAGTCATTGAATGCGGCCCGAAACCCTTCGCGGCGTTTCAGGATGGAGATCCAAGATAATCCCGCTTGGAACCCCTCTAGCGAGATTCTTTCAAACATCTCTCGATCGCCATGCACCGGAACACCCCACTCGGTGTCGTGATAGTCGATGTAGGTTGGGTCGGTGCTTAGCCAAGAGCAGCGTTCAAGGCCATCCTCGAATGGTTTTGAGTGAGTCAAGCTATTCCTTAGCCTGGATTCCCTCGAGCTTCAGCAGCCAACGCTTTGTCGGCAGCCCATCACCACCGGAGTATCCGGTTATTTTGCCCGCCGCGCCAAGAACGCGGTGACAACCAATCACGAGTGGCACCGGGTTCGCCCCAACCGCCCCACCGACGGCTCGAACCGCATTCGGTTTGCCGATGGCTTCGGCTATCTCGCCATAGGTCATGGTTTCACCAAAGCCGATGTTTGAGATCTGGCGCCAAACCGCCATCTGAAATTCAGTGCCCTTGGCCAAAACTTCAAAATCCAGAATCTGACTCTCGCCATTGAAATAGTCAGTCAACTGTTTTTCGGCCCTATCAAGAACTTCGGCGGTGCCGCTGTTTGGCATGCCGGGTGCTCCGATAGTCAGCTCGACCACCTGGTTATCTCGTGCCCGAATAAAAATCGAGCCAATCGGTGAATTGAAACTGCGGGTTGCTTCTTCAGTCATGTCTGTCATATTCCGAGATTATGGGCGCGTTGCTCTGATTAAAGCACGAACGCCGACTCTGTGGACAGAATCGGCGTTCGCACACGGTGTGGAACAACTAGAGGGCTCGTTGAGCCTCAACTAGGCAACCACGAAGGATCTGCTCGATTTCGTTGAACTCGTCTGGGCCGATGGTCAACGGTGGAGCAAGCTGAACCACAGGGTCGCCACGGTCATCCGAGCGGCAATAGAGGCCCTCTTCGAACATGCGGTGCGACAGGATGCCGCGAAGCAGACGCTCAGATTCGGCATCGTTGAAGGTTTCCTTGGTGGTCTTGTCTTTGACCAGTTCGATCGCCCAGAAATATCCCTCGCCTCGAACGTCACCGACGATGTCGATGTCCTTCAATTTTTCAAGGGTGCGACGGAACTCGCCCTCGTTGCGGCGAACGTTGCCAATCAAATCCTCTTCATCAAAGATGTCTAGGTTGGCAAGGGCCACAGCTGCCGAAACCGGGTGACCGCTGTAGGTGTAACCGTGCGGGAAGATCTCGGTGCCGTGCTTGAACGGCTCGAAAAGCTTCTCGGCGATCAACAGCGCACCGATCGGGGCATAGGCCGAGGTCATGCCCTTGGCGCAAACGATCATGTCTGGCTCGAAGTCATAGCGGTTCGATGCGAACATTTCACCGACGCGACCGAAGGCGTCGATGGTCTCATCGGCCACGATTAGCACGTCATACTTGTCACAAATTTCACGAACGCGCTTGAAGTAGCTCTTTGGTGCGGTAAAGCAACCGCCAGAGTTCTGCACCGGCTCCAAGACGAACATGGCAACGGTGTCAGGGTCTTCGAACTGAATCATCTCTTCAACGCGGTCAGCAGCCCACAGGCCGAATTCCTCTTCGGTGGCGAACTGATCCTGTGCGCGATACCAGTTCGTGTTTGGCACTCGGAAGGTCGAAGGCACAAGTGGCTCGAATTGCTTCTTCATGGATGGGATGCCGGTCATCGACAACGCTCCGTGTGAGGTGCCGTGATAGGCCACCGAGCGAGTCAAGACCTTGTGCTTCATCGGCTTGCCCTGAATCTTGAAGTATTGCTTAGCCAGCTTCCATGCGGTCTCGTTTGCCTCGCCACCGCCGGTGGTGAAGAAGACTCGAGAAAGGTTCTTCGGTGCGTATGAGAGCAGACGCTCCGAAAGCTCGATTCCTGGCTTGTGGGCGTGTGACCAGAGCGGGAAATAGTCGAGCTCGCGCATCTGCTTGTGAGCAGCCTCGGCCAACTTCTCGCGTCCGTGACCTGCATTCACCGCGAACAGGCTCGAGATGCCGTCAAAGTAACGCTTGCCATTTTGATCCCAGAAGTGGTGACCCTGGGCGCGGGTAATGATCGGAATTTCGCCGTTCTTGGCATAGAAAGGGCTGTGGCGGGTGAACTGCAAGAACATGTTGTCCTTGGCGGCCTGCTGCAGCATTTCTGGGGTTGCTTCTCTTCCGGCCTTTCGGGCGTCGAGAAGCGGGGTGGCGGTTTCTGCGTTCTTTCGATTCCAGATAGCCATTTGATATCACTCTTTACATTGGGTTTTTCGGGGGAATCATCTGGTTCCCCAGTTGTAGACCTGCTTTGCGACTTTCAGATACACGAAGGTTTCGGTAGATGTCACTCCGGGCAGTGTCCGGATCTTTGAATTGAGCAGGGCAATGAGATCGTCATCGTTCTCACAAACCACCTCAACCAAAATGTCAAAGCTTCCGGCGGTCATGACCACATAGTCAACCTCGGGCATTTCTGCCAGCGATTCTGAGATTGCTCGGGTGTCTCCGCCGCAGCGAACGCCAATCATGGCCTGTCTATAGAAACCGAGCTGCATCGGGTCGGTCACGGCGACCACCTGCATTACCCCGGATTCGGTTAGCTTCTGCACGCGCTGGCGAACCGCCGCCTCGGATAGTCCGACGGCCTTGCCAATTTCTGAGTATGAGCGGCGCCCGTCAAGCTGAAGTTGTTCGATGATCAACTTTGATACATCGTCCAGCTGACTCGATTTGGTGCGTGCAACCCTAGACATGGTTCGATTTTGTCAGTGAAAAAGCCTTTTAGCAAATGAATCCGCAGGTGATTCGCCGTTTTTACACTGAAATGAAAGCAAATCACCTTAATTTGCTTCGAAATGCGGATTAGACTCACAATATAAGCACCCACTCGAAGGAGAGCTAAGCGATGTCGGTTCGCAAACTACAAAACTTTGTCAACGGCGAATACGTTGAGGCCAAGTCTGGCGAGACCAGCGATGTGATCAACCCGGCAACCGGTCAGGTCTATGCAACCGCTCCGGTCTCATCGGCGGCAGATGTCGATGCCGCCTACCAGGCAGCCGCAGCGGGTTTCGAAGAGTGGAGCAACTTCACTCCGGGTGAGCGCCAACTGGCACTATTTAGAATCGCCGACGCCCTCGAGGCACGCGCCGAGGAAGCCGCCGACGTCGAATCCGAGAACACCGGAAAACCGCGCAGCACCCTGGTCGAATATGAAATGGCTCCTTCGGTCGACCAGATCCGCTTCTTTGCCGGTGCCGCAAGAAATCTCGAAGGCAAGTCGGCCGGCGAGTATGCGCGCGACCACACCTCATGGATTCGCCGCGAACCAATCGGCGTTATCGGCCAGGTTACCCCTTGGAATTACCCGCTCAACATGGCCGTTTGGAAGTTCGCTCCCGCGATTGCCGCCGGCAACACCGTGGTCATCAAGCCTTCGGACACCACCCCTGCATCGACCTTGCTTTTGGCCGAAATCGCCAGCGAATTCTTGCCGAAGGGTGTGTTCAACGTGGTCGCCGGAACCCGCGACACCGGTCGCGCGATGATCGAAAACTCGATCCCGCAGATGGTCTCAATCACCGGTTCGGTTCGCGCGGGCATGGAGGTTGCCAAGTCAGCCGCTAGTGACCTGAAGCGAGTTCACCTAGAGCTCGGCGGCAAGGCTCCGGTAATCGTCTTTGAGGATGCCGACCTGCAAAAGGCCGCGGCTCAGATTGCCATCGCCGGTTATTTCAACGCCGGTCAAGACTGCACCGCGGCAACCCGCATCCTGGTTCACGAGTCGGTTCACGACGAGTTCATCGCACTTTTGGTCGCAGAGGTTAAGGCCAACGCGACCACCGGCGACCCGAGCCGTGAAGACATTCTTTTTGGCCCGGTCAACAATGTCAACCAGCTAGAGCGCGTTCAGGGCTTCATCGATCGCCTGCCAGACCACGCGCGCATCGAGGTCGGCGGCAAGCGAATCGGCGATGTCGGTTATTTCCACGAGGCAACCGTTCTCTCTGGTCTGAAGCAAACCGATGAGCACATCCAGAGCGAGATTTTCGGCCCAGTCACCACGGTTCAGAAATTCAAGGATGATGCCGAGGCGCTGCGCTGGGCAAACGATGTTCAGTATGGTCTGGCTTCGTCGATTTGGACCCAGAATCACACTCGAGCGATGCGATTCTCGAAGGGCCTCAACTTCGGTTGCGTCTGGATCAACACCCACATCCCGTTGGCAGCAGAGATGCCACACGGTGGCTTCCGCCACTCGGGCTACGGCAAGGACCTATCGCAGTATGGATTCGAGGACTACACCCGAATCAAGCACGTGATGAGTTTCATCGGCGACTAATCCACAGTTTCAAGGGTTTGGGTCATCGGGGCAACCCCGGTGGCCCATTCTTTTTGAATGCAGGGCATTTGGTTCATTCCTTCGCTTATTTTCGGAGCGGTGCAGGCGGTCACAATCGGCAATTGGCAGATGTTTATCTTCGCCACCCTCAGCACTGCGATGTGGCCGCTTAGTCGCTGGTTAAAGCAGCATCGAGAGTTTCCCCTCGCCGGTCAGGTGGTGTTCGATGGCAAGGATGTTTGGATCGGCGAGAACCGATTGCCCAGGCGTGAGGCTTTCTGGCGCAGAGCGTGGCACCAGGTGGTCTTCGATGGGCTGGCCGCTCAGGCGGCAAAGTCACGACAACCCGAGTTGCTCAGTAATGCGCTAGCCAGGGGGTTTGCCGGAGCCAAACCGGGATCAAACTGGATCGGGTTGGCTGGCGAGCAAGATTTTGAATTCAATCTTTTTGAAAGTGGCCCACATCTGATCATTATTGGCGCTACCGGCACCGGCAAGAGTGAGCTGCTCAGATTATTAGTCGAAGGCTGGTCGAGACAGCGGCAGATTCAATTGACCCTGATTGACTTCAAGGGCGGTGCCACTCTGGCCAGGTTTGCCCCGCATTTTTCAGTGGTCGATTTGGTCACCGACCTAGAGCCCGAAGGTCTAGCCAGAGTGGTCAGAGGCCTAGAAGAGCAACTGGCCGAGCGTCAGCTGGCGCTGTCGAAAACCGGCGTCAGCACGATTGAGCAGCACTGGCAAAGGGGGCAAAAAATGCCTCGCCGCGTGGTGGTAATCGATGAGCTTGGCGAGGCACTCAGGCAGCACCCAAGACTAGGCTCGGCTCTAGAGCAAATTGCCGCTCGAGGTCGGTCGCTCGGGGTTCATTTGGTTGCCACAAATCAATCGATGATCGGCATCTCGAGGACGCTTCTAGTCAACCTTCGAGCCCGCATAGCGATTGGTGAAATGGACCCCATTGACTTGAGCCAAATGGGCTTTCGGGGGCGTGCCGAGCCACAGTTTTCATCGAAGAATTGGCGTCGCGCGCGGCTCAAAACCGGGGCAGGGTTTGAACTGGATTTTCAGTTCCCGGTTGGGTTTTAAAAAAAACTTCTCGAGAGGGGCATTTTCGTTCTGATAGCCCCCCTTTATGTGGCAGGATTTCACATAGATGCGCACGCTGTGTGCTCTGGTTTTATTGGTCGGGTGAAGGCCCAAATCGATGAAGGAGACAGGGCAATGAACAAGCCACTTCCAGAAGACCCAATGATGCGCGAGCTTATCCAAATGGCTCGCCGTCACCAGATGACACGCAGAACGGCCCTGGCCGGTGCGTCCGCTACTGCAGCGGCTCTGGCCCTAGCAGCCTGTGCGCCCGGCGGCGGTTCAGCCAAGAAGACTCTTACTCCTGCCAAGGATGTTTCGGCGACCGACCCAAACATGATTTGGTCGAACTGGTCGCTATACATCGACGTCGACAAAAAGGGCAACCACCCGACCCTGGATCGCTTCAAGAAAGAACAGGGAATCACCGTCGAATACCGCGAGGATTACGACGACAACGACACCTACTATGCGAAGGTCAAAGACCAGCTCGCCCTGGGGCAAGACATCGGTGCCGACCTAGTCTGCCCGACCTCATGGATGGCTGCCCGCTGGATCAACCTCGGTTACACCCAGACCTTCGATGACAAGGTCTTGGTCAACAAGAAGAACGTTCAGCCTGCCTACCTCGGCGTCTCCTATGACCCGAAGCGCGAGCAGTCGCTGCCATACCAGGGAATCCTGGGTGGAATCGCCTATAACAAGAAGGCCTATAAGGAGGCAACCGGCAAGGTTGCACCTGCCACCCTCGAAGACCTTTGGAACCCGGCTCTCAAGGGACGCGTCGGTGTGCTTTCTGAGATGCGCGACACCGTCGGTCTAATTTTGATGAGCCAGGGAATCGACATCACCAGCGACAAGAGCCTGACCAGCGCCGCCTTCCAGAACGCCATCGGTTTCTTGCAGAAGCAGGTTGACTCTGGCCAGATCGCGAAGATCAAGGGAAACAGCTACAAGGAAGACCTGGTCAACGGCGACACCATTGCCGCAATCGCCTGGTCTGGCGACATTGTTCAGCTGAACACCGAGGCCGGCTCAGACGTATATGGCTTCGTGATTCCAGAATCGGGCTCGACCATTGCTGCCGACTGCTTCGTCATTCCGATGGGTTCAACCCACAAGACCAATGCCGAAAAGTTGATCAACTTCTATTACGACCCGGCAAACGCCGCCGAGTTGGCAAACTATGTGAACTACATCACCCCGGTGGTCGGCGCCCGCGAGGTTGCCCTCAAGAAGTATCCTCAGGCTGCCAACAATGAACTGATCTTCCCAACCGAGAAAACACTCAAGAACACCAAGGCATTCCGCACCCTCACCAGCCAGGAAGAGCTCGACTTTGCGACCGCTTTCCAGGCAGTAAAGCTCGGTGGCTAGGTTGGCACAGGAATTCATCGCTCGCGGCGCAGACCTCGAACTAGTTGGCATTCGCAAGGAGTTCCCTGGCTTCACCGCCATCGAAAACCTTGACCTACACATCCCAGCCGGAGAATTCTTCGCGCTGCTTGGCCCTTCGGGTTGCGGAAAGACCACGACCCTGCGTCTAGTCGCCGGCCTTGATGAACCGACCAAGGGCAAGATTCTTATCGGTGGCAAGGATGTCACATCGACCAAGCCTCACGAGCGCCCGGTCAACACCGTGTTCCAGAGCTATGCGTTGTTCCCGCACATGTCGGTTCTCGAGAACGTCGCCTTCGGTTTGAAGCAGCGCAAGATTGAAGACCCGATGGCTAAGGCAATCGCAGCCCTCGAACTGGTTGAGCTTGGCCACCTAGCCCAGCGTCGCCCACAGCAGCTTTCGGGCGGTCAGCAGCAGCGCGTTGCCCTCGCTCGCGCACTGGTCAACCGACCATCGCTTTTGCTCTTGGATGAACCACTCGGCGCCTTAGACCTGAAGCTTCGTCGTCAGATGCAGATTGAGCTCAAGGCCATTCAGATGGAGGTCGGCCTGACCTTCTTGCACGTGACCCACGACCAGGAAGAAGCCATGGATATGGCCGACACCGTGGCGGTGATGAACAAGGGTCGCATCGAGCAGATGGGTTCACCCGAAAAGCTCTATGACCGACCTCACACCGTGTTCGTGTCTAAGTTCCTCGGGCAGTCGAACCTCTTTGTTGGTGAGGTTGTTGAATCTAACCCGAGCTCAATCAGCATCAACGTTTCGGGCAATAAGATCACCGTGCCGACCGACCGCGCCGAGAAGCACACCGGAACCATCGCGGTGGGCGTTCGCCCTGAGAAGGCCAATTTCCACGAGACCGAGCCAACTGCACAGTCTGGCGTCAACCTAATCGGCCCTGGCGAAATCATCGACATTCGCTTCACCGGCGTGAGCAACCAATACCTGATTGAGATTCCTGGAATTGGCGAGGTCACGGTCTTTGCGCAGAACATCGGCAAGAGCCCGGTAACCGAGCTTGGTGCCAAGGTTTGGGTCAGCTGGAAGGTTGAGCACAGCTTCGGCCTAAACGACCTGCCTGCAAACTCGGCCACCGAGTCAATCTCGGTGATCTAATGGCATTCGCGGCATTCGGCCACGGTGGTGGCTCAGGTGCGGCGTCGACCGCGGCCCCAACCAAGAAGAGCAAGGTTGCCCTGTTCCTCTTGCTTCCAGGTTTGATTTACCTGGGGCTGTTCTTTCTGACACCGCTGATTTCACTCATAGTCACCTCGCTCGAGGTTCCGGATGGCAGTGGGGCAATGGGCAGCTATGCCTACGGTTTCGCCATCGAGAATTACGGCAAGGTGGTCACCGAGTTTTGGCCTCAGATTTCGCACTCCTTCGGTTATGCGCTAATCGCAACCATTGCCGCGCTGCTGATCAGCTATCCGCTTGCCTACTTCATCGGAGTCAAGGCTCGTCGATTCCCGCTGATTCAAGGGCTAATGCTCACGCTGGTGATCGCCCCATTCTTCATCAGCTTCTTGCTTCGAACCTTTGCCTGGAAGCAGATCTTCTCCAACGACTCGGCAGCGGTTACTTTTCTGCAGCAGATTCACATCCTTGGGCCACACGACTATCTGGTCGGCACCCCGTTCATGGTGATTTTCGGTTTGACCTACAACTTCATTCCGTTCATGACCCTGCCGCTCTACAGCATCCTTGAGCGCTTGGACGTGCGCCTGCTTGAGGCGGGAGCCGACCTTTATGCAACGCCGGCAACCACCTTCAGAAAGATCACTCTTCCGCTGACGGCACCTGGAATCATTTCGGGAACCCTGCTGACCTTCATCCCGATCGCCGGTGATTATGTGAACGCCTCGGGAGACTTCCTCGGTGGCACCAAGACCGCCATGATCGGAAACGTCGTCGAGTCACGCTTCCTAGTTTTGAATGATTACCCAACCGCTTCTGCGCTTTCGGTGCTCTTGATGGGCGTGATTCTGCTCTTGGTCGCCTTCTATGCGAAGCGAAGCGGAACGGAGGACCTACTGTGAGACGTTTTAGCCTCGGCAAGTATGCGCTGCCGGTTTATTCGGTCATCGCAATTGTCTATTTGATGATTCCGATCGCCTACACCTTCGTGTTCTCGTTCAACAATTCGCTCAAGACCAACCTGATTTGGCGCGGTTTTACTTTTGACAAGTGGATCAACGTTTGTCAGCAGCAGGGCGTCTGCGAGGCCTTCGGAAACTCGATTCTCATCGGTGTCATCTCGACCCTGCTGGCGACGACCCTTGGCACGATGATTGCCATCGCGCTGGTTCGCTATCGTTTCAAGTTCCGCTCGTTTGTCAGCCTGCTGATCTTCTTGCCGATGGCCACCCCAGAGGTTGTGCTAGGTGCCGGTCTTGCTTCGCAGTTCTTTAGCATCGGTGCCGCAAAGGGCATCGGCACGATCATCATCGCTCACGTCATGTTTTGTATGTCGTTTGTTGTCGTGACGGTGAAGGCCCGCGTGGCATCTCTCGATCCTGCGCTTGAAGAAGCCGGTCGCGACCTCTATGCATCGCCTTCTCAGGTGTTCTGGAAGATCACGTTCCCGCTGCTCATGCCAGGAATCCTGTCTGCGGCTCTGCTTTCGTTCGCGCTGAGCTTCGATGACTTCATCATCACGAACTTCAACTCTGGCCCGGCCATGACCTTCCCGAAGTATGTCTACACGGCTGCCGCGCGAGGAATCCCGGCCGAGGCAAACGTCGTGGGCTCGGGTGTGTTCTTGCTAGCAATCGCGATTGTGGTCACGATTCAGGTTCGAAGCTCGCTCAGGGCGAGGCGCCTAGCCAAGCAGAGCTAGCCAGTCCTTAGGCTATAGCGAAAGCCCCGACCAACCGGTCGGGGCTTTCGCTTTGAATCGTCTTATAGGGCTGCAATGCCTTCTTCGAGCACGTCGATTGCCTCGTTGAGCAGGGCATCCGAAATAGCTAGCGGCGGCAAGAAACGGATCACGTTATAGTAGGTGCCCGCGTTTAAGACCAAAACACCCTTGCTGTGGCAGTGCTTGACCAGCTTGTCCACGGCATCCTTGTTTGGGTTCAGAGTGCCAGGTTCGACGAACTCGATTGCCATCATCGCACCGTGACCACGAACGTCGCCGACCACAGGGTACTTGGCCTTGAGAGCCAACAGGCGGTCGCCTAGGACCTTGCCGATCTGCTGAGCGCGTTCGATGACTCCGCCGGCTTCGATCTCTTTGAGCACCGACACGGCAGCTGCCGCAGCAACCGGGTTTCCGCCGAAGGTGCCGCCGAGACCACCAGGGTGTGAGGCATCCATGATTTCTGCGCGACCGGTAACCGCCGAGATCGGCATGCCGCCGGCAATGCCCTTGGCGATGGTGAATAGGTCTGGCTCCCAGCCGTCAAAGTGCTCGCTGGCGAACCACTTTCCGGTTCGGGCAACACCGGCCTGAACCTCATCAGCGATCACGATCACTCCGTTGGCGTGAGCCCAGTCGCTCAGAGTCTTTAGGAACCCTTCGGCAGGAACTATGAAGCCGCCCTCGCCCTGAATTGGCTCGATGACAATCGCGGCTAGATCTTCGACCCCGACGCGCTTCTCGATGTAGTTGATTGAGCGCTGGGCTGCCTCGACTCCGGTCATTCCCTGTGGGTCACGGAACGGGTATGACATCGGCACGTGCTGAATGCTTGGCGCGGTCGGGCCAAAGCCGTTGCCATAAGGCGCCGACTTGAAGTTCATTGTGAAAGTTAGGTTGGTGCGACCGTGGTAGGCGTGGTCAAACACCACGATGCCGTTCTTGCGAGTCGCCTTGCGGGCGATCTTGACCGCGTTCTCAACCGCTTCAGCGCCCGAGTTGAACAGCACCGACTTCTTCTTGAAGTTGCCCGGAGTGTGCTTGTTCAGCAGCTCACAGACCTCGACATACTGCTCGTATGGGGTGAGGGTGAACAGAGTGTGGGTCAGCTTGGCAACTTGGTCTTGGACCGCCTTGACTACACCCTCGTTGGTGTGGCCGATGGTGGTTACACCGATTCCAGACCCGAGGTCAATCAGGTGGTTTCCATCGGCATCGACAATGATCGCTCCGTGAGCTTTCTCGATGTAGACAGGTAGTGCGGCGCCCGCTCCGGCGGATACCGCATCCAGGCGTCGCTGGTGAAGTGCTTGCGACTTAGGGCCTGGGATGGAAGTGACAACTTTGCGCTCTTGCGCGACGGTGAACTCGCTCATGCCTTCAAGTCTAAGCCTCGAAAATCTCACCCCGGGCACCCGGCTTCAAACTCACAGCAAAGTGGCAAGATTGAAGCATGCGTCGTGTCATCATTCTCGGGTCAACCGGGTCAATCGGAACCCAGGCCCTAGAGGTCATCGAAGCCAACCCTGATCGCTTCAAGGTGGTTGGTTTGGCTGCGGGCAAGAACACCGACCTGCTTTTCGAACAAGCTGCGAAATTTGGCGTCAAGGATGCCGTGCAGGGGGCTGCCGCGGCTACCGAGCTGGTCGAAAACCTCGATGCCGATGTCGTGATCAATGGAATCACGGGTTCGATCGGTCTGGCCCCGACTTTGGCCACGCTAAAGACCGGCAAGACTCTTGCTCTGGCAAATAAGGAATCCCTGATCGTCGGTGGTCGCCTGGTTACCGATGCCGCTAGACCCGGGCAAATCGTGCCGGTCGACAGCGAGCACTCAGCCTTGGCTCAGTGTCTTCTCGGCGGAACCGCTCAAGAGGTTCGCAAGCTGATTCTGACCGCATCCGGAGGGCCATTCCGTGGCTGGTCACGAGAGCAACTGCAGGACGTAACCCCGGCTCAGGCCCTTGCCCACCCGACCTGGGTGATGGGCAAGGTAGTCACGACCAATTCGGCGACCATGGTTAATAAGGGTCTCGAATTGATTGAAGCTCACCTACTTTTTGACATACCTTTTGACCGCATCGAGGTCACCGTTCACCCGCAGTCAATCGTGCACTCGATGGTTGAATTCGTCGATGGTTCGGTGCTTGCCCAGTGTTCACCACCAGATATGCGACTGCCAATCGCGCTCGGAATGTCTTGGCCCGAAAGAGTTCCAAACGTGGCCAAGGCCTGCGACTGGTCTAAGGCAGCGACCTGGACATTCGAGCCCCTAGACGAAACGGTTTTCGGGGCAGTCAAACTTGCCCGTCAGGTTGGTTCGGCCGGCCTAACCTATCCCGCGGTTTATAACGCGGCAAACGAGCAGGCGGTCGAGGCGTTCCATGCCGGTTGGATCGGCTTCAACCAGATCGTCGACCTGGTCGAACGAGTTGTCGATGCCCACGAGCCAGAGAGCGAGCTATCGCTCGATGGAGTCTTGCGTGCCGAGATTTGGGCGCGAGATCGCGCCAGCGCTCAGATAGCCAGGGCCTGCTAATGAACGACACGACGCTCTACGTCATCGGAATTCTGGTCGTTGCCCTCGGCATCGGGTTTTCGATCGGTTGGCACGAGCTAGGTCACCTGATTCCCGCGAAACTCTTCGGCGTCAAAGTGCCGAAATACATGATCGGTTTTGGTCCGACCCTGTTTTCGAAAAAGATCGGTGAAACCGAATACGGTTTGAAGCTGATTCCACTCGGCGGCTACATCGCGATGATTGGCATGTATCCACCGGCAAAACCCGGCTCTGCTCCGCTCAAGCGCGGCTTCTTTCGCGACATGATTGCGTCGGCCAGAACGGCTCACTCCGAGTATGTCGGCCCCGGTGACGAAAATCGAATGTTCTTCCAGTTGAGCGTTTGGAAGCGCATGGTCATCATGCTTGGCGGCCCGGTGATGAACCTGATCCTGGGCACGGTTTTGCTGACCGTGACTCTAAGTGGCATTGGGGTTCAGCAGACTTCAACCAAAATCGCAGAGGTTTCGGCTTGCGTGCCGGCCACCTCGGCGACGGTTTGCTCTTCAACCGAACCGGCATCGCCGGCAGCAGCGGCAGGGCTTCGCGCGGGCGATCGAATTCTGGCCATCAACGGTCGAGAAATCTCGAGTTGGGCGGTGTCGGCACACCTGCTCAAGGCCGGAATTTCGAACTCGATCAAGGTGCGCAAGGCATCTGGCGCCGAGGTTACCTTGGGCATAACTCCGGTGACCGCTCTTCGTCCCGTGATCGAAAACGGTGGAGTCAAGCTCGATTCGGCCGGCAAGCCGATTCTCGCTCCAAAGCCCGTGCTCGGCATCATCCTGGCGAGCGAAACCAGACCACTGTCGCTTGGTGAGTCGCTGGCTGCCTCGGGGCAGTCGGTTGCGCAAGTGGCTCAGATGATTTTTCAGCTTCCACAGCAGGTCGCCTCGGTTAGCCAGTCGACCTTTGGCCATGGCAAGCGCAATGCCTCCGGGCCGGTTTCGGTGATTGGCATCGGTCAAATCGCGGGCGAGGTTGCCAGCAGCAACACCGCTACCTTCACGCAAAAACTTCAGAGTGAACTTGGCATCCTTGCCTCGCTGAACTTTGCACTCTTTGCCTTCAACCTGCTGCCGCTTCTGCCGCTCGACGGTGGTCACGTGGCCGGCGGCATTTATGAGGCAATCAAGAAGGGGCTGTTCCGTCTTCGCCGCAAACCGAACCCGGGTCCGGCAGACACTGCGCTGTTGATGCCGCTCACCTGGGTGGTCTTTCTGGCCCTGATGGCGCTGAGCGCGTTGATTGTGATCGCCGACTTGGTCAACCCAATCGCTTATTAGGCGGAATGCCAGAGGCAAACAATCGATTTAGGATTGTTGAACAGCAAATCGAAAGAGGGCAATTCAAGTGGCTGCAGTGAACCTTGGTCTACCTAAGACTCCGCCTCCAACTCTCGCGCCTCGTCGCAAGAGTCGTCAGATCATGGTCGGCAAGGTGGCCGTCGGTGGCGATGCTCCGGTCTCGGTTCAGTCGATGTGCACCACCAAAACCACCGATGTGAACGCCACTCTTCAGCAGATTGCCGAGCTAACTGCCTCAGGTTGCGACATCGTTCGCGTGGCCGTGCCAACCGAAGAAGATGCCGAGCGCCTGCCGCTGATCGCTCGCAAATCACAGATTCCGGTTATCGCAGACATTCACTTTCAGCCCAAGTATGTTTTCGCGGCAATCGACGCCGGTTGCGGCGCCGTGCGCGTGAACCCGGGCAACATCCGCCAGTTTGATGACAAGGTCGGCGAGATTGCCAAGGCCGCCAAGGATGCTGGCGTCTCGATTCGCATCGGTGTGAACGCCGGTTCGCTAGACCCGCGCCTGCTGCAGAAGTATGGCAAGGCGACCGCTGAGGCGCTGGTTGAGTCTGCCGTTTGGGAGGCCTCGTTGTTCGAAGAGCACGACTTCCACGACTTCAAGATTTCGGTCAAGCACAATGACCCGGTGGTCATGGTGAAGGCCTACGAGATGCTTGCCGAGCGAGGGGAGTGGCCGCTGCACCTCGGTGTCACCGAGGCCGGTCCGGCGTTCCAAGGCACCATCAAGTCATCGGTCGCCTTCGGCGCACTGTTGTCTAAGGGAATCGGCGACACCATCCGTGTCTCGCTTTCTGCACCGCCGGTCGAAGAGATCAAGGTTGGCTCGCAGATTCTCGAGTCGCTCAACCTACGCCCTCGCAAGCTCGAGATCGTCAGCTGCCCAAGTTGTGGCCGTGCACAGGTAGACGTTTATCAGTTGGCCAACGATGTCACCGCGGGTCTAGAGAAGCTCACCGTTCCGCTTCGCGTTGCCGTGATGGGATGTGTCGTGAACGGCCCGGGCGAGGCCCGTGAGGCCGATCTTGGTGTGGCCTCGGGCAACGGCAAGGGGCAGATCTTCGTCAAGGGAGAGGTCATCAAGACCGTGCCTGAGAGCGAAATCGTCGCGACACTGATCGAAGAGGCAAACCGAATGGCAGCCGAAATGGACCCGGCTCTAATCGGCAGCCCACAGGTGGTCGTCGCTCAGAAGTAGAATGGCAGCATGCCAATCCGCTTATCAAACCTGTTCCTACGCACGCTCCGTGAAGACCCAAACGAGGCCGAGGTAGAAAGCCACAAGCTTTTGCTTCGCGCCGGATACATTCGTCGCGCGGGAGCCGGCCTCTACACCTGGCTGCCGCTGGGCCTAGCCGTGAAGGCCAAGATCGAACAGGTAGTTCGCGAAGAGATGGCCAATGCCGGCGCACAAGAAGTGTTCTTCCCTGCGCTTTTGCCTCGCGAGCCTTTCGAGGCGACCGGTCGCTGGACGGAATACGGAGACAACCTGTTCCGTCTGCAAGACCGCAAGAAGGCCGATTATCTGCTTGCTCCAACCCACGAAGAGATGTTCACCCTCTTGGTGAAAGACCTTTATTCGTCATACAAGGACCTACCGGTCGCGCTTTATCAAATTCAGAACAAGTATCGCGATGAGGCTCGCCCACGTGCCGGATTGCTGCGCGGTCGCGAGTTCGTGATGAAGGATGCCTACAGCTTCGATGTCACCGACGAGGGTCTGGCTAAGGCTTATCAGGCTCAGCGCGACGCCTATGAGCGCATCTTCACTCGCTTGGGTGTCGAGTATGTCATCGTCAAGGCCGACGCCGGAGCCATGGGTGGTTCGGCATCGGAGGAATTCCTGTCGCCAAGCCCGATCGGTGAAGACACCTTTGTGCGCTCGCCGGGTGGCTATGCCGCCAACGTTGAAGCCGTGGCAACCGTCGTGCCTGCGAGAATCGCCATCGAAGGCCAGCCAGCCGCAGAGGTTTTGTCGACACCGGAGTGTTCAAACATCAAGCGGATCGTTGCTTGGTCGAATGCCAACGTGTCTCGTGCCGACGGTGCCGAGTGGACCGCCGCGCATACGCTTAAAAACAACGTCATGGCTCTGGTCTCACCTGAGGGCAAGCGCGAACTGGTTGTGGTTGGTCTGCCTGGCGACCGCGAGGTTGACGTCAAGCGTGCCGAGGCTGCCTTCTCACCTAACGAAATCGAGCAGGCCAACGAGGAAGACTTCGCCAAGCACCCTGAACTCATCAAGGGTTACATTGGCCCGGTCAAGAATGGCCAGCCAATCCTCGGTCTAGGCGGAGTGAGCAAGATTCGTTACCTGCTTGACCCGCGCGTGGTCGAGGGTTCGGCCTGGATCACCGGTGCCAATGAATCTGAGAAGCACGTCTTTGGTTTGGTGGCCGGCCGTGACTTCACCGCAGACGGCATTGTCGACATCGCCGAGGTTCGAGTTGGCGACGAGGCTCCGGATGGCTCAGGCCCACTCGAGCTCGCTCGCGGCATCGAAATCGGTCACGTCTTTCAGCTTGGTCGCAAGTATGCCGAGGCTCTGGACCTCAAGGTTCTCGACGAAAACGGCAAACTTGTCACCGTGACCATGGGTTCGTATGGCATTGGCATCACTCGACTGATCGCGGTTTTGGCCGAGGCGAATCACGACGAAAACGGCCTAATCTGGCCGGAGGCCGTGTCACCTGCCGACATCTACATCGTTGCCGCCGGCAAGGATGACGAGGTCTATCAGGCGGCCGAAAAGCTCGCTGTCGAACTTGAGGCCAAGGGCAAAACGGTCATCCTGGATGATCGCCAGAAGGTCAGCCCAGGTGTGAAGTTTGGCGATGCAGAGCTCATCGGTGTGCCAAACATCGTCATCGTCGGCAAGGGTCTTGCCGAGGGCAACGTTGACCTGTGGGATCGCCGCTCTGGTGAGCGACGCCCGGTCAAGGTAGAATCGGCACTGGCTGAATTGCTCTAAACCTTTTCGGTTTCAGCGCGTTTCACGAATTTTGACAACTAACTAGCGGCCTGGAGGCATTTCATGGACATCGACCTGAGCGTACTTAAGTTCATCGAGCGAGAAAAAGAAATCCCTTTTGGCGAGCTTGTGTCAATCATCGAGGCGGCAATTCTTGCCGCCTACCAAAAGCACGTTGGCAACTCAGACCCGGCGCGTGCCGAGCTGAATAAGTCGACCGGTCACGTCAACATCTATGCCCCGGTTCTTGATGAAGAGGGTGTAAAGACCGGCGAAACCGAGGTGACTCCCGAAAACTTCGGTCGTGTCGCCGCGGCGGCAGCCAAGCAGGTTATTTTCAACCGCCTTCGCGAGATCAACGACGAGAGCCTCTTTGGCGAATTCTCTGGCAAGGAAGGCGACATTGTCGCCGGAACCATCCAGCAGGGCCAGAAGTCTTACATGGTTTATGTCAACCTCGGCACCATCGAGGCCATCATGCCCCCTGAAGAGCAGGTTCCGGGCGAAGACTATTCACACGGCAAGCGCATCCGCGTCTTTGTGACCGCGGTAAACCGCGGAACCAAGGGACCTCAGGTTACGGTTTCACGCACCCACCCATCTTTGGTTCGCAAGCTTTTCGCAATGGAAGTGCCTGAAATCGCAAGCGGTGTAGTCGAGATCGTCTCGCTGGCTCGCGAGGCCGGCCACCGCACCAAGATTGCGGTTCGCGCGCACGAGGCGGGCGTGAACGCCAAGGGTTCTTGCATCGGCGAACTTGGTCAGCGTGTTCGCGCGGTTCAGACCGAGCTAAACGATGAAAAGATCGACATCGTCGACTTCAGCGACGACCTGCCAACCTATGTTGCTCAGGCGCTGTCACCGGCCAAGGTTTCCAGCTCATTCATGCTCGACGCTGCCACCAAGTCGGTGCGTGTTTTGGTTCCAGACTTCCAGCTGTCACTGGCCATTGGCAAGGAGGGGCAGAATGCCCGACTGGCAGCAAAACTGACCGGTGCAAAGATCGATATTCAGCCTGACAGCATCCTGGATGGCGACTAGACCCTATCCCTTTTATTTTCTAGGGGTTAGAATGGAACGAACTTGTGTTGGTTGTCGCCAGCACTCCAGTCGCGCAGATCTATTGCGAATCGTTGAAAAATCAGGCACTTTGATTCTCGACGAACGCAAGACACTGCCTGGCCGGGGAGCTTGGATTCACCCAGCGCAGGAATGTTTAGAGTTGGCAATCACCCGGAGAGCATTCATCCGGGCTTTGAAACTTTCAGGTCAACCAGATTCGTCTGGATTGAACTTCACTAAAGAACAGGCAGAAACGATGTTGGCAAACAAATGAGTAACTCGAAATGAGTACCCAACAGCTTTAACGGCCTGCCCTGTCTAGGGAAGGCCCCAGACAGGAGAAACAAAAGTGGCGCTACCACGCGTGTACGACATTGCTAAAGAACTCGGAATCGATTCCAAGGTTGCTTTGGCCAAACTTCAAGAACTCGGCGAATTCGTCAAGAGCGGTTCTTCAACTATCGCCCCACCCGTAGCCAAGAAGCTACGCGAGGCATTCCCAGACGCTAAACCAGTGGTTGCAGAGCCAAAGGCGGCTCCTGCCGCTGCGGCACCGACCGCACCAACGCCAGCAGCTCCGGCTCCTGCCGCTCCGGCGGCAGCCGCACCGGTGGCTCCGGCTCCGGCAGCCCCGGTCGCACCTGCCACTCCAGCTTCGCCAAAGGTCGCTGCGCCGACCCCGGCTGCGCCGGCGGCGTCTGCCCCTGCGGCACCAGCTGCTCCGGCCGCTCCAACAGCGGCAACTCCAGGCATTCCTCGTCCGGGCAACAACCCGTTCGCGGCGGCTCAGGGCATGGGCATCCCACGCCCGATCAGCCGTCCTGGCAATAATCCTTTCGCTCCTTCGCAGGGAATGGGTCGCCCTGGTGGCCCTAGACCAGCCGGTGGAGCCGGCCGTCCGGGTGGACCGGGTCGCCCTGGTGGCGCACCGGGTGCCGGTGGCGCACCTCGTCCTGGCGGTTTCTCGGGTGGGCCTCGTCCTGCCGGTGCCGGCTTCTCGCGCCCAGGTGGCGGTGCCCCTGGTGGTGCCCCTGGCGCTGCTCCGGGTGGATTCACTCGTCCTGGCGGTGGCCCTGGTGGTGGCCGTGGTCGTGGAGTTGGCGGTGGAACCGCCGGTGCCTTCGGTAAGGGCGGAGCCCGCGGCCAGAGCAAGGCCCGCAAGTCGAAGCGTGCCAAGCGCGAAGAGTTCGAACAGCGCAGCAATGCACCATCGCTCGGTGGTGCTCTTGTTCCACGCGGAGACGGTTCGACCGTTATTCGCCTGCGTCGTGGCTCGTCAATCCAAGACTTTGCAGACAAGATCGACACCAATGCAGGTCAGCTGATCACCGTTCTGTTCCACCTTGGGCAGATGGCGACCGCTACCGCATCGCTAGACGAAGACACCTTCCAGATTCTCGGCGAAGAGCTCGGTTACAAGATCGAGATCGTGTCGCCAGAAGACGAAGAGCGCGAGCTATTCGAAGGCTTTGGTCTAGACATCGACACCGACTATGACGACGAGGATGCCGACCTGGTTGCTCGCCCGCCGGTGGTTACCGTTATGGGTCACGTTGACCACGGTAAGACTCGTTTGCTCGACTCGATTCGCAACTCAAACGTCATCGCTGGCGAGGCCGGTGGAATCACCCAGCACATCGGCGCCTACCAGGTGCACGTTGAGCACGAGGGCGTCGACCGAGCCATCACCTTCATTGACACCCCGGGTCACGAGGCGTTCACCGCCATGCGTGCTCGTGGTGCCCAGGTTACCGACCTTGCAATCCTTGTGGTTGCAGCGGACGACGGCGTTATGCCTCAGACCGTTGAAGCCTTGAACCACGCCCAGTCGGCCGGTGTGCCAATTGTGGTCGCGGTGAACAAGACCGATAAGGAAGGCGCTAACCCTGCCAAGATTCGTCAGCAGTTGACCGAGTTCAACCTCGTTGCTGAAGAGTATGGTGGCGATGTGATGTTCGTCGATGTTTCGGCATTGACCGGCAAGGGCATTCCTGAACTGCTTGACGCTGTGCTGTTGACCGCCGACGCGGCGCTAGACATGCGAGCTAACCCGAACAAGGATGCCCGCGGTGTCGCCATCGAAGCCAACCTAGACAAGGGTCGTGGTTCGGTTGCTACCGTTCTTATCCAGTCTGGAACTCTGCGCATCGGTGACTCGATCGTTGCCGGTGCCGCTCACGGACGTGTGCGTGCCATGTTCGACGAAAACGGCGTGGCAGTCGAGGCGGCTGAACCAAGCCGCCCGGTTCAGGTGCTTGGTCTGCAGTCGGTTCCTCGTGCAGGTGACACCTTTGTGGTCACCGACGATGAGCGACAGGCTCGCCAGATCGCTGAGAAGCGCGAAGCAGCCGACCGAAACGCACTGCTTGCCAAGACTCGCAAGCGCGTCAGCCTCGAAGACTTCACCAAGGCTCTCGAAGATGGCAAGGTCGAATCACTCAACCTCGTCATCAAGGGTGACGTCTCGGGTGCCGTTGAAGCTCTCGAAGACTCGCTGCTCAAGATTGAGGTCGACGATTCAGTTCAGCTTCGAATCATCCACCGCGGTGTCGGTGCGATTACCGAATCTGACGTCAACCTGGCCACCGTCGACAACGCAATCATCATCGGTTTCAATGTCAAGCCAGACAACAAGGCCAAGGAGCGCGCAGACCGCGAGGGTGTCGACATTCGTCAGTACTCGGTCATCTATGCCGCTTTGGACGACATCGAGAAGGCTCTCAAGGGCATGCTCAAGCCAGAGTACGAAGAGGCTCAGCTTGGCACCGCCGAGGTTCGCGAACTGTTCAAGTCTTCGAAGGTCGGAACCATCGCCGGTTCGATCGTTCGTTCAGGCTCGATCAAGCGAAACTCGCTCGCCCGTGTCTTGCGTGCCGGCAAGGTTATTGCCGACAACCTAAAGATCGAATCGCTGAAGCGCTTCAAGGATGACGCAACCGAAGTCAAAACTGACTTTGAGTGTGGTATCGGACTTGCCGGCTTCAACGACCTAGAGCTTGAAGACATCATCGAGACCTTCGAGATGCGCGAAAAGCCACGCGTCTAAGGATTGCTAAATGGTTGATCACGCTCGAGCTCGAAAGCTCGCCGAACGCATCAAGGTGTTGGTGGCAGAGGCGCTTGAACGCGCCGTAAAGGACCCGGATTTGGGTTTTGTCACCATCACCGAGGTCAAGGTAACCCCTGACCTTCAGCACGCCAGCATTTTCTACACCGTGTATGGCACCCCTGCCGAGAAGAAGCGCTCGTCAGAAATCATCGAAAAGAATCGCGGTTTGGTTCGTCGAGAGGTTGGTCACAATCTCTCGATTCGCCTGACCCCGACGATTGAATTCATCCCGGATGAAATCCCCGAGACCGCGGCGGCCATGAATGACCTTCTGGCCGAGGCGCGAGCTCGCGACGAGCAGGTGGCCAAGTTGGCGGCCGAGGCTCACTGGGCCGGAGAAGAAAACCCTTATAAGGAGCCGCGCAAGATCGAGGATGAAGAGGACGAAGACTAAATGTCTTCCGGCCTTGTTCTAATCGACAAGCCTTCCGGCTGGACCAGTCACGACGTGGTCGCTCGCCTTCGAAAGTTGGCGGGCACCCGTCGGGTGGGTCACGCCGGAACCCTAGATCCGATGGCCACCGGCCTATTGTTAATTGGCATCAATTCGGCCACCAAACTGCTGACCTTCTTGGTCGGCGAAAAGAAGACCTACGAAGCGACCATCCGCCTTGGTGCCGCAACCGTGACCGACGACAGAGAGTCGGAGTTCACCTCGGTTGCCGATGCCGCTCGGGTTAGCGCCCTGACGGTCGATCGGCTGGAAACTGCGCTTGAGGCCCTGCGCGGCCCGATAGAGCAGGTGCCGAGTTCGGTCAGCGCCATCAAGGTTGACGGAGAGCGCGCCTATGCCAAGGTTCGTTCGGGCGACGAGGTTAAACTCAAGGCCCGACCGGTGACGATCCATCGTTTCGAGGTGGTCGGCGAGCCTCGCCTGGTTCTCGAGGGTGAAAACACCTTCTTCGATTTCGAAGCCATCATCGACTGCTCTTCTGGCACTTACATTCGCGCGCTCGCTCGTGACTTGGGTTCGTCTCTTGGGGTTGGCGGTCACCTCACCGCATTGCGACGGACCAAAATCGGAAGCTATGAAATTTCGCAGGCTCAATCCTTGGATGGGTTGACTGCCGAGGCGCTGGCCATCCTGCCCATTGAGCAAGCCGCAAAACAACAGTTTCAAACCCGTGAACTAAGCGATCAAGAGGTGATCGACATTCGTCACGGCAAGCGTCTGCCGGTGGTTAGCGAGTCGGAGCTTCAGCCCACTGCGGCCCTTGATCAAAATGGCGAGTTGATTGCGATGCTAACCAAATCGGGCAATGCCGCGAAGTCGCTGGTTGTTTTTGCTTCAGATTCGAACGGAGAAGAAGGCTAATGCTCGAAACCCTTTTTCAGGTTGAGGCCTGGGGAGCCCTGTTGATTGGTCTAGTGCTGCTCGGCTTCGGTGCCGCCAAGCGCAAGCCGAGCCTGGTTTCGCTCGGCGCAACCGCTTTCGTTCAAATGGGCCTGGTCACTCAGTTGATTTGCTCAATCATCCTGGTTTCCGGTGGCGCTCGCGCCAAGGGCGACACCATCGAATTCTTCGCCTACATTTTGGTCGCCTTCATAGTTCCGATCGGTGCCGCGTTTTGGGCCCTGATCGAACGCACTCGCTGGTCAACCCTGGTGCTTGGCGTTGGTGCACTTACCGTCGCGATCATGTTCGCAAGAATGCACCAAATCTGGTTCGGTTAGGCTAGAGACATGGCAAATCAGAAGCGCAATCTAGGCATCGGTCGACTACTAATTTCGGCTTACGGAGTCTTGGCCCTCGCCGCAACCGGCCGTGCCGGTTATGAGCTGGCTGCCAAGTTCAACGAGGCCCCGCTGCCATACTCGCTGTCGATTTTTTCGGCGCTGGTATACATCGTTGCGACCGTTGCGCTTGCCCGTTCCAAGGGTGGGTGGCGCAAGGTGGCCTATGCCGCGGTGATCATCGAGCTCTCGGGGGTTCTGCTGATCGGTGCCGCAAGCGTGATTTGGCCAGGCGTGTTCACCTATAACGGCAAGCTCGTGAAGACCGTGTGGTCGTTCTTCGGAATCGCCTATGGCTTTGTTCCGGTGGCTCTGCCGATTCTCGGTCTGATTTGGTTGAGGAAGTCGAAGCAGAACTAATGCTTGAGCTCACCGACCTTCGGGCTGCCAGCCAGCTCGGCCCAACCGCCGTGACCATCGGCAAATTCGACGGAATTCACCGCGGTCACCAGGCGCTTATCAACGAGTTAATTTCAGCCGCCTCGGCTCACAATCTCACCAGCGCCCTGGTTACTTTTGATCGCCACCCGGATGCGCTGCTCAACCCGGCGAATTTGAAGTGGCCGCTAATCGGGCCAAGGCAAAAGGCCAACCTGATTGCCGACCTAGGTGTCGATGCGCTTCTGACGCTTCAATTCGACGAGGCACTCGCGGCTCAACCAGCAGCCGATTTCATCCAAGAAAAGTTGGTCGATTCACTGAACGCCAAGATCGTGATTGTCGGCGAGGATTTCAGATTCGGCGCCGGGGGGCAGGGAGATGTTGACCTGCTTCACGAACTGGGGCAGCAGCTCGGCTTTGAGGTTCGCGTGATTCCGAGCGCAACCGAGGACGGTCTCAAGGTTTCGACCTCGGTGATTCGCGAATTGCTCGACAGGGGAGACGTCGCAGGCGCGGCAAAGTTGCTCGGTCGAGTTCACACCACCGTCGGCGTGATCGAGCACGGTCTCAAAATCGGCCGCACCATCGGGTTTCCAACCGCAAACATGTCACGAGACGCAGAGGGTTACCTGCCGCTGGATGGCGTCTATGCCGGTTGGCTAGTGGTCGACGGCGTCAAGCACCCGGCGGCTCATTCGGTGGGCATCAACGAGACTTTTCAGGCTGTGCCTCGACTGGTCGAGTCGCACGTTCTAGACCGCAAAGACCTCGATCTATACGACAAGGTGGTGACCCTCGAATACGTCGACTTCATTCGGCCATCTGCCAAGTTCAACGGCGTCGAGGCGCTGGTTGATGAGATCAACCGTGACTTGGATAAAATGCGCGTTATCTTGGGGCTATGAAAATGACCTTTGCCGACGCGGTTAAATCGGGCCTAAAGAATTACGCGAAGTTCAAAGGCACCGCTGATCGTCGTGAATTCTGGTATTTCTATCTGTTCAATGTGCTGCTGAATATGGTCACCAGCACCCTGGATGGCTTCATCGCACCGGGCGCCGCGGGGGCGAGCGGCCTTTCGAGTGGCGGTCCGCTATACATGCTCACCAATTTGATTTTGGTGATCCCGAATCTAACCATGACGGTTCGACGCTTTCACGATGCCGGCCACTCAGGCAAATGGCTCTTCCTCTGGCTTGCTCCGGTTGCGGCATTCCTGATCGGTGGCGGATTCGCGGTTGCAACCAACCCGATTTCGAACCTCGAAACCGCGACCAATGACCAGCTTTTGGCTTTGATCCTGCCGCTGCTGCCGGCCTTTATCCTGGCCTCCGGGGTTGGGATTTTTCAGTTGGTGATAAACCTCAAGGCTTCAAAATCGGCCGCCGCCGGCAATCGGTATGCCATTGAGGCAGAGACTGCGACTAGCGTCGATAAGTAAATTCGGCTAGACTCGACAGGTTGCCGTGTATCGGCCGCGGATAAAGAGAGCTAAGTCATTCCGACATTAGCGCCGCGCAGTTAGGAAACCGAAAGGGGAACCCACTATGGCACTAGATGCAGCAGTGAAGACCGCAATTATCAACGAGTATGCAACTCACCCAGGCGACACTGGTTCTCCAGAAGTTCAGATCGCTGTTCTAACCAAGCGAATCAAGGACCTAACCGAGCACCTAAAGGACCACAAGCACGACCACCACTCACGTCGTGGCCTACTTATCCTTGTTGGTCAGCGCCGTCGTCTTCTCGGTTACTTGCAGAAGGTAGACATCAAGCGCTACCGCGACCTACTAGAGCGCCTAGGTCTTCGTCGCTAATAATTCATCTTCACGAGAACCGCCTTCCTATCCAGGAGGGCGGTTTTCTGTTAGCCTAGAAAACAGAGCGACGTGGCAGGTTTGCTGGTCTTCGGTTGTGGGTCTTGATTACTCCGAGTTGGGTTCAAGATTTTCTACTGCAGACCAGGGCATCCCTCCAATGTGGGCAAGTTAACTTGCCGCGAACGCTCACGCACGAAGCAACCAGTTCTAGGCCTAAATCTTTTGGCCCTGGTCTTTTCGTGCACAGAGGAAAAAGAGGAGGGACCATGGAAGGTCCAGAAATCAAAGCAACAGAAGCAATCATCGACAACGGAAAATTCGGCAAGCGCGTAATCCGTTTCGAAACCGGTCGTTTGGCTCAGCAGGCACAGGGTGCCGCAGCCGTTTACATCGACGAAGAGACCATGCTGTTCTCGGCTACCACTGCAAGCAAGCAGCCAAAAGACCAGTTCGACTTCTTCCCACTAACCATCGACGTTGAAGAGCGCATGTATGCGGCAGGCCGCATCCCAGGCAGCTTCTTCCGTCGCGAAGGTCGCCCATCAACCGAGGCAATCCTTGCCTGCCGTTTGATCGACCGCCCACTACGCCCTTCATTCGTTGACGGTCTCCGCAACGAAATCCAGGTAGTAGTAACCGTTTGGGCCATCGAGCCTGACGAGCTATACGACGTTGTAGCAATTAACGCTGCATCGATGTCAACCCAGCTTGCTGGTCTGCCATTCTCTGGCCCAATCGGTGGTGTGCGCGTTGCACTAATCGACGGTCAGTGGGTTGCATTCCCTAAGTATTCACAGCTAGAGCGCGCAGTCTTCAACATGGTTGTTGCCGGTCGCGTAATCGTTGAGAACGGCGTCGAAGACGTTGCCATCATGATGGTTGAGGCAGAGGCTTCAGAGAACTCAATGGACCTAATCGCCGCCGGCGCAAAGGCTCCTTCTGAGGACGTAGTTTCTGAGGGTCTTGAGGCTGCAAAGCCATTCATCAAGGCTCTAGTCAAGGCACAGGCTGACCTAGCTGCGGTTGCTGCAAAGCCAACCAGCGAGTACCCAACCTTCCTTCCTTACACCGACGAGGTATACGCAGCCGTTGAGGCAGCAGCAGGCGCACAGCTTGCCAAGGTTTACCAGATCGCCGACAAGGTAGAGCGCCAGGATGCAGACGACGCACTGAAGGCAGAGACCAAGGCCGCTCTTGAGGCAACTCTTGACGAGGCTCAGATGGCTCAGTTCTCAGCTGCTTACAAGTCAGTGACCAAGAAGATCATGCGCACCCGAGTTCTGAAGGAAGGCATCCGTATCGACGGTCGTGGCCTAAAGGACATCCGTCAGATCACCGCTGAGACCCACCCGCTGCCACGCGTTCACGGTTCGGCAATCTTCCAGCGTGGCGAGACCCAGATCCTTGGTGTCACCACCTTGAACATGTTGAAGATGGAACAGCAGATCGACTCACTGAGCCCAGTGACCTCGAAGCGCTACATGCACAACTACAACTTCCCTCCTTACTCAACCGGTGAGGTTGGTCGCGTAGGCACCCCTAAGCGCCGCGAAATCGGCCACGGTGCTCTTGCCGAGCGTGCATTGGTTCCAGTTCTTCCAAAGCGTGAAGACTTCCCATACGCAATCCGTCAGGTCTCAGAGGCTCTAGGTTCAAACGGTTCAACCTCAATGGGTTCTGTTTGTGCTTCGACCCTGTCACTTCTAGGTGCCGGTGTTCCACTTCGTGCTCCTGTAGCCGGAATCGCGATGGGTCTGATCTCAGACACCGTTGATGGCAAGATCCAGTACGCTGCGATCACCGACATCCTCGGTGCCGAAGACGCCCTTGGCGACATGGACTTCAAGGTTGCCGGAACCCGTGACTTCATCACCGCGATTCAGCTAGACACCAAGCTAGACGGCATCCCTGCCTCTGTTCTAGCCGGTGCTCTAACCCAGGCTCGTGAGGCTCGTCACCACATCCTCGACATCATGGCATCTGCAATCAGCGAGCCAGACGAGATGGCGCCAACCGCGCCTCGTGTTATCGCTGTCAAGATTCCAGTCGACAAGATCGGTGAGGTCATTGGCCCTAAGGGCAAGATGATCAACCAGATCCAGGAAGACACCGGAGCAGACATCTCGATTGAAGATGACGGCACCGTCTACATCGGCGCAACCGATGGTCCTTCTGCAGAGGCAGCACGTGCCGCGGTTAACGCGATCGCTAACCCACACGTGCCAGAGATCGGCGAGCGCTTCCTCGGAACCGTCGTGAAGCTAGCCACCTTCGGTGCGTTCGTTTCGCTGGTTCCAGGCAAGGATGGCCTGCTACACATCTCTGAGCTTCGCAAGATCTCGGGTGGCAAGCGCGTCGAGAACGTCGAAGACGTGCTCGAGGTTGGCCAGAAGCTTCAGGTCGAAATCACCAAGATCGATGACCGTGGAAAGCTTTCGCTTGCCCCAGTCGTCGAGGGTGAAGAGGGTGCTGCCGCAGCCTCTGACGAAGAGTAAATAACGCTATAGAAAGTTCTGGTTTTCCTGTGAGTAATTTCCAATTTCCACTTGACCAGAGCGAACTCTCGTTCACCGCTTCGGGAGGCAGTTCGATTCGTCGAACTGTCCTCCCAAGCGGTGTTCGCGTTTTAACCGAGACCATGCCGAGCGCCCAGAGTGCCTCGGTGTCATTCTCGGTTGCGGTTGGTTCACGAGATGAAACCAACGGACACCATGGTTCGACCCACTTTCTCGAACACCTGCTGTTTAAGGGAACCTCGAAGCGCACCGCGCTAGAGATCGCCATCGAGTTCGACAAGATCGGTGGCTCATCGAACGCCTCAACCGGCAAGGAGCACACCGGCTACTACGCGCGCGTCCAAGACACTGCGCTTCCGGTTGCGGTTGACGTGATTGCCGACATGCTCACCTCATCGCTGATCGATCCGGTTGAGTTCGAAAACGAGCGAACCGTCATCCTTGAAGAATTGGCGATGAACGATGACGACCCAGAGGATGTCGCGCACGAGGCCTTTTGCGAGGCCGTCATGGGCGACCACGCTCTCGGGCGACCAATCGGTGGCACCCCGGAAACCATCAAGGCGGTCACCCGTGACGCCGTCTGGGACTATTACAAGAGCAACTACCGACCACAGGACCTAGTTGTCGCTGCGGCTGGAGGCGTTAGCCACGAGGCGTTGATAAAGCAGGTTGAAGCCTCGCTCGCAGAAGCCGGCTGGGATCTCTCGATCAAGGCGACACCGGTGCCTCGCCGTGTCTTGGCTCAGGCTGAAATTAAACGCGGCACCGCGCTAAAGGTGATCAAGCGTCCGACCCAGCAGGCCAACGTTTTGGTTGGTGTTCAGGGCTTGATCGCCAACGACCCGCGCCGCTTCGCCATGGGCATTCTGAACACTGTTCTCGGTGGCGGAATGAGCTCTAGGCTCTTCCAGGAAATCCGTGAAAAGCGCGGCCTTGCCTATTCGGTCTATTCGTTTAATCAGGGATACTCCGACGGCGCTTATTTCGGCCTGTATGCCGGCTGCTCACCGCAGAAGACCCAGGAGGTCACCCGCCTGATGATCGAGGAACTCGACAAGGTGGCCAACGACGGAATCACCCAGGCCGAATTTGATTTGGCCATCGGCAATATCTCCGGTTCGCTTGCTCTCAAATTCGAGAGCACTCAGGCCAGGATGAGCCGTTTGGTCAGCAGCGAGGTGGTCACTGGCGAGTTCGTCGACCTAAACGAGTCTCTCGCTCTGTTCCAGGCGGTTACCCTCGACGACATCCGCGCTTTGGCTGCCGATATCGCTGGCCGCGAGCGGTCGATTGTTGCCGTCGGTGAACTCAAAGAAAAAATCTTTGACGAGTTTCTGTAAGTTTGAACTATGACTATCAAAGTAGCCGTCGTCGGCGCAACCGGACGCATGGGCAAACTCGCCCTCGACCTAATCGCCGGCTCACAGCACCTGTCGCTGCACGCCGCGCTAGATTCGAAGAGTGAACTCTCACAGGTGATCGGCGCCGACGTTGTTTTCGAGGTCACTCGCCTCGAGGTCTCCGAAAAAGTGGTCGATTATTGCATCGCCAACGGGCTCAAGGTCGTGGTTGGCACCAGCGGGTGGTCTGAGGCCAGGTTGTCGGCTCTCGAACCAAAGCTCGAGGCCAACCCGGCCGCCGCCGTAGTTGTGGTTCCTAATTTCTCCATAGGTTCGATGCTCGCGAGTTCTTTTGCCGCCCAGGCTGCGAAGTTCTTCGATTCAATCGAAATCGTCGAGGCGCATCACGCCGGCAAGATCGACTCACCCTCGGGCACCGCGGTTAGAACCGCAGAGATGATTGCCCAGGCGCGAGCCGGCCTGACCCAGCCGCTGATTCCAGGAGTCGGCCAGACCGCCCGTGGTGAGGTCGTCTCCGGGGTTCCGATTCACAGCCTCCGCCTTGCTGGTGTTTCGGCGAAGCAGGATGTGCACTTCGGTGGCAACAGTGAGGTGCTGACCATCAGTCACGAGGTCAGCTCGGTCGCCTCCTATGGTCACGGCATTCAGTTGTCGCTGCGGGTCGCGGCCCAGGCGCAGGGGCTAATGGTTGGCCTCCAGTCGGTAGTCGATTTTTCGCTTGGCAACGACTAACCCATGACTAATCCAAAAATCGGCGCTCTGCTCATCAGCGGAATCACCCTGATCTATTTGTTTCTGATGACCAACCAGGCAATCACGCTGGTGCAAGTGGATAATCCGATTGCCAAGGCCATGGGAATCGCCCTATTCGGCTTGCCGCTGGTGGGGGTTTGGTCGGTCATTCGAGAGCTTCGATTCGGTGTTCAGGTCGAAAAGCTTGCCAACAAGGTTCGCGCAGAGGATGCCTGGCCGAGTTTTGATCTTGAGTTTCGACCGAGCGGGCGCCCGGTTCGCGATTCGGCCACCAAGGTGTTCGCCGAATTTGCCGCGCTAACCGAGCAGAACCCCGATGACTGGCACAACTGGTTCAATCTTTCGCTTGCCTATGACGCCGCCGGCGACGGTCGGCGCGCCAGGTCTTCAATGAGAAAAGCCATAGTCCTGAACAAGCTAAACCAAACGTCATAAATCGTCTTCTTTTTCATCAGGGGCGAATCGACGGCTAGCCTTATTTCATGAATCTTTCCGTCCAGTTCCTGGTTGTCATCGCCCTCGTGGCAGTGGCGACCGCTGCAGGCCTTATCTGGAAGGCCAGAACCGGACGAGCGAAGAAGGTTTCTTCCGGCGAGATCATCGACCTCAAAGAAATTGCCGCCGTCAAGGATGGCAAGCCGGTCACCCAGTTCGGCGAGCGCGTGACCTTTTTGCAGTTCTCCTCTGAGGTTTGCAGCCAGTGTGTGCAAACTGCCCGACTCTTTCACGAGCTCGAAGCCCAGCACGATGACATCTTGCACATCGAAGTTGACGTCACCAATCGGCTCGATTTGGCCAAGAAGTTCAATATTTTGCAAACCCCAACCACTCTGGTGCTAGACCGAGACGGCGTGATCACATCGCGAATCGGTGGGGCGGCAAAGCAGCAAACAATCCAAGATGAACTAGGGAGCTTCCACATCTAATGAGCGCAACCTCAACAACCAAAACTCCGGCCGGCATCGACCCGCGCGGTCCTCGTTTCGGGGCAGCAATCACCTCGGTTCTGCTTTTGGTCACCGTGTTTCTGGCCCTGAACACCGAAACCCTTTCGGTTGCCTATGGGCTGCTGGCCGCAATCACGGTCTTGTTTGCCGTTGGCGCGACTCTGGGCAATTCGAAGCACCCATACGGGTTGTTCTTCAAGAAGTTCGTGCGTCCTAGGCTTTCGGCTCCGAAAGAGCTCGAAGACCCGCGACCACCGCAGTTTGCTCAGCTAATCGGCTTCATCGTGGCTGCGGTTGGCTTGATCCTGGGGGCCTTGAGCGTTCCCTATGGCGTTGCCGGGGCAGCCGCGGCAGCCTTCATCGCAGCATTTCTGAATGCCGCCTTCGCCTATTGCCTTGGCTGCCAGATCTATCTTGCACTTCAGCGAATCGGATTTATCAAGAAGTTCTAAGGCACTAGGCTTGATGGCGTGTCAGACATCATTTTTCGCAGCGACGTAACCGTCGAACTAGTCCGTTCAAGCGCGGCTGATTCAGACGTCTTGTTTGCAGCCCGTGTTTCAACTCAGGGTGAGCAGACTCTTGACTCTGCAGCCGCACAAACCGAGGCATCAGAGGATGAGAAGCGCAATAAGGGCCTAATCAACTACCTGATGCGTGATCGCCACGGTTCACCGTTCGAGCACAACTCCATGACTTTCTACGTTCAGGCACCGATTTTTGTGTTCCGCGAATTCATGCGCCACCGAATCGCTAGCTACAACGAAGAATCAGGTCGATACAAGGAGCTCTCACCGGTCTTCTATGTTCCGGCTCCAGACCGCAACTTGGTTCAGGTTGGAAAGACCGGCCACTATGAGTTTTTGCCGGGTTCGGCAGAGCAGATCGCGCTGGTCGAGCAGGAGTCTCGCACCACCTCTCAGCACGCATACGAGTCTTATAAGCGCATGCTTGAGGCGGGCGTGGCACGTGAGGTTGCGCGCATCGTGCTTCCGCTCAACATCTATTCGAGCATGTATGTCACGATGAACGCTCGTGCCCTGATGAACTTCCTCAGCCTGCGCACTCAGCGCGAGGGAACCCACTTCCCATCATTCCCTCAGCGCGAAATCGAAATGTGCGCCGAGAAGATGGAAGAGTTCTGGGCCGAGCTGATGCCATACACCTATGAGGCATTCAACAAGAATGGCCGCGTAGCACCATAGCTGCTTTAGTCACCGAGGGTCTCGGTGGCATCGACAACTGGGTAGGTTCTTGAGAGCCTGCCCAGTTTCGTTTTTCTCAGGGTCAGTGCCAGCACAAGCCCGACTATGACTCCCGAAATCAAATTCAGTGCAACCGTGGCCGCGAAGGTGGCAACCATCACGATCGCGTCAAGCCAACTTAGTTTGGCAATTCGAATCAGTTCGCGCGGTTTAACCATCCGTGCAGTCGTGGCGCAAAGAACGCCAGCCAACCCTGCAAGCGGAATCTGAGACACCAGAGGAGCCGCCAGCAATACAATCGCGGCCAAGACCAACGAGTGAATCAGCGCCGAAGACTTTGAACTAGCACCGGCGCGCACGTTGACCGCTGTTCGAGCCAGTGCGGCGGTTGCCGGAACCCCGCCAAAGAATGGAACCACGAGGTTTGCGATTCCCTGACCGAAGAGTTCCTTGTCGGCGTCATGCTGCTCGCCCCCGCCACGAAGCTTGTCGGCCACCTTTGCCGACAGCAGGCTTTCTAAAGCGGCAAGGATGGTCACGGCCGCCGCCGAAGGCATCAGTTGCCACCACTTTGACTGGCCGAGAAACCCGAGGCTCCAATGGCCGACGCTTGCCGGCAGCTCACCGATGCGCGCCAAGGGGAGCCCGACCAGATTGGCGAACACGGTTACACCGACCACCACGATGAAGGCGCTGGGCAGCCGTGGCCAGAGTCGTTGCGCAAGCAAAATCAACGCCGCCACGGTCAAACCGGTTACCGCAGCGGTTGCTCCCGACAAGTATGGCAGCTGCTGCAGGGTGATGATCACAGCGATTCCCGCCGTAAAGCCCTCAATCAACGAAGTGGGCAATCGGTGAACGTGCCGCCCAACCCCGAGCAGGGCCAGGATAACCAGGAGCGCCCCGGCAACCAGGCCGACGAATAGCACCCCCGAAGAGCCGTAATCCTTGAATATCGGCACCAAAACCACCGTCATGGCACCGGTCGGCCCTGACACCTGAAGTCGACTGCCACCGAATATCGCCGCCAAGGCGCCGGCGATGATCGCGGTGGTTATTCCAGATTCGGCACCCATGCCTGATGCAAGCCCGAAGGCCAGCGCAAGCGGCAGGGCAACCACCGCCACCGTGACACCCGAAAGCAAATTCCGAAGCGGTGCGGCCAGTGCCTCGTCCAAGTCGGCCTTCGTTGGCAATAGGTTCACCTCGCCAGCCTACCTAGGCAACCGATAGGCTTAGAGCATGTCGCACAAAAACATCTTCGGCCAGACCCTGGTTGCTCTCGTCACGCCTATGACCGCCGATGGCGAAGTCGATTGGGCCGACACCGAGAAGCTAATCGACTATGTCATCACCAATGGTGCCGATGGCGTCGTGGTCACCGGAACCACCGGTGAAACCAGCACCCTCACGGATGCCGAAAAGATCAAGTTGGTCGAGGTCGGCAAGTCGGTTTCGGGCGGCCGTGCCAAGATCATCACCGGCGGTGGCTCTAACGAAACCGCACACGCGATGCAGCTATACAAGGCCAGTGAAAAGGCCGGGGCCGATGGCATCATGATCGTGACCCCTTACTACAACAAGCCGACCCAGGCCGGTGTGCTGACCCACTTCCGCATGGTCGCAGACTCTACCGATCTTCCGGTGATCTTGTATGACATTCCTGGCCGTGCGGGAATCGCAATTTCACAGGACACCTTCCACCGCGCGTCAAAGCACCCAAACATCGTCGCCGTCAAGGATGCCAAGGGAGACCTAGCCCAGGCCACCCGAATCATGAATGAGACCGGGTTGTTCTATTTCTCGGGTGACGACTCGAACCTCTTGCCGCACCTTTCAATCGGCGCCGTGGGTTGCATCTCGGTAACCGCAAATATCGCGCCAGCGGCATATCGCGAGCTGATCGACGCAGCGAACCGAAACGACTTCCACCACGCACTGACCGTGCACAACAGCCTCGACCCGCTTCAGCGTGCGGCAATGACCCACGTGCCGGGCACGGTCGCCGCCAAATACATCCTCAACGGTCTAGGTGTGATTTCGAGCCCACGAGTTCGTCTTCCACTGGTTGGCCCAGAGGACGCCGAGGCCGCTCGAATCGAGGCCGACATCGACCTAGTTGGCAATGTTCCAGGCATCAGCTTTGATAACTTCCGCCCTGACCGCAACGCCGCCGCCGGTGGTGCGCTGCCAAAGGTTGCCGGAACCACCCGCTAAAACGCGATTCACGCGAGTTATTTAGAAAATGCGCAAGAGCGCATAACAACCGAATAGAAAAGAGAACCATTGGTTCAAACCCTTCCGGCCCCAGCGAAACTGCGTCCGGGCGTCCTCCGCATCATCCCACTTGGTGGCATCGGAGAAATCGGTCGCAACATGACCGTTTTCGAGATTGACGGCAAGATCCTAATCGTCGACTGTGGCGTGCTGTTTCCCGAGGAACACCAGCCGGGCATCGACGTCATCCTTCCCGACTTTGGCTATCTAAAAGACCGCATGGACGATGTCATCGGCATCTTCCTGACACACGGTCACGAAGACCACATCGGTGGCGTCCCATACCTGCTGAGAATGAAGCAAGACATTCCGCTGCTTGGTTCGGCACTAACCCTTGCCTTCGTCGAAGCGAAACTCAAAGAACACCGAATCACACCATATTCGATGGTGGTCACCGAGGGGCAGCGCGAACAGCTAGCCGGTTTCAATCTCGAATTTGTCGCTGTCAACCACTCGATTCCAGATGCGATGGCCGTTGTCATCAGGTCGGCAGCGGGTTCGGTCTTGCACACGGGTGACTTCAAGATGGATCAGTTGCCGCTAGACGGTCGCCTCACCGACCTTCGCGCCTTCGCCCGGATCGGTGAAGAGGGGCTAGACCTTTTCATGAGCGATTCGACCAACGCAGATGTTCCCGGTTTCACCCCGCTCGAGAAAGAAATTGGGCCGGTCATCGAGAGCGTCATCGCGCGTTCGAAGAAGCGAGTCATCGTTGCCTCGTTCTCGAGTCACGTTCACCGCGTGCAACAGGTCGTGGATGCCGCCAAGGCGAATCACCGCAAGGTCGCGCTGGTTGGTCGTTCGATGGTGCGCAATATGCAGATCGCCATTCAAATGGGCTATCTCAACGCCGAGACCGAAGATTTCGTTGACCTAAAGCAGGCGGCATCGATGCCGGCCGACAAGGTGGTCTACATGTCCACCGGATCCCAGGGTGAGCCGATGGCCGTACTGGCTCGGATGGCTAACCTCGAGCACGACATCGAAATCGGTGAGGGCGACACCGTCATCCTGGCCAGTTCGCTCATCCCGGGCAATGAGAATGCGGTTTATCGCGTTATAGACGGCCTAACCAAGCTGGGTGCCAACGTGGTTCACAAGGGTAATGCCAAGGTTCACGTTTCTGGGCACGCGGCTGCCGGTGAACTGCTTTATTGCTACAACATCCTGAAGCCAAAAAACGTGATGCCGGTGCACGGTGAATATCGTCACCTCATCGCCAACGGCAAGCTTGCCGAGCAAACCGGTGTTCCAACCGAGCGAGTGCTCATCACCGAGGATGGCTGGGTCATCGACTTGGTCGACGGAATCGCCGAGGTGGTTGGCGCCGTAGAGTGTGGCTTGCTTTATGTCGATGGCAAGACCGTCGGCAAGATCACCGAGGATGACCTCAAGGATCGCCGGGTTCTGGCTGAAGAGGGCTTCATCTCGATCTTCTGCGTGGTCGACGAAAATGGTCGGGTCAAGGTGGGGCCAGAAATTCGGGCTCGCGCCTTCGCCGAGGATGATCACGTTTTTGATGCCGTCAAGCCAATGATCGAGCGCGCGCTCGCCGAGGCGGCGGGGGAGGGCGTTCGCGACACCTACGCCCTGCAGCAGGTAATTCGCCGCACCATCGGAACCTGGGTCAACAAGGCGCACCGCCGTCGACCGATGATCATTCCGGTGGTCGTGCAGGGCTAATTCGTCTGGTGATTTGCCCGTGCCTTCACGGTTCTGTCGCAGGTCGCTGTTAGTTTTGAGGCATGGCTACACCGAGAAAACCCGCACCTAAGCGCAAGCCCGCTGCCCGAAGCTCGCGTCAACCGGCCCGCCAGCAAGCTGCGACCTCTGGTGCGAGCGGGTTTTTCAAGGTGCTCGCTGCGGTTTACCTGGGTCTAGCTCATATTGTCGGCGCCGGTGCCCGAGCCCTCAGCCCAGACAAGATAGCCAAAGAAGATCGACGCGATGGCTTGCCATTCTTCTTGTTCATCCTGGGCGTTTCAGGGGCGATTTTCACCTGGTTTCTTGCCAAACAAGACTGGGCAATCGGCCTAAACGTTGTCACCTTCGGGTTGCTTTTCGGGCGAATCGCTTTTGTGCTGCCGGTTGTTATGGTCATTTTTGCCATCTATTTGATGCGCAACCCATCCTCGACTCGAAATAACGGTCGAATTGGAATCGGCCTTTTTCTTCTATTGATTTCGCTTAGCGGTTTCTTTCACACTTTCGCGGCAAAGCCACCCCAGCCTTCCGACGGAGAATGGGCTCTAGCCTATGCCGGCGGTGTGTTTGGCTGGTTGGTTTCGGTTGCGTTCCTGAACACCCTCGGCAGCGCGCCTTTCAACGTTTGGGCAACCGGCCTGGTGCTGGTCGCGTTCACCTTTGGTTCGCTGTTGATCCTCACCAAAACCACTCCGAATCGAATCGGCGAACGCTTGCGAGAGCTCGCCGCCTACCTCTTTGGTGCGAGCGCCGAGAAACCAGAGGCCGAACCGGTCCAGGATGACGTTTTAGATGCCTTCGATGGCACCAAGGTTCCGTGGTGGCGAAAAGGAAAGTCTGGCGATGAGCCGGCCTTCGACACCCCGATTGCGACTACTCAGGCCATGTTTGCCGGGGACGCCGACGAAGACGTGCTCGACACACTGTTTGGCGACCCGATTGAGCCGAACGTTCCTTCGGTTGACACCGCCGATGCCGCGACCGAACCGATTAACCTGCCCGCGGCACCCGTTTTCGTTGCCCCGACACCAAAGCCGGCCGCGGGTGTTTCGGGCGAAGCTCAGGCGATCCCGGTTCCTTCTCGTCGCCCATACGTGCTGCCTCCGACCAGCTTCCTGGCGCCCGGAACCCCACCAAAGGCAAAGTCAGCGGCCAACGAGCAAATTGTTGTAGCCATCACCAACGTCTTCAAGGAGTTTGGCGTCGAAGCCGCAGTGGTGGGCTTTTCTCGTGGCCCGACGGTTACGCGCTATGAAGTCGAGCTGGCTCCGGGTGTGAAGGTTGAGGCCGTCACCAGGCTGGCGAGCAATATCTCCTATGCCGTGGCCAGCAACGAGGTTCGAATCCTTGCGCCAATCCCTGGTAAGTCGCTCATCGGAATCGAGATTCCGAACATCGACCGTGAGACCGTGTCGCTCGGCGACGTTCTGCGTTCAGAGGTGGCCACCAAGAGCCTTCACCCGATGACCATCGGTGTGGGCAAGGATGTCGAGGGTGGTTTCGTGGTTGCCAACCTCGCGAAGATGCCGCACCTTTTGGTTGCCGGTGCTACCGGCGCCGGTAAGTCGAGCTTTGTGAACTCGATGATTACCTCGATTTTGATGCGAGCCAAGCCGGCCGAAGTCCGTATGGTCTTGATCGACCCGAAGCGAGTCGAGTTGGCCGCCTATCAGGGCGTACCTCACCTGATCACCCCGATCATTACGAATGCCAAAAAGGCTGCCGAGGCGCTTCAGTGGGTCGTCAAAGAGATGGACATGCGCTATGACGATTTGGCGAGTTTCGGTTTCAAGCACATCGATGACTTCAACCGCGCGATCGTTGCCGGCGAGGTAAAGGTTCCAGAGGGAAGCAAGCGTGTGCTTCAGCCATACCCTTACCTTCTTGTGGTTGTAGATGAGCTTGCCGACCTCATGATCGTGGCTCCGCGCGATGTAGAAGACTCAATCGTTCGAATCACTCAGCTAGCTCGAGCCTCAGGCATCCACCTGATTCTGGCCACTCAGCGCCCATCAGTAGACGTGGTCACCGGTTTGATCAAGGCCAACGTGCCTTCACGCCTTGCCTTCTCGGTGACCTCGGTGACCGACTCTCGAGTCATCCTTGACCAGCCCGGCGCCGAGAAACTCATCGGCCAGGGTGACGCGCTGTTCTCACCGATGGGCACCAACAAGCCGATGCGCGTTCAAGGCGCCTGGTTGGCTGAGAGCGAATTGCACAAGATCGTTGAGCACGTGAAGGCTCAGATGGAACCCGAATATCGAGCCGACGTCGAGGAAGTCGCGGTGCAGAAAATGGTCGATGCCGACATCGGCGACGACCTTGAGGTTTTGTTGCAGGCGGCCGAATTGGTAATCAACTCTCAATTCGGTTCAACCTCGATGTTGCAGCGCAAGCTGCGAGTCGGTTTCGCCAAGGCCGGCCGATTGATGGACCTCATGGAGTCTCGCCAGATAGTTGGCCCAAGCGAGGGCTCCAAAGCCCGAGACGTGCTGGTCAAACCCGAAGATCTAGGCACTGTCTTGGCTCAGCTTCGAGGTGAGCCAGGTGCGAGTGCAACCCCACCGGTGCAGCAGGCCGCCGCAATCATCGACGACCTAGATGATCAGCCCGCCGGCAGCAATCTTGCCGCGGGAAGTTTCGACGACTTCGTTCCTCGAGCGCAGGTGGACCGTTCGATTATCGTGACCGGCGATGAGGACGATGGCGACGAAGATGCTTGGCAGCTAACGGGTCGCAACTGATGAATAGCGTTCTGAAGACCACTCCAACGAATAATCCATGGAACCTGCCAAACGCCATCACCATGGCGCGCATTTTGGCAGTGCCTTTCTTTATTTGGAGCCTCGTCAGCGTCTCCAATAACGAGTCGCCGATGCGCTGGTTCTCGGTTCTCATCTTTATCGTGATCATGGCCAGTGACGGCGTCGACGGCGCCATCGCCCGCAAAAAGGGTCTGGTGACCAATCTCGGCAAGTTGCTCGACCCAATCGCCGATAAGGCATTGCTCGGTGGGGCGCTAGTCACGCTGTCAATCCTCGGTGAGATCTCGTGGTGGGTTACGGTGGTCATCCTGGTCAGAGAGCTCGGCATCACCATCTATCGCCTTGTCGTGGTCAACCAAAAGGTGATTGCTGCCTCTTCAGGCGGCAAGTTAAAAACCATTTTTCAGGGAGTAATGGTGGGGTTTGTTGTGTCTCCGCTCACGGCTTGGTTTCCATACGACTGGTATCGGTTCTTCGAAGGTTCCCTGATTGTGATTTCGGTTGTGCTGACTGTCTACTCGGGGCTGCAATACGTGGTCGCCGCGGTTCGAGCTCGTGTCTAACCTGAGTTCCGCTCAACAAATTCTTTCCTCGCTAGAGGCGAAGGGGCTTCACCTCGCGGTTGCTGAGTCGCTAACCGGTGGCCTCCTTTCGGCAGCCTTTGTCGAGGTTCCCGGGGCCTCAAAGGTGCTCTTGGGTGCGATCGTCGCATACCAAACCGAACTAAAACACGAACTTCTCGGGGTCTCGAGAGCCTTGCTTCAGGAGCAGGGCGCGGTAGACCCAGAGGTAGTTGCGCAAATGGCCAGCGGGGTTCGCACAAGGCTCGCCAATAAGACCGGGCGCGACGAGCACGCGGTGGTCGGGGTCGCCACCACCGGAGTCGCAGGCCCGGATTCCCAGGATGGCAAGTCGGCTGGCACCGTATTCATCGGAATCTCTGGCCCAACCGGAGACTTTGTCTATCCTTTGGCGCTCGAGGGCAACCGCACTCAAATTAGAGCAGCCACGGTTTCGGCGGCCCTGGATGCGCTGCGGGAACATTTCAAGTAACCATTAGGTTATCTATGCAAAGACTCTCAGGTAACTTTCAGTAGTGCGAGTTACCGTTTGTCTTAGGTAGCAGGTATGTTATCTACAACAGATGCAAAGAATGGAGGCTCCAATGGTTCTAGTTCGTCAAGAAATTGGTGATGTTCTTCGAGACTTCCGTCTACAGAAGGGCCGCACCCTTCGTCAGGTGGCAGGCAAGGCAAGCGTTGCCTTGGGCTACCTAAGCGAGGTTGAGCGCGGTCAAAAAGAAGCATCTTCTGAAATCCTCGCCTCAGTTGCCGATGCGCTAGAGGTGCCGATCTCGGTGATCATGCGCCAGGTTAGCGATCGACTTGCTGCGCTTGAAGGCTCGCTGATTCCAGACACCGTGCCTGCCGAGTTCTATGTCGACTTCAACAAGTCGCTTGCCGAGAACTCAGACTCTTTCGCCCGCTTCTAGTTCCCACTAGAAGGTTTAGGTTGCGCCTTAGCGAATTTCGCGAGCTCATGAATGATGAGTTCGGTTCGGGTTATGCCGAGGTGATTGCCAAAGATCTTGCCCTTACCGAACACGGTGACCAGTCCTGCGAGCAGCTCCTCGCTTCCGGTGCCGATCCAAAGGATGTCTGGTTGGCAATTTGCCGCCAGAGTGGAGTTCCAAAGTCGCGCTGGCACGGAATAAACAAGCAGAAGCCAAAGAAATAGTTTCGAATTTTCGACACGCCGAATAAATTAAGTATCGAAATCTTGTTCGAATATTGCTAATCTACTAACAGCAGAGTTTCGTTCGAGTTTTGAACATCTTTGCCGGCGCGAAACAAAATGTCCGTGCCTGTTCGTAGTGTCATAGCAACATTCAAAGAAAGACGAGGCACACCATGCCATCTCCATCAGACCGCGAAAAAGCGCTAGACACCGCACTGGCACAAATCGACCGTCAATTCGGCAAGGGCTCGGTTATGCGCCTGGGCTCAGACGACCGAGCTCCGGTCGAGGTCATCCCGACCGGCTCAATTGCCCTGGATGTTGCTCTGGGCATCGGCGGCCTGCCACGTGGCCGAATCATTGAGGTCTACGGCCCAGAGTCTTCAGGTAAGACCACTGTGGCTCTGCACGCAATCGCGAATGCACAGCGCAATGGCGGCATCGCCGCCTTCATCGACGCCGAGCACGCTCTAGACCCAGAATATGCAAAGGCGCTCGGCGTCGACACCGATGCACTTCTCGTCAGCCAGCCTGACACTGGTGAACAGGCTCTCGAGATCGCCGACATGCTTATTCGCTCTGGCTCAATCGACATCATCGTGATTGACTCGGTTGCCGCCCTCGTGCCTCGCGCCGAAATCGAAGGTGAGATGGGTGACTCACACGTGGGTCTGCAGGCTCGCCTCATGTCGCAGGCGCTTCGCAAGTTGACCGGTGCGCTTAACAACACCGGAACCACGATGATCTTCATCAACCAGCTGCGTGAGAAGATCGGTGTCTTCTTCGGCAGCCCTGAGACCACCGCCGGCGGTAAGGCTCTGAAGTTCTACGCCTCGGTTCGCCTAGACATTCGTCGCATTGAAACCCTGAAGGATGGCGTTGACGCCGTAGGAAACCGCACTCGCGTCAAGGTCGTCAAGAACAAGATGGCGGCACCGTTCAAGCAAGCAGAATTCGACATCATTTATGGCGTCGGAATCTCACGTGAGGGCAGCCTTATCGACTTTGGTGTCGAACAAGAAATCGTCAAGAAGTCTGGCGCCTGGTATACCTATGAAGGCGAACAGCTCGGTCAGGGCAAAGAGAACGCCCGCAAATATCTCCTTGAGAATGCTGCCGTGGCCGATGAGATCGAGAAGAAGATTAAGGCCAAGCTTGGCATCGGTGTTCCTCGTGCGGTTGCCGACCTGCCAGCCGATGAGGTCGTGGCGCCAGCTAAGGCTGCAAAAGCCGGCTAATAATGGCATTTGAACAACGTGGAAAGTCTGGTGGCTCTCGAAAGAGATCCCCAGGCTTTTCGCATTCTCGCTCTGAAACCGATGGCGAAGAATCGGGCAAACCAGCTCGTGAGAAGAAGCCGCCAACACCCGAGAGGCTCGAACAGCGTGCGCGCAACGTGCTCCTACATCAACTTGCGAAGAGCGCGAAGTCGACAGAGCAGTTGCGCAAGATTCTCGAAAACCGAGAGATCCCTACCGAGATATCCGAGCGAGTCTTAGAGCGATTCACCGAAGTTGGGTTGATCGATGACAAAGCCTTTGCCGAAACCGTGGTGAATAGCCGCAGAAACTTCAAGGGTCTCTCGAAGTCGGCCATTAAACGTGAACTAAGTGAAAAAGGCGTCCCTGCCGCCTTCATCGAATCTGCGCTCGAGCCGATAACCGCCGAGGATGATTTCGAAACGGCTAAAGACCTAGCTGTTCGCAGAAGTCGCCAAATGACTTCGCTCACCCGCGAGGTTCGTGAACGGCGTCTTGCCGGTTATTTGGGTCGCAAAGGCTACCCGTCATCGATGGTTTTTGCCGCGATAAAGTTTGCCGAGACTCAGAACGAAGACGTCGGCTAAATCGAGGGCGTAAAATCGTCTTGTCATGACTGAAACCATCCAACGAAGCTACGAAGTTCGCACCTTCGGCTGCCAAATGAACGTTCACGATTCCGAGCGTCTGTCTGGCTTGCTCGAAGGCGCCGGCTATGTTCCGGTTCAAGATGGTTTGGCCGACGTGGTTGTCTTCAACACCTGTGCGGTGCGTGAAAACGCAGACAACAAGCTCTATGGCAATCTGGGCCAACTCTGGGAACACAAAGAAGTGAACCCGAGCCTTCAGATCGCGGTTGGTGGTTGTCTCGCCCAGAAAGATCGCGAAACCATCGTCCAAAAGGCTCCTTGGGTCGACGTGGTTTTCGGAACCCACAACATCGGTTCGCTCCCGGCCCTGCTCGAGCGAGCTCGACACAACAGCGAGGCGCAGGTCGAAATTCTCGAGTCTCTAGAGACTTTTCCATCAGATTTGCCTACCAAACGCGACTCGACCTATGCCGCCTGGGTTTCGATCTCTGTGGGTTGCAACAACACCTGCACGTTCTGCATCGTTCCTAGCCTTCGAGGCAAAGAGAAAGATCGCCGCCCAGGTGAGATCCTTGCTGAAATAAAAGCTCTGGTCGCCGAGGGTGTAATTGAAATCACCTTGCTGGGGCAGAACGTTAACACCTATGGTGTCGAATTCGGCGACAAGGGTGCGTTCGCCAAACTGCTACGCGCTTGCGGAGAGATCGAAGGTCTCGAGCGTGTGCGGTTTACGAGCCCACACCCTGCTGCTTTCACCGACGACGTCATCGAGGCCATGGCCGAAACCCCAAATGTCATGCCGACCCTGCACATGCCGCTGCAGTCAGGCAGCGATCGCATCCTCAAAGAGATGCGTCGCAGTTATCGCAGCGAGAAGTTCCTTGGCATTCTCGACCGGGTGCGTGCCGCCATCCCAGACGCCACCATCACGACCGACCTAATCGTTGGTTTCCCGGGGGAGACCGAAGAAGACTTCCTGGAGACCATGCGCGTGGTTGAACAGGCAAGGTTCGGAGCCACCTACACCTTCCAGTATTCAAAGCGCCCTGGCACGCCTGCCGCGACCTTGCCAGACCAGCTACCGAAGGCCGTTGTGCAAGAGCGCTATGAGCGCCTCCTCGAGCTTGTGAACCGAATCGCGCTCGAGGAAAATCAGGCTCTGGTTGGCAAAAATGTAGAGGTTCTGGTCTCCAACGGTGGTCGCAAGGATGATGCCACCCACCGCATGAGCGGCCGTGGTCGAGACAACCGACTGGTCCACTTTGCAGTTCCTGAGGGTGAAAAGGCGCCTCGCCCGGGTGACCTAGTGACGGCGACAATCACCGAGGCTGGCCCTTATCACTTGATCGCCGATGCCGGCTATTCGATGCGCACTACAATCGCCGGAGACGCCTGGGATCGAGCCGAAGCGGCCAGCTGCGGAGTTCCTAGCCCTGGCGCAACCTCTGCAAAGGCCGGGGTCTCTCTCGGGCTGCCTGGCCTGGGCAAACCTAGCGCATCGCAGGCCTCGGTTCACTCGCATTGATGACCAAATTGATCGCGGTTGTCGGGCCCACCGGAGCCGGCAAGTCTGCGCTAGCCATCGACATCGCCAAACATGTCATCGCCAAGGGCGGGCATGCCGAAATTATCAACTCCGATTCGATGCAGTTCTACCGCGGCATGGATGTTGGCACGGCCAAGCTCACCCCCGATGAGCGTCAGGGAATTCCGCATCACCTGTTCGATTTTCTGGAGATTACCGACGAATCCACCGCCGCCGAATTTCAGCAGCTTGCGAGGCCTTTGATAGAAAAGCTTCAGGCCTCGGGGGTCACCCCCATCCTGGTCGGCGGCTCGATGCTTTACGTTGCGGCAGTTTTGAATCGTTTCGAATTCCCGGCGCGCGACGAAGAGCTGCGAGCACGATTAGAACAAGACCTGCTCGAGCACGGTCCGCATGAAATGCATCGGCGCCTCAAGGCGCTTGACCCGGTGGCCGCGAGTCGAATCATCCCAGAAAATGGTCGAAGAAGCGTTCGTGCGATCGAGATTGTGACCCTGACCGGAGAGCCTTTCGCTGCCGCGCTGCCAGAGGTTCCTGAAGACTGGCAGCCGGTGCTCGAAATTGGCATCAATGGAGATCGCGAAGACTTGCGAAACAGGCTCGAGCAGCGAGTGCATCGAATGTGGCAGCAGGGCCTAATCGAAGAGGTCATGGGTCTTGAATCGAAGGGCATCCGAGAGGGCAAGACCAGCTCGGTGGCTATCGGATACGCTCAGGCGCTGGCCCAGTTGGACGGTCGCATGACCGAGGCAGAGGCAATCGCCGACACTGTTCGCTTGACCCAAAAATACGCGCGAAGACAGATGTCTTGGTTTCGGCGCGATCAGCGAATCAACTGGCTCGACTATCAAGATCCACAGGCCACATCCAAGGCCCTGGCTCTGGTCGATGAGTGGCTGAACCTCTAGGCTTGAAGCATGGCTAATCTGCTTTCTTTCACCAAGGGTCACGGCACCGGCAACGACTTTGTGCTGTTTCTCGACGCCGAGGGCGAGATCTCGCTGACCCCGGTGCAGATTGCCCAGATTTGTGATCGACACTTCGGCGTGGGCGCCGATGGGCTCATCCGTGTGGTGAAGTCGGCAAACCTCCCTGAGGGCGCGGCGATTTTGGCCGAAGAGCCCGAGGCGACCTGGTTCATGGATTATTACAACGCCGATGGTTCGACCGCCGAAATGTGCGGCAACGGCACGAGAGTTTTCGCCCGCTACCTGACAGAAATGGGCTTGGTTGAGTTGCCCGAGGGGGAGACCCTGTTTATTGGTACTCGGGCCGGAGTCAAAGACCTTCAGCGCAATCTTGCCGGTTTCGTGGTCGACCTTGGCCGCTGGAAGCTCGAGGATGAGGTCTTGGTCAAGGCTCACAACCTTGATGTCGCTCGACCTGGCCAGGGCGTCAATGTCGGAAACCCACACGTTGTGGTTGCGCTCGCAGAGCCTAGGGAGTTGGCCACCCTAGACCTCAGCGAATTGCCCGAGATTATCCCGGCTCCAGAGGCTGGCGCCAACATCGAATTTGTAGTTCCGGCAGAGCCGATGGTTTCGGCTGGAGTCGGTTCAATTCACATGCGCGTTTTCGAGCGCGGTGCGGGCGAGACCCTGTCCTGCGGAACCGGAATCGTTGCCGCCGCCTTGGCTACGCGACACTGGGCTGGCCAGGGTGCGCCGAATCAGTGGAAGGTTACCGTGCCGGGTGGTGTGCTTGGGGTTCGCATGTTTGCCGCCGAAGATGGCGAGCACGTAGGTCTAAGCGGTGCCGCCGAGCTGGTCTATGACGGTGTGATTGACCTTGATCAGCTCAAGTCTCGTCAGATGCGGCTCTAACCGCGGTTTTTGGTTCTTAGAACTCTGAAGCCCTTGGCGGTGTCGACTCGAACCGTGGAGAACCCCTCGGGCAGCTCCGACTCCAACCAGCGATGGAGCGAGTCGGCTCCGAGGTTTTTCTGAACCACAAGGTATGCCTCGGCAGATTCGGCCAGTCTTGGCAGCCAGGTCTGCAAAATTTCGTGCAAGACTTCCTTGCCGACACGAATTGGTGGGTTCGACCAGATGCCGCTGAACTTCAGGTCGGCGGGGACATCCTCGGGGCGTGCGGTCTTGACGTTCTTTAGGCCCAGACGAGCCGCATTGGCTGCGGTCAGGTCGAGTGAGCGCTGATTCACGTCGATCGCCCAAACGGTCGCCTGTGGGGCGCGTGAGGCCAGAGACAGGGCGATTGGGCCCCATCCGCAACCAATGTCCAAGATATTTCCGCTCGGCGGAACCTCGTCCAAGTGATCTAGCAAGGCCAAGGTGCCCGTGTCGATGTGGTCAGGGCTGAAAATTCCTCCGGCGGTGGTGACCGTGACGGTCTTGCCGTCAATAGTGACCCGGATTTCCTTCGGTTTGAACTTGCTGTCTGGGGCCTCCGAAAAGTAGTGATCAGAGGACATGTTCGAAACTTTATTACAGATCGGCGAACTAGTGTTAGTCCTAATGAATGACAAGAGTTTTGAGCAGCAAGACGCCGGAGACCAGTCGAAGGCCGCATTCGCCTCGCGCGGTGACGAGGTAATCGACCGAATCCTGCGACGTGGAGAGCGCGCGGTTGCACTCGGCGCCGAGGAGACTCACGGTTATTCCGACTCGGATGGTGACCAGCAGGACCTTCAAGATCGAACCTCGCTTCGACGTGTTAACGGGCTTTCCACCGAACTTCAAGACATCACCGATGTCGAATATCGTCAACTTCGACTTGAGAAGGTTCTCCTGATTGGGCTCTGGGGCGCGACCCCGCTCGAGGATGCAGAGAATTCGCTTCGTGAACTCGCGGCGCTAGCGGAAACCGCTGGTTCAACCGTGCTCGACGGCCTGCTGCAGCGCCGAAGTTATCCAGATCCGGCCACCTACCTGGGCAAGGGCAAGGCCGAGGAACTTCGGCAGCTGGTTGTCAGTTCTGGAGCCGACACGGTGATTGCCGACACCGAGCTGGCTCCGAGTCAGAGACGAAACCTTGAGGATGTCGTGAAGGTCAAGGTTGTCGACCGCACCGCGGTAATTCTCGACATCTTCGCCCAACATGCCAAGTCTCGAGAGGGCAAGGCTCAGGTTGAGTTGGCGCAGTTGGAATATCTCTTGCCGCGTTTGCGCGGTTGGGGTGAATCGATGTCCCGTCAGGCCGGTGGTCAGGCGGCCGGCGGTGTCGGAATGGGGTCAAGAGGTCCCGGTGAAACCAAGATCGAGCTCGATCGTCGTCGAATCAACACCCGCATGGCTAAGCTGCGCAAGCAGATCATCGCCATGGAGCCGGCGCGCGAAACCAAGCGGGCCACACGAAAGAAGAACCAGGTCCCAGCCGTCGCGATCGCCGGATACACCAACGCGGGCAAGTCCTCGCTCCTCAACAAAATGACGTCTGCCGGAGTGCTGGTGCAAAACGCGCTGTTTGCCACGCTCGACCCAACCGTGCGAAAGACCAAGACCCCGGATGGCCGAGACTACACGCTGGCTGACACGGTCGGGTTTGTGCGAAATCTTCCGCACCAATTGGTCGAGGCGTTCAGATCAACCCTCGAAGAGATTGCCGATGCCGATTTGATCGTGCACGTGGTCGATGCTTCACACCCAGACCCGGGCAGCCAGATTGCGACGGTTCGCGATGTGATCGGTGACGTCGGCGCTCGAGGAATCACCGAGCTGATTGTTTTCAACAAAATTGATTTGGCTGACGAGGCCCAGCGGATGGCGCTCAGAGGCATGGAGCCCGGCTCAATCGGTGTCTCGGCAAGAACGGGTGAAGGCATGGATGAGCTTCTTCAGCGCATTGCCGATCTGTTGCCCGAACCGAACGTCGAGGTCGCCGTCTTGATTCCCTATGACCGCGGTGACCTAGTCTCAAGGTTGCACCTAAACAGCCGAATCCTGATGCTCGACTATCGCGATAGCGGCACATTCGTGCGTGCGATGGTCAAACCAGATATGGCGGCCGAGTTAGCCCAATATCGTTTGGTTATTTAGAGCCAAGCAATAACTGGTGAAAATCCGCGCCTAGATTGAGCGCAGAACCGCGACTACCTTGCCCAGGATGACCGCGTGATCACCAAGGATAGGCTCGAATTCTGAGTTTCGCGGCAAAAGCCAGGTGTGGCCGTCACGCTGCTTGAAAGTCTTAACGGTTGCTTCCTCTTCGAGCATGGCCGCGACGATGTCACCATTTTCGGCGGTCTGCTGCGATCTGACCACCACCCAGTCGCCATCGCAGATTGCGGCATCGATCATCGACTCACCGACAACCTTCAACAGGAAGAGATCGCCCTTGCCAACCAATTGGCGAGGCAAAGGAAAGATTTCTTCGACGTTCTGGTCGGCTGTGATCGGGATTCCCGCAGCGATGCGACCGACCATCGGCACCATGGCAGCCTCACCGAATGGAGTCGGGTTGTCCGACTGGGCGGCCTGACCGTCATAGAGGCCTTCTGGTTCAATCAAGACTCGAATCGCGCGTGCGGTGTTGGCGTCGAATGAAATGTAGTGGGCGTCTTTCAGCTGTTCGAGCTGGTATTTGACGCTGGACACGGCCTTTAGACCAACTTCATCGCCGATTTCACGCAGAGATGGGGTGTAGCCGCTTTGATCCTTTGAGCGAATGATGAATTCCAGTATGCGCTCTTGCATCTGGCTCAGGTTGTCTGACCGCTTTGCCATGTCGTGCCCTCCATTGCGAAACCCTTGTCAACCGACTGGTTCAGATAAATGTCTGAGGTTCACGATTGACTCTCGTATATCGAAATTGTATGCGTTTTCGAACAAAAAACAAACACATTTTCGAATGAATAAAAGTTTTTCTTGACAAAGTGTCCGTGTTTATTCGTAAACTTGTTCTAATTCGAACAGATGTTCGGAAATGCAAGAACCAATAGCACGATCGAAAGAAATGAAAGGTAGGGGTGTAGGAATGTCTCACTACGCACCGGCTTCACGAATCACTCGTCCAATCGCTCCGGTTTCTAAGCGTCACAGGCTAAATGCCAAGGGGCGCCGCTTCGTTCGTCAGGCAACCGTCCTTATCGTTGCCACGACTGCGGCCATCAGCTTCTTCTCGGGCCAGGCGGCAACCGCTGGGTCAACCGCAGTCAAAGCAAACTTCACCTACGTCACGATTCACAGTGGCGAAAGCCTTTGGCAGCTAGCCGCCCAGCTCGCTCCAAATCAAGACCGACGCGACTGGATCGCCAAGGTTGTCGACCTCAACGCTCTCACTAGTGCAGACGTGGTGCCTGGTCAGCGCATCGCCCTGCCTTAGTAAGGCGCTCTCAGCGTCCTCGCCTATAAACTTGTGAAATGGCGAGACTAGAAGACCTTCCACTGCGCGATGACCTGAAGGGTCAGCAGCCCTATGGTGCTCCCCAATTAGAAGTGCCGGTTTCGCTAAATGTGAACGAAAACACCCACCGAGTTCCACTCGAGGTTGCCGAAGACATCATCTCGAGACTCGCAAAGTCACTGATGACCATCAACCGTTATCCAGATCGTGAATTCATGCCTCTGAGGGAGGCCCTAGCCAACTATCTTGGCGCCGGTTTGAAACCCGAGAATATCTGGGCGGCGAACGGTTCAAACGAGGTTCTTCAGCACATTTTTCAGGCCTTCGGAGGCCCAGGTCGAAAGTTCTTAAGCTTTACGCCAACCTACTCGATGTATCCAATCATCGCCTCGGGAACCCAGACCGAGTACGTCGCGGTTCCTCGCCTTGATCGCTTCGAATTGACGCCAGAAATCATCCGAGCAGCCATCCTCGAACACAAGCCAAACATTGTGATTCTTTGCGCTCCAAATAACCCAACCGGAACGCCGCTCGGGCTCGACTGCATCGAGGTGGCTTATGAGACTCTTACCGAGGCGAGCGGGGGAGTCCTTGTGGTCGATGAGGCCTACCAAGAGTTTGGCGCCGATCCTTCGGTCACCGCCATCTCGCTCTTGCCGGGTCGTGAGCGACTCATGGTTAGCCGCACCATGTCTAAGGCGTTCGCATTTGCCGGGGCCAGGGTTGGCTACTTGGCGGCAGACCCTGCGGTGATTGATGCGTTGCGCCTGGTGCGCCTTCCTTATCACCTGAGCGCGTTCACCCAGGCCGCAGCAGAGGGCGCCCTTGCCCACTCGCGCACAATGCTCTCCACGGTCGACGATATTCGTGCTCAGCGCGACCGAATCGTCGCCGAGCTGCAGTCGATGGGCCTCGATGCCTACCGGTCCGATGCCAATTTCGTGCTGTTCGGCGGCCTGGCTGATCCTTCGGCGATCTGGCAGCAATTGCTAGACCGCGGAGTTCTAATTCGCAATGTCGGTCTCGAAGGCACGTTGAGAGTTAGCGCTGGCACAGAGGAAGAGACCTCAGCCTTCCTGGCGGCCATGCGAGAGGTCCTAGCCCACTAAGCGTGACCCGCTTCGCTAGACTTGAAGCATCCCAGCGACGGTTTTAGACGACGTGGCTATGGAGAAAGGCAAACTAATGACCCGTGTAGCCCAAATTCAGCGCCGCACCAGCGAGTCTTCGATTGAGCTGTCAATCAACCTCGACGGTTCAGGTCGCTCTGAGATTTCGACCACGGTGCCTTTCTTCGACCACCTGCTAACCGCCTTTGCCAAGCACTCACTGATTGATCTAGTCGTGAAGGCAAGCGGTGACACCCACATCGACGTTCACCACACGGTCGAAGACACCGCCATCGTCCTTGGTCAGGCTATCAAGCAGGCGCTGGGTGATAAGTCAAAGATTGGTCGCTATGGCGACGCCACCGTCCCACTTGACGATGCCCTAGCTCGCGCCGTGGTTGATGTTTCCGGTCGACCATACCTCGTTCACACCGGCGAGCCTGCAGGGTTCGAATTTCACCTAATCGGCGGCCACTTCACCGGTTCAATGATTCGCCACGTCTTTGAAGCCATTGCCTACAACGCTGGCATCACCGTGCACGTCACCGTCTTGGATGGCCGCGACCCACACCACATCGCCGAAGCAGAATTCAAGGCGTTTGCCCGCGCGTTCCGCAAGGCCGTTGAGGTCGATTCGCGCGTGGATGGCATCCCATCGACCAAGGGCGCTCTGTGAGTTCACCGCACGTAGTCGTTCTCGACTACGGCAGTGGCAACGTTCACTCGGTCGCAAAGGCTCTCGAGGTTGCCGGTGCCAGGGTCGAACTGACTAGCGACCGAGATTCCGTGCTAGCCGCCGACGGGCTGATTGTGCCTGGCGTTGGTGCATTCACCGCCGTGATGGATCAACTGAACGCCGTCAAGGGCGGCGAGCTCATCGACAAACGGCTCGTTGCCGGAAAGTCGGTTCTCGGAATTTGCGTTGGTTTGCAGGTTATGTTTGAGCGCGGCCTGGAACACGGCATCGAAACCGAGGGTCTCGGGCAGTGGCGCGGCACGGTCGAGAAACTCGCTGCGCCAATCGTGCCGCACATCGGATGGAACACCCTGACCCCGCCAGAGGGCTCGAGACTATTTGAGGAAATTGCTGAGGAACGGTTCTATTTCGTGCATTCTTATGCTGTGCAGAACTGGCAGTATGACGGGCTTGGCCCAATTCCCTCGCCGGTTCCAACCTGGTCAGAATACGGCGGCAGGTTTGTGGCCGCGGTCGAAAACGGCCCGCTATCGGCGACCCAGTTTCACCCCGAAAAATCTGGCCAGGCCGGCATTCAATTGCTGGCCAACTGGCTCAAGACCTTTTAAAGAAAGCAGCAAGAAATGGCTCAAAACTCGACTTACCTAGAACTTCTTCCGGCAGTCGATGTTGCCGATGGCAAGGCGGTTCGACTCACCCAGGGTGAGGCCGGATCCGAAACCGACTATGGCAGCCCACTTGAGGCAGCTCAAACCTGGATCGATGCGGGAGCCGAGTGGATTCACCTGGTCGACTTGGATGCTGCCTTCGGTCGCGGCGACAATCGTGCAATCATCCGTGAAGTGGTCGACGCCTCGAGCTCGGTCAAGATTGAGCTATCGGGTGGAATTCGTGACGATGCCTCACTCGAGTCAGCCCTTGAAGCCGGGGCCACCCGCGTAAACCTTGGCACCGCTGCACTGGAAAACCCGGAGTGGACCGAGCGCGTGATCGCCAAGTTCGGTGACGCCATCGCGGTTGGCCTAGACGTTCGCGGCACCACGCTCGCAGCTCGCGGTTGGACTCGCGAGGGTGGCGACCTGTGGGAAGTGCTTGCCCGCCTCGAAGACGCCGGCTGTGCCCGCTACGTGGTGACCGACGTCACCAAGGATGGCACCCTAAAGGGTCCGAACGTTGACCTTCTGCGCGAGGTAATGCAACGCACCTCAAAGCCGGTCGTGGCCTCTGGAGGCATCAGTTCGTTGCAAGACATCCGTGACCTGCACTCGCTGGTGGCAGACGGGCTCGAGGGCGCGATTCTCGGCAAGTCGCTTTATGCAAACAAGTTCACCCTGCAAGAGGCCTTGGCAATCGCCAACGTCCGAATTTAAAGTCTCAAACCAGTATGGATAGCCACGACCACAAGCACATCAACAAGGATCGCTTTGCCGACTCCGCGGGTGTGCCGTGGGAGGGGAGAAGCTTTGAGTCGAACCCGTTTTCAAACGACGACGGCTCGGCCGATGAAGCTCTGTTAGCCGTGCTCGCCGAGTTTGAATTGCAACCCACAGACCCTCGTGGCGTCTTTCGAGCATTTGCCAAATCTCGCCTGTTGATTCCACTTTTGGCCGACCTGGGGGAGTCGGGCGAGGGCGCTCACGGCCAGACCGTTGATAAGAGCGCCGACCTGTCGATTGTCACTGTGCAAACCCCCGACGGTCAGACCGGCCTTCCGGTGTTCAGTTCGGTTGAGTCGATGGCCCGCTGGAACAAGACCGCCCGACCGGTGCCCAGTGACGCGATTCGCGTGGCGCTCGCCGCGGCTTCAGAGGGCAACACCAGAATCATCCTCGACCCGGGCAGTGAAACCGAATTTGTCTTCAGACGTCCGGCGATTAAGGCTATGGCGATGCAGCAAGAATGGGTTCCAGCGTTTCTTAACGAAGCTCTAGGTCAGGCGTTTGCCGCACCGATTGACGCCGGCGAACCGGCAGTGCTTGCGATTTATTTGGAGCCTGGCGACCCGAGGAGCCGACTCGACGGCGCCGAACTGCAGGTCTCACTTAAGTTGATCCCCGGCCTGGGCTCCCAAGAGGTTCAGGCCTTAGTCTCTCGATTGGCAGAAGCTTGGAGTCAGAACGAATTGATTGCCGAGTCGGTTGACTCGATGCAGCTGAGGCTAATAGCAGCCGAATAGCCGCCGCTAAAGGTGTTAGTTAACCGGGCCGGTGAACTTCTCGCCAGGTCCCGCACCCGGTGCATCCTTGATGATTGACGCCTCGCGGAAAGCCAGCTGAACTTGACGCAGGGCATCACGAAGTGGTCTCGCGTGATGGTCGCCAAGATCCGCCGCGGCCGCGGTGATGAAACCAGCGGTTGCATTGATTAGCTTTCGCGCCTCGTCTAGATCGCCCTTGCGGCCATCCTCGGCCAGCCCGCACTGAACCGCGGCAACGGTCAATAGGTCAACCGCATAGCGACCGATGACCTCAACCGCCGGAAGGTCTGCGATGTCCTGCATTTGCACTTCTGGTGACTGCGGTTCGCGTGCTTCTGAATTTGAGGTCGACAAGGGGCTTCTCCTTTTGAGTTCTTTCTGATAGGCTAACCCATGGCTCCGAGGTTCGTCCTCGGTCAGAAGTGGATTTATTTCCCACCCGCGATCGCCGAACCAGTGTCTTGAGACACATAGGTGGCCGGGTAAAGCTGGAGACTTTATCGTTTCTGTACGCATTCAGGCTGCCCGCCTGTGGCGTGGCCATTTATGTCACGTCTAGAGGAGCTACAAATCAGCGATCCCCGCATCAATGAGCGCATCCGCGTGCCAGAGGTTCGCCTCGTCGGCGCTGCTGGTGAGCAGATTGGCGTTGTCCGCATCGAAGATGCGCTGCGCATGGCACAGGAACAGGACCTTGACCTAGTCGAGGTTGCCCCAACTTCAAAGCCACCAGTTGCGAAACTTATGGACTTCGGAAAATTCAAGTACGAAGCAGCCCAGAAGGTTCGTGAGGCACGCAAGAACCAGGTCAACACCGTTCTGAAGACCGTTCGTTTCGGTCTAAAGATTGATGACCACGACTATGGAACAAAGCGCGGTCAGATTCAGAAGTTCCTAAAGGCTGGTGACAAGGTCAAGGTGATCGTGGTTTTCCGCGGTCGCGAACAGTCACGTCCAGAAATGGGCATCAAGTTGCTTCAGAAGCTTGCCGAAGAAGTAGCCGAGTTGGGTGCAGTCGAGTCGAATCCTTCGATCGACGGCCGCAACATGGTTATGGTCATCGGCCCGCTAAAGAACAAGGCAGACGCTAAGGCAGAAGCCAAGAAAGCTGCAGAGAAGGCCGCTAAGGCTGCTCCAGCAGACAAGCCAAACGAGTCGGCAGCCGAAGAAGCTGCCGAGTAGAAACAGGAGAAATCAATGCCAAAGCAGAAGACCCACTCTGGCGCTAAGAAGCGTTTCCGCTTCACCGGTAGCGGCAAGATCATGAAGC
>Ga0213920_1000188_pt1 | contig 59747 bp, 57 predicted proteins | sample McNCre1117MG_FD_161054 | JGI IMG/M metagenome (GOLD analysis project Ga0213920, IMG submission 161054) | Freshwater microbial communities from McNutts Creek, Athens, Georgia, United States - 11-17 MG | ecosystem: Environmental > Aquatic > Freshwater > Creek | place: USA: Georgia | collected...
GCTGTGGACATCGGCAAAACCATCCACCCACACCCCACGCTGGGCGAAAGCATCGGCATGGCGGCAGAAGTGGCGCACGGTAGCTGCACGGACTTGCCGCCTAGCAAGAAGTAAACGCTTCGCGCTGAAAACAAAGAAGCCGCCAACCTGAAAGGGTTGGCGGCTTTTTTTCTTGCTGAGTGATTTCAATGCAAGTGCAAATCAAATATTTTCTCGACGCTTGGGCTACTCTCGCCCCACAAAGCGCAACGCCACCTCGAGGGTGGCGTCTTGCTCTGGTGCATCAAAGGGCATCACCGGCTTAGGTACCTTTACAGGTGCGGGAGTGGGGTCCTCAGTGCTTACGCGAAAAAGTATACCGCAATGCCAATGAATCACAGCCCATGACAACTAACGACCAAGTAGTAGCTGCGATTACAAAACCCTCTCAGATATTGGGTCTGTTAGGCTCGCCGCGGCTTAGTCCCTACAAACAAAACTTCAAGACTAAAACGGATGAAGAATTATTAGGTGCTTATCAATGGGCTCAAGCCGTTAGTGCGAGCCTTCATCCATTGCTCGGTTTGGTCGAGGTTGTCTTGCGTAATGCGATACATCAAAGCCTTTCGCTTCAATGTTCAGCCAAAGCGAGCAACTCTTTTCCTTGGTACGACCGCGCAGAAAACCGAAGCATTGTTTTAAGAGGTAAATCGCTGGCAAAAAATTGAGGATTTGCTGTGTGAAGGAACGCCCCAGCTTCGCAAACAAATACAGCCAACGCCCGACTTAGTTGTGTCCCGCCTGTCGTTTGGTTTTTGGCCTAACGTTCTTGAAGAGCTTGGTAACCGCCATGCACCACGAACTTTTACAGATGTTTTTCCTTTTTACCCACACTCCAAGCCCACTCACTGGAGTTATGAGCCCAATAAAAACAAGGTGGTCATGCGCCTAAAAAGGTTTCAAGACCTTCGTAATCGCGTTTGCCACTTTGAGGCCGTTTGGAAACCCCACTGGGTTGGCGCACAGGGCACACATTGGAGTCATGGCGTCCAAGGCTTAAAGAGTTTTCATCACGCTATCGTTGAATTACTCGAGTGGTGTTCGCAAGATGCTGCCCAACACTATCGCGGGTCGTTTGGTTGCAATTGGTTCAGTCAACTTTGCACCACTAACGCTGTCATGGCTTTCATGCAGCACGGTGAGCAACAAGCCTTCTTGAATACATTCAGTTTGCCTGAATAGCCTTCGCGACTCAGCTTCGAATTTCATAACTCGTACTTCGCCCACTCGCCTCAGACCGCATCAACACACCGCGCTCTAGCAGCTCGTTGATGTCGCGCAGTGCGGTGTCTTGCGAGCATTTGGCAATCGCTGCCCATTTGCTGGTGGTGAGCTTGCCGTCAAAGCCATCTAGCAGTTTGTTGAGCAGTTTGATTTGTCGCTCGTTCATGGGTGTGTCGGCCCACTGTCGCCAGAAGTTGGCTTTGCCCAGCACGGCAGACAGCGTGCCTTGTGCGCCCTGCACGGCGCGCAGCAGACAAGCCAAAAACCACTCTAGCCAATCGGTCACGTCCAGCGTGCCTTTTTGGGTGCGTTCGAGTTGGTCGTAATAGTCTTTGCGCTCACGCTGGATTTGTGCCGACAGGCTGTAGTAGCGCTGCGCAGTGCCTTCGGCGCGGGCCAGTGCCAAGTCGCCCACGGCGCGGCCCATGCGGCCATTGCCGTCGTCCATCGGGTGCACCGTCACAAACCACAAGTGGGCCAGGCCAGCTTTGATCAGCGGGTCGTCTTGGCTGGCGGCGTTGAACCAATCTAGGAACAGCGCCATTTCAGCGTTTAGCGTATTCGCAGGCGGGGCTTGGTAGTGCACGCGTGGGCGGTGCATCGGGCCAGACACCACTTGCATGGGGCCTTGTGCGTCGTTGCGCCACGCACCTACGCGTATGGGCGTCATGCCGCTATAGCCAGTGGGGAAGAGGGCGGCGTGCCAGCCGCACAGGCGCTGCACAGTCAGTGCTTGGTCGTGCTGTTGGGTGGCGTCTAGCACCATGTCCACCAGACCGTCCACATGGCGGTCGGTGGGGGCCAGTGCGCCAATGTCCACGCCTAAGCGGCGAGCGATGGACGAGCGCACCGACTCGGGGTTGAGCATTTCACCCTCGATCTCGCTGGTCTTGATCACGTCTTCGGTCAGCACGCGCAGGGTGGCTTGGTCGCGTTGCTCTAGGCCAATGTCGTGCATGCGGCCCAGCAGCAGCCCTTGTGCGTGGTGCACTTGCGCCAGTAGTGGGGCCAAGCGCGCGTGCGCGTAAGTCCACGTAGGCCAAGTGTCTTGCTGCCAGATATAAAGTTTATCGCCGCTATTCATGCGGTGATTATGCGGTGAATACGCCTCGTGCGCAAGATATTCGGCGCATATTTTGCGGTGATTGTGTGGTTTTATCGCCGCAAACCGCTTTTCCGCATGACTTCTTGAAGCTAGAAACTTGCTCCGGTTACCAGCGGAGTAGTGCAGAAGTCGATCGAGGCGTTGAAATTCTCGACAAGTACGTGCCCGAACGTATTCTCAACACACCTTTTAAACACATTCAGCAAATTAACTTGAGAGATCAGCTGTCCCTTGGTGGTTTGAAAAAGGCGATTCGTCTTTGTAAAAACGTCAAAGCTGATGCTGAAAGTGACGGTGCAAAGATCGATTTGACAAGTTACGACATTGCTTCGGTTCTATGGCATGCGGATGTTACAGCTCTTAGGGTTGGTGTTACGTATGAGTTGGCCATTCTGGCTGAGGTAACGCGATTCTTAGACGATCTAGTTCGTCGCGAGACTTATGCTCGTTCACTGCGAGTGCCAAATGACTCTCGCTACATTTTCGACACTGATGAAAAGATCGAGGGCCTTCGACTTCTTTCACTCGAAATGGATGATTTGTCGGAGAGAGTGGCTAGAGAGCAAGCCAAATTATTGAATCATTTGCAGGCATTAAATCGTGATCGAATTATTGAAGAGCTTCGGAAAGCACAAGTGCCTAGATGAACGCAGCTTGGCCAAGCAGGCGCGTCTCAAGCTAGAGGCCGAGACCGGCAAGAAGCTGGTCAGCCCGCAAAACGCCAAAGAGCTGCAGTTGTCGACTCAAACGAAAAGCAAAAAGGGCCGGTAATGACTGTCTGTGTCGCTCATCAATGCGCCCCAAGGTAACACCCCTCAGCCCGCTCTCCATCCGCCTCATCACCTTCCTCGCTGCAAAGCGCAGCAATCAAGGCTTGGTCCACCACCTGGCCGGGTAGCAGCAGCTCTTCATGGGTCCAGCGTTTGACCAAGTGGCCATTGGCCACGCCGCCGGTGTGTGGGGCTTGGTAGGCGCGGCGGTGTTGCATGGTGAGCCGGCTGTTGGCGTTGGCAATGAAGCGGCTTTCGCCCAAGGCCCAGGGCTCAAAGTAGGCGTTGGCGGCGGCGTCCACTTGGCGGAAGTAGCTGCGTGCGCCTTCGGCGTTGAGCTTTTTGCGCACGGTGCGGGTGATGAGGCCTTGCAAATGGTCGAGCGCTTCGTCGTTCATTTGGCTCAGTGTTTCAAGGCTCATGTCTTGCCCAGCCAGCGCGGGTGTGGCGGCCAGCTCGGCGGGCAGCACTTGCACCATGGCTTTGACCACATCGTGGTGTGGTGCCACGGCCGTGGCTACGCCACGCGTTTGTGGCTGAATGGGGCAACGAATTTCTACAAAGCGGGGCTTGACGGGGCCTGTGCAGCCGTCGTGGTGGTAGTACTCGCCTTGGCTCAGTCGCCCTTTGCTGGAGCGCCCACGCACGTCGCGGTAGGTGGGGTGTTGGGTGTGTGAGTTCAGGCAGACCACCAATCCCGTGGCATCGACCAGTTGGTAAAAGGCTTCGCGCCATTCGGGCAAGAGCAGCTTGTCGTGCAGGTAGTCGCAGGGCTCGGTGCCTTCATGGCCGACTTCACCTTCAATCACCAACACAAAGGGCTTGGGTCTGCGCACGCGCCATTGGCAATTCGCAAATTCCAGCACCGAGCTGGCGTGTTCAGAGTGTGTGGCGGCGCTAAGGCCTGTGGGGTCTGACATGGTGTGGGTTCAGTTGAGGTCGGGCTCGAACACCGAGCTTGAAACCGTTACCAATTTTAGGCGGGCGCTGCGCCTGATGTCGTGACTAGCGCAATGCTCTTCGCTGCGCCAACCACAACGCGCCTGTGCTGAGCACGCCCAGTGCAAAAAGCCACTGCAAAGCCAGCGCGTAGCCCTGTTGCGGCGACCACAACAAGCCCATGGCCAGCGGTGCTGCAGCGCGGGCCAAAGCAATCGGCATGCCCAGCAGACCATTGAGTTGGCCCACATGGTCGCGGCTCACGTACTGGGCCATGGCCGTGCCTTTGACGATGGTGTTCATGCCATTGCCCAAGCCGAATAACACCACAAACACCAAGGCCGCAATGGGGTTGAGGCCGCCGATCAGCAGCGCCAACAGGCCCATCGGAATGAGGGCCGGTATCCAGCGGTTGGCGGTGTGCACGTCCCAGTGGCGCTCAAACACCCACAGCAGCAAGCGGCCCACCACTTGAATCACGCCGATGGCCGCAGGAATGGCAATCACCCAAGCGGGGGACAAGCCCGCCTCTTGCAGCAGCGCAATCATGTGCGCGGGCAGGGCCGAGGTGACGCCCATCATCAACAGCATGAAAGCCGCCAGCAACCAAAACGGCGATTGCTGCAGATGCGCCCGCACCGACACGGGCCGCGTGTGGGGGAGGTCTGCGTGTTCTGTAGGCACCCGCTTAGGCGCTGCGCCGCGCAACAGCCTTGCATGCAAAGGCGCACACACCAGCAGCTGCAAAGCCGCCAACGCCCACAGGGCTTGACGCCAACCCCACAGGTCAATCCACCAGCTGGTGAGCGGAATAAACACGGTGCTGGCCAGCCCACCCAAAAAAGTCAGGGTGATGATGGCGCGGCGAAAGTCTTGCGGAAAGCGCCGCGTCACCACCGCAAAGGCAGGGCTGTACAAGGTGGCGGCCAGTCCCAAACCCAGCCAAATCCACGCGGCATAAAAACCACCGACCGACTGCACCCAGCTGTGCCCCAGCAAGCCCAGCCCCACCCACACCGATCCCAAGGTCATCACGGCGCGCTCGTGGCCCGCATCAATCCAACGCCCCACTTGGTAAGCCATCAGCCCCTCGGCCAGCAAAGCCAAACTGAAGGCCAACGATGATTCAGCGCGGCTCATGCCCAGCTCTGCCTCCAGCGGCGTCATGAGCAACGAGAAGGTGTAGAAAACGCTGCCCCAGGTGATGAGCTGGGGCAATGACAGCCAAAAACTGAAAGGGCCCAGTGCGGGAGCTTTTGAAAAAAGCGCTTTCAGAAGTGCGTGGCGGACGAGGGACATGTGGACATTATCTTGGGGGTGGATGAGCCGTTAGGCTGTCATGTGAAAGACTGGGTGGATGCCCATGGCGTGTCAGAATTTCTCAACTTTTTAAACCACGAGAGACATGGCATGACTTTTAGTTTTTACTCCGATAAACGTCTGCGCGTGCAGTGTGTTTTGGGTCTTGCATTGGCCGTGTTGGGCGCGCCGTTTGTGCAAGCGCAAACGGGGCCCTCTGTTTTTCCGTCCAAACCCGTGCGCATCGTTGTGCCCCAAACGCCAGGCGGCGCGTCCGATGCATTGGCACGCATGGTCGGTCAAAAGCTGTCTGAAAAATGGGGCCAAGCGGTGGTGGTCGAAAACCGGGCAGGGGCGGGCGGCAACATCGGCATGGATGTTGTGGCTAAAGCCCCCGGGGACGGCTACACGCTCTTGATGTCGTATGTGGGGTCGCATGCGATCAACCCCAGCATCTACAGCAAGTTGCCTTTCGATCCCGAGGCCGATTTTGTGGCCGTGGCCACTTTGGCAAACGTGCCTTTTGTCGCGGTGGTCAACGCGGCTGTGCCTGTCACTAACCTCAAAGGTCTGGTGAGTTATTCGGCCGGTAAACCGATTGCCTTTGGCTCGGCGGGCAATGGCTCGGTCAACCATTTGTTGGGTGAAATGTTCAACACGGCCAGCGGGGCCAAGATGCAGCATGTGCCCTACAAAGGGGCCGCGCCTGCCTTGACCGATTTGATCTCGGGGCAAATACAAGTGGTGTTCACCAGTTTGCCTTCTGTGGCGCAACACATTCGCAGCGGCACGGTGAAAGGGTTGGCGGTGACGGGCTCTAAGCGCGCGGCGGCGTTCAAAGACATTCCCACCATCGCCGAGTCGGGGTTTCCGAGTTTTGTGATCAACCCGTGGTTCGGCTTGTTTGCCTCCAAGGGCACGCCTGCCGCGGTGGTCAAACAGATCAACGCGGATGTGAAAAAAATCATGGAGGACAAAGACCTCCTCGACAAATTCGCCGCTTTGGGGGCGGAGCCTTTTGAGTCCACGCCGCAAGAGTTTCAGGCCATGCTGCACGCCGACATCAAGACGTGGGCTGCCGTGGTGAAAAGCTCGGGCGCAATCGCGGATTGATTCGAACAGACAAGGACCTATTTTCATGAAAATCAAACGCATAGCCGGCGCACTGGGTGCAGAAATCTCCGGCGTAGATTTGACCCAACCCATATCGCCAGATTTGGCTGCAGAAATTCGCGATGTTTTTCTGAAGCACGAGGTGATTTTTCTTCGCAACCAGCCCCTGAGTTCTCAGCAGTTCATGGACTTCGCCAATGCCATGGGCGAGCCCGTGGAGTACCCGTTTGTCAAAGGCCTCGATGGCTTTCCACAGATCATTGAGGTGAAGAAGCTGGAGCATGAGAAGGTGAATTTCGGTGGCGTGTGGCACTCGGACACCACCTACCTCGACATTCCGCCCATGGGGTCGATGTTGCTGGCCAAAGAGATTCCGCCTTACGGCGGCGACACCTTGTTTGCCAGTCAGTATGCGGCTTATGAGGCTTTGTCTGACACCATGCAGCGGCTGTTGCAAGGGCTGCAAGGCATCAGCACCTCGGCCAAAGCCGACGTGTCGAAGACGCGCGAAGACCGCCTTAAAACCGATGGCAAAGCCTCAGCCCCCAAAGACTTCAGCAGCAAGCACCCCGTGGTGCGTACCCATCCAGAAACCGGTCGCAAGGCGCTGTTTGTGAACGTGGCCCACACCGCCGGCATTGACGGTTTGACGGAGCAAGAGAGTGCGTCTTTGCTGAACTTTTTGTTTCAGCACCAAGTCAAGCCGGAGTTCACCTGTCGCTGGGCTTGGGAGCCTGACACCTTGACGTTCTGGGACAACCGCTGTGCGCAACACAACCCCATCAACGATTACCACGGGTTCCGTCGTGTCTTGCATCGCATCACCTTGAAGGGCGACAAGCCCGTTTAAATGCCACAGCGATTGCGACCAACCGATGTCCGTCACCCTTCCAGAAAAAATGCAAGCCCACCCAGAATTTGTCATGCGTGGCAACCGTTTTCAAGCGCTGACGTGGGACGTGATGAGTCCTGAGCAGCAGGCGATGACGCGTGCCGTGTTGGACGGCAAACGCGGCTCCATGCAAGGCCCTTACAACGTGTTGTTGCGCAGCCCTGAAGTGGGCCAACTGGCGCAGCAGTTTGGCGCGCACACACGCTTTCATTCGTCGCTGCCTTTGGCGTTGAACGAGCTGGCCATTTTGCTGGTGGCACGCGACTGGACGGCGCAGTTTGTCTGGTGGGCGCACCGCCGTATTGCTGAAGACGCGGGCTTGTCGCCGGCTTTGATTCAAGCCATCGCCAAGGGGCAGACGGTGCCCGAGGACTTGTTGCCCGACGTCAAAGTAGTGCATCGGTTTTGCAGCGAATTACTGCGCCACAAGCAGGTGAGCGATGCGACGTATGCCGATGCCGTCAGCCATTTTGGTGAGCGCGGTGTGGTGGACTTGATGGCCACCATGAGCTACTACACCTTGGTCTGCATGTCACTGAATGTGGATGGCTACCCTTTGCCAGACGGTGCGCAGGCCGAGTTGGTTGCCTTAGTTTGACGCCCCAGCCAGCACGGTCATCGTCTGCTGGTAAGAACTGCGAATTCCTTTGTCATCCACCCACTCAACACGCATGTCAGCTGTCTCGGTGGCCCGCACAAAAAACTCAAACAGCGGGTTGGCCGAGATGCCGGACGACGGCTCAATGCGAAAGACCTCTTGCGAACCCAGCGTGCAGGTCAGCAGTCGGATGATGTTGCGCGGCACCAGTGTGCCCAACAGGTTTTGCAGATAACCCGTATCCATGGGGTGTTGAACCAAGAGGCGCACTCTCACCACATCGCCGCTCACGATGCGTTCAGGCCATTGCAGTCTGGCGAAGCTCATGAGGCGTCCACACACGCCGATTCGGTCACGATGATGTCGACGGCGTCATAACGAAATTCACCGTTGGACAGACGTGCCAAGGCGACCACCGTTTGTGTGCCCGCCAGCCGAATGCGTGTGTTGATCTCTGCACGGCCATTCCACGGCCCCATGTGAAACACCGCCATGCGTGTGACAGGGTTGCGTTGCGACAGCAAGTACACCTGCGTCACGTGGTCTTGTGCCGTCATCGGGCTTTGAATCTGCACACCGATGGGCACCAAAAACCCGTTGTCGGCCAAGGGTTGCGCCGTCAGGGTGACGTCTTGTCGCAGCAGCTTGGCGCCTTGTGTGATGGGGTCCATCATTTGCGCCAAGGTTTGCAATTGGCCCGATTCCATTTTTTGAGCCAAGGCCAAATCGCCTTGCAAGGCGGCTGAAGCCAAGGCCATCGAGGCCGTGTGCTTCAGCCACTGTCGGCGCGAGATCCTGCGAATGGTCATGCCTTGGCCAAACTCAGCCCATGGTTTTTGAGTGGCAAGGAGCGAATGCGTTTGCCAAGTGCGGCAGAAATCGCGTTGACCAAAGCAGGTGCCAAGGGCGCTTGTGCAGGTTCGCCCACGCCACCCCAGAAGCCACCCGTAGGCGCAATGACTACTTCAACTTTGGGCATTTCGTTCAAACGCATCATGCGGTAGTCGTGGAAGTTCGATTGCTCGACACGGCCTTCTTTGATGGTGTTTTCGCCCCAGAAGATCGCGGTCAAGCCATGCACCACGCTGCCTTGGAATTGGGCCACGATGTTGTCGGGGTTGACGGCGTAGCCGGGGTCAATGCCAATCACCACGCGATGAATTTTGACCTCGTTTTTGGCGTTGACCGACACCTCGCACACGCACGCCGTCCAGCTGCCGTAGCCTTCGGTTTCAGCCACGCCGCGGAACACACCGGCAGGCAAGGGGCTGCCCCAGCCTGCGGCCTTGGTCACGGCTTCGAGAATGCTGCGGTCGCGTTTGGACTTTTCGTTGTTGGGCAACATGCTGAGGCGATAGGCCACGGGGTCTTTGCCCGCCGCTTGGGCCAACTCGTCAATGAAGCACTCGCGCCCATACGGGTTTTGCGAGTGACCTACCGAGCGCCAAAAGCCCACGGGCACGTTGGTGTTGCGTTGCGCGTAATCGACCAAGGTGTTGGGAATGTCGTAGGGGTGGTCGTTGAAACTCGCCACCGCTTGACCGTCAATGCCCTTGGGCAAGGGCAGCTTGAGCAGCGTGGCCAAGATGGACGGGGCACTCACGCGGATGTGCAGCGCATCGACCCTGCCGCTGGCGTCCAAGCCGGCCTTGAAGCGCATCAGGCTGGCAGGGCGGTACAGGCCATGCTGAATTTCTTCTTCGCGCGTCCACAGCATCTTGACGGGTTTGCCGGCCATGGCCTTGGCAATCATCACGGCTTGGCGTGTGAAGTCTTGCGGGCTCTTGCGGCCCAAACCGCCACCCAGTTGCACGGGGTGAACTTTGACATTCGCTTGCGGCACGCCAGCGGTGGCTGCGCTCACAGCCAAGGTGGCTTCGGGGTTTTGGGTGGACGACCACACTTCCAGTTGGTCGCCTTGCAGCCATGCGGTGCACACCATGGGCTCCATGGTGGCGTGGGCCAAGTAGGGGGTGAAGTAATCGGCCTCGACCACTTTGGCGGCCTTGCCGAGTGCTTCGGTGGTGTTGCCGTCGTTGCGCGCCACGGCCAACTCGGCTTGCTCCATGCCCGCTTTGAACTGGGCCATGATGGTGGCGCTGTTGAGGGTGCCGTGCTCGCCCACGTCCCAGTCCACCGACACTTCGCGCAAAGCCTCTTTGGCTCGCCACCAGTTGTCGGCCACCACCGCCACAAACTCGCCCATGTTCAAAACCTTGACGATGCCTCGGCGGTTTTCCACCTTCGACGCATCCATGTTTTTGACCTTGCCATTGAACACGGGGCAAGCCGCGACCGCCGCATGCAGCATGCCGGGCAGTTGGGTGTCGATGCCGTATTTGATGCGACCCGTCACGATGCTAGGAATGTCCACGCGTGGAATGGGTTTGCCAATCAGCGTCCAGTCTTTGGGGTCTTTGAGTTGAACCTCTTTGGGCGCTGGCAGCTTGGCGGCGGCTGTTGCCAACTGCCCATAGCTCAGTGAGCGTTTGCTGGCGGCATGGGTGACTTTGCTCAGCGATGCTTTGCACTCACTGGCAGGCACGCCCCATTGCTGCGCCGCCGCAGTGACCAACATGTCGCGCGCGGTGGCACCGGCTTTGCGCAGGTATTCTTGTGAGTTGCGAATGGTCCGGCTGCCCACTGAGGCCATGTCGCCGTAGGCGCGTTTGGTGCGCAGGTTTTCGTGTGCGGTGGCGTATTCGACGCGCACTTTTTTCCAATCGGCATCGAGCTCTTCCGCAATGATCATGGGGGCCGAGGTCATGCTGCCTTGGCCCATTTCAGCGCGTGCGTAACGAATGACGATGGTGTCGTTGGGTTCAATCTCGACCCACACGTTGAGCTGCGGCACATCCGCCGCACTGGCGCGCTCGGGCACGAAAAAGCCCAAGGACAAGCCCGCTGTTGCGCTGCTGGAGATTTTCAAAAAGTGGCGGCGATCCACGCCAACTGGGGTGTGTGGGGTGCTCATGCGCGGGTCCCTTTCTTGGCAGCGGCGTGAATGGCGGTGCGAATGCGGGCGTAGGTGCCGCAGCGGCAAATGTTGCTCATGGCCGCATCGATGTCGTCATCGGTGGGCTTGGGTTTTTTCTTGAGCAAGGCCACGGCCGCAAGAATTTGGCCGCTTTGGCAGTAACCGCATTGCGGCACTTGGTGATCGATCCACGCTTGCTGCACGGCATGCAAGCGGTCTTTGTCTGCGAGGCCTTCGATGGTGATGACTTTCTGGCCAACCGCCGCAGACACGGGGTACGAGCACGAGCGCACAGGCTCGCCATTGAGCAGCACCGTACACGCGCCACATTGGGCGACGCCACAACCAAACTTAGGCCCCTTGATGTCGAGTTCATCGCGCAAGGCCCACAGCAGAGGCATTTCGGGCTCGGTATCGAGGGTGTGATTTTTCCCGTTGACGGTCAGTTTCATGGTTCGCTTTCTGGTGTGTGGATCAACGCAGACTGGTGATGAAGTGTGCGAGGTTTTCGATGTCTTTCTCGGACAAGGTTTGCGCCACGCTGGTCATGTTGCCGGCGTCGTTGGTGCGGGTGCGGGCTTTGAAGTCGGTCATCTGTTTGACGATGTATTCATACTGCTGACCCGCGACGCGTGGAATTTCGTTTTGACCGGCAAAGCCCCCAAGGTGGCACATCGCGCACAGCGTTTCATCGGCTTTGGCACGTCCAAGGGCGATCTTGGCGTCGTCAGTTTTGTAGGTGGAGGGCTTGGCTTTTTGTGCGGCGTAATAGTTGCCGATGTCGATCATGTCTTGACGGCTCAGGGTCGAGGCCATGGCAGTCATGACCGCATGGCTGCGTCGACCTTCTTTGTAGTCTTTGAGCTGGACATAGATGTAGCGCCAGGATTGGCCCGCCAAATTAGGGAACTCGCCGCTCGCAGAGTTGCCGTCGGGTCCGTGGCAGGCGGCACACACTTGGGCTTTGGCTTTGCCGTTTTGAATGTCTTGTTCTGAGGGTTGGGCCTGTGCTTGAAACGTGAAAGCAGACAGGGCCCACAAGAGCAGGGATGTGATGCGCAAATTCATGGCTGTATAGGACAAGTTTTAAAAATCAAAAAATGGCCACCACAGAGGGTGGCCATTTTCAAGGCTAAGTTGGATTACTTAGGCAATGCAAACACGACCATCGAGTTGCCGCGTTTGAAGTCGAGTTGGGTGTTGCCACCGCAACCCATGGCGACGTATTGACGGCCCTTGACGGTGTAAGACACGGGCATGGCGTTGGCACCCGCACCGCAGTTGTATTCCCACAGTTTTTTGCCGTTGCGGGCATCCAAGGCGCGGAACAAACCATTGCCTTCACCGTAGAACACCAAGTCGCCGGCCGTGGCCAATGCGCCACCGATCAGGGGTTGTTCGGTGTCAAATTTCCAAGCCATTTTTCCGGTGTCGACGTTCACGGCAGCCAAGCGGCCCCATTGCTTTTCGCCTTCGATCACCTTGAACGCACCGCCTAACCACAGCTTGCCGCCGGGGTACTTGGCCGCTTCGACGTGGTACGTCATAGGTTGGTGCAAGTTCAGGGCGTATGCCATGCGCAGTTTGGGGTTGATGGCCATGGGTGACCATTCCACGCCACCGTTCGCGCCAGGCAGCATGCGAGCGCCTTGGGCGGTGGGCAGGACCCACATGTTTTCTTGCGGCACCATGGCTTCAGAGAAGCGGATCAGCTCGCCGGTGTCGCGGTGATGCACATACACGTGGCCGGTTTTGCCACCGTGGATCACACCGGGGACCATCTTGCCGTTTTTGTCTTTCACGTCCATCAAGATGGGGGGGCTGACGGCATCCAAGTCCCACACATCGTGGGCGATGTATTGGTAATGCCACTTGTAGGCACCGGTGTCGAGGTTAACGGCCACCAGCGAGTCGGTGTAGAGGTTGTCACCAGGACGCTCCGCACCATACAGGTCAGGCGAGGGGTTGCCGACCACAAAGAAGATGGTGCGTGATTTGACGTCCACAGCGGGGTTCATCCACACGCCACCGCCCAAGGTTTGGAAGAAGGAGCTGTCGCGAGCCAGCGCTGCTTTTTCGGCGGCAATGTCGCGGTGCATGTTGCGACCTGTGGCGTCGTTGACGGCCCACACGCCTTCATGGCCTTTTTCAGGGATGGTGTGGAAAGTCCAAGCGAGTTTGCCGGTGTTGGCATCGAAGGCTTTGACGAAGCCGCGAATGCCGTATTCACCGCCGTTGGTGCCGATCAGCACCTTGCCGTCAACCACCGTGGGGGCCATGGTTTCGCTGTAGCCTTTTTCTGGGTCAGCAATTTCGGTGTCCCACAGCAGCTTGCCGGTTTTGGCGTCCAAAGACACCAAGCGTGCATCGAGTGTGCCCATGAAGAGCTTGCCGCCTTCGACCGCGACACCGCGGTTGTTCGGGCCGCAGCAGAAGGTGGTGATGGGGCCCATCTTGTGTTTGTAGTGCCAGAACTCTTTGCCAGTCACCGCATCGAGTGCGTAGACATGGTTGTAAGAGGTTGTCATGTACATGATGCCGTCGACCACGATGGGGGCGGTTTCCATGGACTCGCGCACTTCCGTTTGGAAGGTGAACTCAGGGCGCATGTTCTTCACGTTGCCCGCACTGATCTGCGTGCCTTTGTAAAAACGCGTTTGCTCGTAGTCGCCGTTGGTGTGCAACCAGTTCGCTGTTTGGCCGCCTGCTTTGTTCAGTTGGTCTTGCGTGACGTTGATGCCTTTGTCGATGTTGGCGCCGCTGGCATTCATGCCTTTTTGGCCTTGAATTTCTTCGCCGACCGCTATGCCGGTTAAGCACAGCAGGGCGGAGGCAGCGGCTATTCGCTTGATGCTGAAAATTTGCTTCATAAGTTTGTCCTGGTGAGGTGGTTAGGCGTTGCACAGATCGGCAACGAAACAGGGAGGCGTTGGACAATCTACGCTCGATGTGATCAATTTGCTAGTAACTAGGGCACATTAAAGGGTAAGTACTTACAAAGAATTCCTGCGATGATCTAAGCAACGTAAGGAGATCGTCCATGAAAAAACTCATTCATCTCGTCTTGATTGGCAGCGGCCTGCTAGGCATGCAAACCGTGGCCTTTGCCCAAAAGGGCATGGACCAAATCAACATCAATGGCCAGTTTGTGATGGCTGCCCGTGTGGGCAAGGTCGAGCGCGTGCAAGCGCTGCTGGATCAAGGTGCAAGCGTGAACTCCAGAGATCGCAATGGCGACACGCCACTCAATATGGCTGCCGCCAAAGGCAATGCTGACTTGGTGCAGGCGCTACTCAAGGCCAATGCGGATGTGAATTTGGCGAATCTTTCGGGGGTGACACCGCTCATGGGCGCAGCTTTCAGCGCCAATCCGCAGATTTTCAGCGCCTTGCTTGCGGCTGGTGCCAAAACCGAGCCATTGGATCGTGTCAAGAAAAATGCGGCAACGTATGCTGCCGCGCACGGATGCACGGCTTGTCTACAAGACCTCGTCAAGGCCGGTACCAATGTCAACGCGAAGCTTGAAAACGACCTCACTTTGCTGATGTGGGCGGCTGCTTACGGCCAAGACGAGACCGTGCGCTATTTGCTGTCTCAAGGCGCTGAAAAGGAGGCCAAAGACAACCGCGGAAAATCCGCAGTGGATCTTGCACGTGACGGCAATCATCTTGCATTGGCTCAGCTGCTCACAGCCTCGTTGAGCCGTTGAACGCGCGATGTACAGGGCCTGACAAAACGTAAACGATCAGGCCGATCCGGCGGTGGGTTCGCCGGCATACCTTTTTTTGTGTATTTGCATTTTTTTGCTGCAGTTTTAGCATCGCTTGTGTGTTTCAACTCATAGCAGCAAGGTGCAATATGAACCTCGAGATTTCAAGCGATGCGTCGCTTATCAGTTCTCAATGGCATGTGGCTGAAACGTGGCTGGAGAAGGCGGGCGTTCGCATCAACGGTCAGCAGCCTTGGGATGTGAGAGTTCACAACGACGCTTTGTTTGATCGTGTGTTGGCCAAAGGGCATCTGGCATGGGGCGAAAGTTACATGGACGGGGGGTGGGATTGCGACAGCATTGATGAACTCACCGCACGCTTAATCCGCGCAGGACTCGACAAACAATTGCACCGTCCCGATCAATGGCTCGCTGTGTTTCGGGCCATTTTTATGAACCTGCAATCTGTGCCACGCTCTTGGCAAGTGGGGTATCAGCACTATGACTTGGGCAACGATTTGTATGAAGCCATGTTGGACCCCTACATGGCCTACAGCTGCGGTTATTGGGCGCATGCAGACTCGTTAGAAACCGCACAAGAGTCCAAGCTTGAGTTGATTTGCAGCAAGCTGGGTTTGCAGCCCGGAATGCGTTTGCTAGACATCGGCTGCGGCTGGGGAAGCTTGATGCGGTTTGCCGCTGAACGCTATGGGGTGAGCTGTGTGGGACTGACGGTATCGCATGAGCAGGCGCAATGGGGCGCTCAAAAGGCACACGGGTTGCCGATTCGTTTTGAGTTGACCGATTACCGATTGTTCAATGAGACTGGGGTCCAAAAATTTGACCGCATCGCTTCAGTCGGCATGTTCGAACATGTGGGATCAAAAAATTACCCAGCCTACTTCGCCATGGCGCGACGAAGCCTCACAGACGATGGCTTATTTTTGCTTCACTCGATTGGCAAAAATCAGACCGATGTGGTCACCGATCCTTGGATTGAAAAATACATCTTTCCGAACGGCATATTGCCTTCTGTGAAGCAAATGGCAGCCGCGGTTGAGCCCGAATTTGTTTTGGAAGATTGGCACAATTTTGGAGCCGATTACGACCGCACGTTGATGGCTTGGCATGCACGTTTTGAGGCTGCGTGGCCCCGTTTGCAGTCACGCTATGACCAGCGGTTTTATCGCATGTGGCGCTATTACTTGTTGTGCTGTGCAGGATCTTTTCGCGCGCGAGACAGCCAACTTTGGCAATTGGTGTTGTCGCCACGCGGTGTGCCCTCGGGCTACAGACGGCCGTTGTTTTAATTCACGCATGTTGGTTGAAGCGTTGGCGACAGGGGAGAAATGGACCAACCACTGAGGCGGGCACAATCAGCGATCCGAAGAGATCGGCCCTTACCTTGCTGGAGAGACCATGACCGAACGCCTGCCTCAGATCGCCTATGCGGATTTGCCCGAAGCCGTGCGGCCCCTCGCGGACGATATTCTCAAAGTCTCTAGCGCTGCTTTGGGCGGCCCTTACAACGCCTTGTTGCGCAGCCCAGACATGGCGCGCCGGTGCTTTGATTTTTTAGACTACCTGCGCTTCAAAACCTCGGTCAACAAACGTCTCAACGAGTTCGCCATCCTGATTCAGGCGCGCATCTCGAACGCGCAATACGAGTGGTGGGCGCACGAAATCATCGGCCGCAAGTCAGGTTTGTCAGACGATGTCATGCGCGATTTGCAGCAGTGCCGACGTCCCACCACCATGCAGGCCGATGAGCGGCTGGTGTACGACTACTGCGTGCAACTGTCCCTCAACCACCGTGTGCCCGACGCGCTGTGGCAAGAGGCGGTCGATCACCTCGGTGAGCAAGCGGTGATCGACTTGACCGTGTTGTCAGGCACCTACGTCATGGTGTCGATGCTCTTGAACGCCACGCAAGTGGGTATTCCCAACGGCGGTGCGTTGCCGCTTGAGGTGTTGGACCCCGTGGACATTCGCCAGCGGTTGCTCGCTGCTTGACCGGTTCTTTGGCCGCATCTTCACCGCCCCTGATTTGGAGACTTTCATGAACGCCTCTCTTCGCTGCACGTTCGTCGCTTTGTCGCTCGCCTTGGCGGGCTTGCACGCAGTGGCCCAAGACTTCCCCAACCGCACCCTCACCATGATGATGCCGTACGCCCCCGGTGGCCCTGGCGACACCATCACTCGCGTGTTTGCAGGGGCGATGCAAAAGCATTTGGGTCAACAAATTGTGGTGGAAAACACCGCCGGCGCCTCGGGCACCATTGGCACAGCCAAGGTGGCGCGCGCTAAGCCGGATGGCTATACCTTGCTGATGATTCACGTCAGCCACGCCACCAATCAGGCGATGTTCAAAAATTTGCCATACCACCCCGTGGACGATTTCGAGCCCATTGGTCGTGCCACCAGTGGCCCGATGGTAATCGTCACCCGCAACGACTTTCCGGCCAAAGACTTGGCCGAGTTTGTGAGCTACGTCAAAGCCAACGGCCCCAAGATCAGCCTCGCCCATGCGGGTGTGGGTTCGGCTTCGCACCTGTGCGGCTTGATGATGCAGAGCGCCTTGAATGTGCGCATGAATGACATTCCGTACAAAGGCACAGGCCCTGCCTTGACGGACTTGATGGGCGGTCAAGTCGATGTGCTGTGCGACCAAACTTCGGGCACGGTGCCACCGGTCAAAGCAGGCAAAGTCAAAGCGTATGCGGCGGCTGGCAAAAGCCGCTTGAGTGGTTTGCCCGATGTGCCCGCCATCACCGAAGCGGGTGTGCAGGGCTTGGACATCAACATTTCGTTTGGCTTGTATGCGCCCAAAGGCACGCCCAAGCCGGTGCTCGATCAGTTGACCGCGGCTTTGCAAAAGTCTGTCTCTGACCCCGAGGTGCGCCAGCGCTTGGAGGCCATGGGCATTTCGGCGGTTTCGCCGGACCAAGCGCGCCCCGAGGCCTTGCGTGCACATTTGAAGTACGAGATGGACACCCTCGGTCCCTTGCTCACCAAAGCCGGAGTGAAACCCAATTGAGCAACTGGCTCGCGTTGCTCCTGACGCTCGTGATTCAGGCGATGGTGTCGATGGCGTTGTTGACCTTACCGGTCATGGCGCCGGTGGTCGCCAAAGATTTACAGGTGTCGCCTGCTTTGGTGGGCGTGTACGTGGCCATCACCTATGCGGGTGCGATGGTGTCGAGTTTGATGGGCGGCGCCGCGGTCAAACGCTTGGGGGCGATTCGCGTCAGCCAAGTCGGTTTGATGTTGTGCGCCTTGGGCTTGGTGCTCTGCGCCATGCCTTGGCTGGTGGCCACCGCTGTGGGGGCGTTTTGCATTGGCTTGGGTTACGGACCCATCACACCCGCAAGTTCGCACTTGCTCGCGCGCACCACGCCCAAGCACCAAATGTCCTTGGTGTTTTCGCTCAAACAAACGGGCGTGCCTTTGGGCAGTTTGTTGGCGGGCGCGATTGTGCCGACGCTGCTGTTGGCGTTGCCTTGGCAAATTTGTATGGCGGTGGTGGCAGGCGTTTGTTTGGTGTGTGCGGCCATCTCGCAACCCTTGCGCCATGACCTCGACCACGATCGTCAACCCAGCTTGCCCATGCACGGAGGCAGTTGGATACAGCCCATTCGCTTGGTGTTGGCGCACCGCGCGTTGGCCAGCATGGCGGCGTGCTCGTTCATGTTCTCGATGGTGCAACTCTCGCTCACTACCTACCTCGTCACGTTCTTGCACGACGATTTGGCCTACGGCTTGGTGGCCGCGGGCTTGGCCTTGTCGGTCACGCAATTCGGCGGCATGGCGGGGCGCATTGTGTGGGGCTATGTCGCTGACCGTTGGCTTGGGGCCAGTCGCATGTTGTTGCTGTTGGCGGCCATGATGGCGCTGGGCGCATTGGCCACCACCACCTTGACGCACGACACGCCTAAGTTTTGGGTGATCTTTATTTTGTTGACCTTTGGCGCCTCGGCCATTGGCTGGAACGGTGTCTATTTGGCTGAAGTGGCCAAGCGCGCACCCGAAGGCATGGCCAGCGTGGCCACCGGTGGCACCTTGGTGTTCACCTTCTTTGGTGTGGTGGTGGGCCCACCGATTTTTGGCGCCTTGTCGGCACTGTTCGGCACCTACCGCGCGGGCTTCACGGCCTTGGTGGTGGTGGCCACGGTGTGTGGCTGCGTGCTGTACTGGAGTCAGCGCAAGACCCACGCGTGAAGGTTGTGCCATGTCCAGCGGGGGACATGGCCAAGTTTGTATTTTGTGAAAAGTCGATAAGCTCATTTCATATGACTTTCATGACCGCCTTTCAACACCAAGCCACACGCACCCGCGTGGTGTGCCGAGCGGATGCTGTGTTGGATTTGCCAGACGAGCTGCGCAAATTGCAAGTGCGTCGCCCCATGTTGCTGACCAGTGCGCGCATGTCACGCACACCTCTGTTTGGGCAGCTGAGGTCTTTGCTGGCTGATCTTCAAGTGACCGAGGTGGCCGACATTCCCGCGCATTCGTCCGTCGCAACGGTGCAGCGCTTGGCCGCTTTGGCATCGGCACATCAAGCAGATGGTTTTGTGTGTTTGGGTGGCGGCAGCGTGTGCGACTCGGCCAAAGCCACGGCGTTGGTGCTGGCCGAAGGCGAGCCCTTGGCCCAGCATGCCAGTCGGTTCATACCGCCCGCACAGGTGATCACCCCTAACTTTGTGCGCGAAAAATTGCCCATCGTAGCCATTCCCATGACGGCTTCAGGCGCCGAGGTGACCCCGTCGCTGGGCATCCGCACCGAGCACGGCACCAAGCTGTTGTTTTGGGATGCCGCGCTGGCCAGTCGCGTGATTTTGATAGACCCTCAAGCCAATTTGCACATGCCCGATAAGGTGATGCAGGCCACCGCCATGAATGGCCTCGCGCATTGCATCGAAGGCTTGTATTCCAAAAACCGCTCACCCGTGACCGATGCCTTGGCCGTGGCCGGTTTGTGCGGCTTTGACCGTGCGATGCGCGCCGTGGCACAGCAGCCGCAGGACGTGGCTGCACGGTCGGAGATGTTGGTGGCCGCGCATTTGTCGGGCATGGTGTTGGCCAGTGCGCGCAGTTGCCTGCATCACGCCTTGTGCCATGTGCTCGGGGCGACGTGTGGCATCGGGCATGGCGAAGCCAACGCCGTCATCTTGCCGCACGCCTTGCGCTTTAATGCGCCCGCTGTGCCGGAGGCGATGCAACGCACGGCGCAAGCTTTGGGTTTGTCGACGCAAGCGGCGACGCCCACCGAGGCAGTGCTGGACTGGTTGTTGGACCTGCAGCGTGTGACGGGCGTGCCCACCCGTTTGCGCGATGTGGGTGTGGCACAGGCGTCCTTGCGCGGCGTGGCCGAGCATGTGTTGCACGAGCGTGGTTTGGCTTACAACCCCCGCGTGGTGACTTCGGCTCAAGAGATGGACGCGCTGCTGATGGCAGCTTGGTGAATGAACGTTGAACGTGGAGATGGAACATGAACATTATTCAGAGCGGTGAAATTTTGGGCGCCCGTGTCGAGGGCTTGGATTTGTCGCAGCCTTTGTCACCTGCCGAATTTGTCGAAATCGAGCAAGCGCTCGGGCGCTTCGGCGTGTTGAGCTACCCCAAACAAGTGCTGACCTCCTTGCAACTCAAGCAATTTGCCGAACGCTTTGGTCAGCTTGAAATCAACGTGGCCAATGCCTACCAAGAGCCGGGCTTGCCCGAGGTGATGATCTTGTCCAACAAGGTGGGCCCTGACGGCAAGCCTTTGGGTTTGAGTGATGCAGGCCAAGACTGGCACACCGACATGTCTTACAGCAAGATGGTGGCGTTCACCAACATCCTGTATGGCTTAGAAATTCCGCACCGCAATGGCGAACCCTTGGGCAACACCGAGTTTGTCAGCATGCATGCCGCTTACGATGATTTGCCCGAGGCCATGAAGCAGCGCTTGGAAGGCAAAACCATCACCCACGACTTCGCCAAGTTTTGGGACATGATGCGCGCCAAACCTGGCAGCACGCGCGGACCGCTGACACCCGCTCAGCGCGCCGCCAAACCGCCGGTGTCGCATCCGGCGGTGATGGTGCACCCGATCACCGGTAAGAAAGTCTTGTATGCCAACCCCGGGTACTCGATGCGCATCAACGAACTGCCTGAAGACGAGAGCGCCGAGGTGTTGGCGTTTTTGTTCACCCACCAATTGCAAGCCAAGTTTCAATACAAGCACCGCTGGCAAGTGGGCGATGTCTTGATGTGGGACAACTTGGGCACGCTGCACAACGCCGTGCCCGACTACCGGCCCGACGAATCGCGCTACATCAAGCGCTGTCAAGTCATGGCGACCCGTTACTTTGATGTGGCAGAGGCATGAAGCTCATCACCTACCGATTGTCTGATCCACGGGTGCGCACCGGTGTCGTCTTGAACGACCGCGTGCTGGACATCTCCGACTGGCTCGAAGCCTTGCCTGTGTCTGCGCAGGCCGTGGCGCACCACTTGGCCGCTGGCACGGTCGTACCCCTAGGCGGCATCTTGCGTTGGCTCAGTGCGGGGGCCGCGGCCCACGCGCTTTTGCAAGCCCACGTGGCGAAGGTCACCATCCCGCATTTGGCGCTAGCCACTACCCTTATGCCAGCGCTGGCCGATGTCACGCTGTACGCGCCCGTGCCTAGGCCCGGCAAGATCATTGGGGTCGGGCGCAACTACGCGGACCACGCCAAAGAGACCGGTGTGGCACCGTTTGAGAAGCCGCGCATTATTTTCAAAATGTCGTCGTCCGTGGCAGCCCCCGGTGCATCGGTGGTGCGGCCCAAAGGCGTGACCAAGCTGGACTTCGAGTCTGAGTTGGCCGTGGTCATTGGCGCGTATGCGCGCGACGTGACGGAGGCCGATGCCTTGAGCGTTGTGGCGGGTTACACCGTGCTCAACGATGTGAGCGCACGCGAGTTTCAGTTTGACGTCTCGCCCGCGCAAACCACCTTCGCCAAAAGCATGGACGGGTTTTGCCCCATGGGACCGTGGCTGGTGACGCGCGACGAGGTGCCCGATCCGCAAGCCTTGGACGTGTCGTGCTGGCTCAACGGTGAGCGTATGCAGCACGGGCACACCGCGGACATGCTGTTTTCTGTGAAAGCTCTGGTGGCCTATGTGTCGCAGTTCATGACCTTGGAACCTGGCGACATCTTGACCACCGGCACACCCGCGGGCATTGGTGCTTTTCGCCAGCCGCCTGTCTATTTGCAACCCGGCGATCAGCTGCGTTTAGAAGTTACTGGGGTGGGCAGCATGACGCATGCTATTGGCTGACCGCCATCTCCATCGCAGCCCTTTAAAACTCAGAAACATAACGAGAGACACACATGACGCACCCCAAACTTTCTAGCCTTCTGGCCGCTTCTCTGTTGGCACTGTGCAGCTGGACGCATGCAGCCGATGTGTACCCCACGAAACCGATTCGCCTGCTGGTGGGGTTCAGCGCCGGAGGTCCGACCGACGTGATCGCCCGCGTGTTGGCCAAAGACATGTCTGTCACTTTGGGTCAATCCATCGTGGTTGAAAACAAAGCGGGGGCCAGTTCGATGATTGCCACCCGCGAAGTGCGCAACGCGCCAGGCGATGGCTACACCTTGCTCTTTTCGTCCTTAGGGATGAACGTCAACCCCATTTTGTTGGGCGAGCAAGCGGGCTACAACCCCAAGACCGACTTCACGCCCATCTCCAATGCGGCCACGCTGCCTTTGGTGGCTGTGGCGGGCAACGATTCCGCGCTCAAGTCGATTCCCGACTTGCTCAAGCAAGCGCGCACCAAGCCAGAAGCGGTGAGTTTTGCGTCGTCCGGCAGCGGTGGGTCTGGGCACTTGGCGGGTGAGCTGCTCGGCACCACCGCGAAGGTGAAGATGCTGCATGTGCCCTACAAAGGCAACGGCCCCGCCTTGTTAGAGGTGATGGCCGGACGGGTGGACTTCATGTTCTACCCCGTGATTGGCTTGGCCGACCACTTGGCTACCAAGCGCATTCAAATTCTGGCGGTGGGCAGTGCGAAGCGGTTGGCGCAGTTCCCCGATGCGCCCACCATGGGCGAGGTGGGCTTTGCAGGTTTTGAAGAAACCGCGCCTTGGGTCGGCTTGTTAGGCCCCACCAAAACGCCACCCGTCGTCGTCGCGCGCTTGCACGAGGCCATGACCAAAGCTTTGGCCAAACCCGACGTGCGTGCACAACTTGAAAAACTAGGTGCTGTGATCGTGGGCGACACGCCTGCTGAATTCACCGCCTTTTTGAAGCGCGACTACGAGCGGTGGGACAGCGTGATCAAAGCCGCCGCGGTGAAAGCGGACCTCAACTGATGAATCCCGCCTACGCGATTGCCGACCTGCGCGCCGCGGCACAGCGCCGCTTGCCACGCGCGATTTTTGATTTCTTTGATGGCGGCGCTGAAGACGAGCAAACCTTGTCGGCCAACCGTTTGGCGTTTCAGCAGCACCGCTTTTTGCCTCGCGTGTTGAAAGATGTGTCGGTGGTGCACACCAGCACTGCGCTGTTTGGTCAGTCCATGGCCATGCCTGCCGCCATTGCCCCCACCGGCGCTTTGGGCTTCGGGCGACACGGGGCCGATGTGGCGATTGCCAAGGCGGCTGCGGCCTTGGGCATTCCGTACACTTTGTCGAGCACGGCCACCGCCTCGATTGAGCGCATTGCCGATGCCGCGCCCGGGCGCTTGTGGTTTCAGGCCTACATCTTGAAAGACAAAGCTTTTTTGGCCCGCTTGGTTGAGCGCGCTCGCGTGGCTGACTACGAAGCCTTGATGATCACGGTCGACCTGCCCGTGGGCGGTAAGCGCGAGCGTGACCACCGCAATCACTTTTCTGTGCCGTTTCGCTTCACGCCCAAAAACGTGCTCGACTTCGCCCAAAAACCAGCTTGGTGCTGGCAGATGCTGCGCCAAGGCATGCCCGTCATGGAAAACCTGATTGGCTTGGATGAGCAAGCCAAAAGTGCGTCCAGCATGGCGTCATCGGTGGGCCGCAACTACGATCCCGCTTTCGATTGGGATGCCCTGCAACGCATGCGCGATGCCTGGCCCCGTCGCTTGATTCTCAAAGGCGTGATGCATCCTGACGATGCCGACCGCGCCTGCGCCATGGGCTGTGATGCGATCGTGGTGTCCAACCACGGTGGCCGTCAGCTCGACGGTGCCATGGCCACGCTTGATGCGTTGCCCGGTGTGGTGCAAGCCGTGGCTCAGCGCGTGCCGGTGTTTGTGGATGGTGGCGTGCGTCGTGGGCAAGATGTGGTCAAAGCCTTGGCCCTAGGCGCGCACGGCGTGTTGCTGGGACGCGCCACCTTGTTTGGCGCGGTGTCGGACGGTGAGCGCGGCGCTGCCCGAGCGCTGGAAATTTTGCAGTCTGAATTGGTGCGCACCATGCAGCTGTGCGGTGTGCGCAATGTGGGGGAAATTAACGCGGCGTTGTTGGGGCGCTAAATAGCGCTTGCCTGCAACGCGTCCCACACGCAAATCGCCGCATACGCATCGTTGGCCGCGTAGACCAATTGCGATTCGCTCAACTGCGCGTTGGCCCAGTTGCTGGTGGCGGCTTTTTTGGATTTCTGAAAACGCTGGTTGAACAGCACCGCCACCGCGCCTTTGACGCCCATGTCTTTGCGGTAACCGCGTTCGCGAAAGATGGTGTTGAGCTCCAAAATACCTGCAGGTTGAATGCCCAGTTTGTGGATGATGCGTTTGCGGTCATCGCCCAAACCAAACCCTGCTTTATCGATGCCGCCCCGTGCCAACAAGTCGGCCGCCACCGAACGGCACTCGGGGTCGTGCAGTTGAAACACCCAAGCGCGCTCGCGTGTGGAGAGCTGCAACACATGCGGCCCGTCCGACGACTCGCCCACACGAAACGTGGGTTTCGATTCTGTGTCGAACCCCCATGCCTGTACCGCCACCAAGGCGTCATGGGCTGCACAGGCTTGTGCGCCGGTGTTCACCAGAGTGATGCGGTCAAGGCCCAGTCTTTCGAAAGGCGGGAGTAGGGCGATGGCGTCTTTGTCAGGGGTGGCGTGGCGGGTGTTCATGAAGCTGGGTGTGTCCGTGTCTGAAGCATGGACTGTAGCTTCATGCCCCCAGCACTTGGGCGAGGATGGCCTCCGCGTGGGTGTCATCGTGGCCGCGCCAAGCCACGATTTGGTCGGGGCGAATCAAGGCCAACGGGGCTTCGTACAGCGCCAGTAGATCGCTGCTGGTGTGGCGCACCACTTTCAGGTCGATGCCTTTGGTTTTTGCGGCCAACGCGAAGGCGTGGGTTTCAGGGAGCTCAGCGCCCAAAACCAGCAGGGTCCACTCAAAGTTAAACGTGTCAAACAGCGAGCGTCCGTCTGGCAACCAAGCGTGGGGTGGACGCCCACCCGGCGTGGCGCAGGGCACGTAGGTGTTGGCGGCATCGGGTGGGGCCGAGGTGCCGTCGCCCACGATGATGGGGCTGTGGTCGTAGCGGCCACCAAAGGTCACGCCGGGGATGTTGAACTCGCGGCGCACATGGCCGTTCAGGTACTCCGAGGCCAGCGCACGGGCCTGTTCACCTTGGGGGCTGTGGTCTTCCAACTCGGGGGCGGCTTCAAACAGGCCAATCGAGTCGGCAAACTGCCTCGCATAGCCCGTGTTGCGCATGGCTAGGGGCTGACGTTCGCGTTCGTAGCTGTCCAGCAAGCTGGCAGGGGCTTGGCCTTTGAGCACGCTGGCCAGTTTCCAGCTCAGGTTGACCGCGTCTTCGACAGCGGTGTTGTAGCCCAGACCGCCTGTGGGTGTGAACAGGTGCGCCGCATCGCCGCCCAGAAAAACACGGCCTTTCTGGAAAGACTCGGCCACCAGCGCATGGCCCGCCAGCCAAGTGGCCATTGACAGAATGTCGATGTGGATGTCTTGCCCAAAGGCCTGCGAAAACAAACGCCGTGCGTCGGCCTCGGTCAGCGCATCGGTGGCGGCGTCATCGGCCATCTGGATGTGAAAGGCGAACTCGCTCACGCCATCGACCGACATGATGAAGGCGCGTAACTCGGGGTTGACCACAACGTACATCCACGACCGGTCGTTGGGGTTGCGGGCGTAGAAGTCGGGGGCTTTGAGGTACACGGCCAGCATCTTGCCGCCCATGAATTTGCGCTTGAAACCGGTGGCGCCACCCCAAGCGATGCCCAGTTGGCTGCGCACAAAACTGCGGGCTCCGTCAGCACCGATCAGGTAGGCCGCTTTCACGTGAACGGGCTCGCCGCCGTCGACCGCTTGCACCACGGCTTCAACGCCAGTGCCTACGTCGCTGAAACTTTTGAGCTGCCAGCCATAGCGCATCTCGACGCTGGCCTGTTGTTGTGCCTGCTGGTGCAGGCAGACTTCCACATATTTTTGCGACACGCGGTGCGGCAGTTCTGCCGCGCTCCACGAGCCCGACATGTTTTTGATGGCTTGGGGTGCCGCCGCGGCTGTGGGCAAGCGCAAGCGTGCCAGTTCGGTGCCTGCAAAACGGGTCAGGTAAGCAATGTCGGTCGGGTGATCGGGCGGCAAGCCCATGCTGCGGATTTCGTCCGCAAAGCCCAGACGCCGGAAATGCTCCATGGTCCGCGCCTGTGTCGCGTTGGCCTGCGGGTTGAAGGCGGTGCCGGGTTTGGCGTCCACCAGCAGGCAGCGGATGTTGCGTCGTCCCAGTTCGTTGGCCAGCATGAGGCCGCAGGGGCCGCCACCTGCGATGAGGACGTCGGTTGTGAGTGTTTGGGCCATGGGGGGTGTTTGCGGGTGAGTGGACACGAGGAACGTCGATCAATCTTCGCGGGCCAGCCGAATGGGCAGGTCAATCGCAAAGTACTGCGCGGGCAATCCCAGCCGCGCTGCGGTGGCGGCGTCAGACTCGCTTTTGAAGTCGCAGACCAGCGAGGCGCGCACGCCAAAGACAGCGTCTTTGTCAAGCCACGGGTCGGATGCGTCAAACACTTCGGTGATCAGGCTGCGGTAGCCGGGGGCTTCCACAATGACGTGGTAGTGGGCTGGACGCCATGCATCGCGGTGCGACACGCGCAACAACTCGCCCACAGGCCCGTCGGTGGGGACCAAGTAAGGGCGAGGCCGGATGCTGGCCAGCTCGAAGTGGCCATCGGCCTGCACCTTGAGTTGGCAGCGCAGGTTGTCCTGCGGCTGGCTGTCGTCCATTTGCCAGTACATGCCGTTGTCGGCGTTTTGCCAAAAGTCGATGGTGGCTTCGGGCAGTGGTTGGCCGTGGATGTCGGTCACGCGCCCACGGATCAGCACAGGGTCGCCCACGTTGTCTTTGATCAGGTTGCTGCCGTTGTCCATCCAAGGCGAGCCACGCGTGTGGAAGGGGCCCAGCACGCTGCCCTCGGTTGCACCGGGTCGGGCGGCCAGCAGGTCCACCAGTGACGACAAGCCCAGCACATCGGACATCAGGGTGAACTCGCTGCGCGAGGGGCTGCTGATCTCGGCGGCGCGGTGCAAAAAGGCGATGCCTTCGCGCCACTCATCGTGGGTCAGCTGTGTCTCGGTGGCAAAGGCATGCAGGTGGTGCGCGAGGCGGTTGACCAAGTGCTTGAGCCGTTCATCGTCGATGTGGGCAAAGCTGCTTTTGACGGTGTCCGTCAGGTTGTCTCGGGTGATGTTTTTCATGGGGTGTGCTCGGTCCGCGATCAAGCGGCCATGAGGCCGATTTGGTTACGCAAAATGCCGACGCCTTCGATGTCGATCTCGATCGTGTCGCCCGGTTGCATCCACACGGGCGGTTTGCGCGCATAGCCCACACCGGCGGGGGTGCCCATGACGATCACGTCGCCGGGCTCTAGCGTCATGCACGCCGACATCATGGCAATCGTGGGGGCCACATGGAACACCATGTCGGTGGTGCTGGCGCTTTGCATCACCTTTCCGTTCAGGCGCGACTCGATGTGCAGGCCCACACAGCCGGGTGGCAATTCGTCGGCGGTGACCAAGTGGGGGCCAAAGCCACCGGTTTGGTCAAAGTTCTTGCCCACGGTCCATTGCGTGGTTTTGCGCTGGTAGTCGCGGAAGGTGGCGTCGTTGAAGCAGGCGTAGGCAAACACCGAGTCCAAGGCTTCGGCTTCGCTCACGTTGCGGGTGGTCTTGCCAATGACCAAGGCGAGTTCGGCCTCGTAGTCCAGCGAGGTCGAGATGGGTGGGATGGGAATGGTGCCGTTGTGCGCGAGCAGTGAAGACGGGCCACGGAAAAAGATGGTGGGGTAGTCCGCCACCTTGTTGCCGCCTTCGGCCGCGTGGTCGTGGTAGTTCACACCTAAGCAAATGATCTTGCTAGGACGGGGTACGCAGGGCAACAAACTGATGTGGTCTAGCGCCACAGCGGTGGCCGCTGCGGCGCGCTGGGCGATGCTGGCCATCAAAGCCGCATTGCCGCTGGCTTGGGCAAAAAAGTCATTGATGCTGGCAGGCGCGTTGTCCATGCAGTGGCGCATGTCGACCACGCCTTGGTCGAGCAAGACCCCGTAGCGTGTGGCGTTGTCGTGCGTGTAGCTGATGAGTTTCATGGCGAGTTTCTTGAAATGGAAAATAGAAATTTATTGGGGCTGAACACCGAGGTCGGTGACCAGCTTCTTCATGGCCCGTTGCTGCGTGGCAAAGAATTCACGTGCCACGGCTGGGGAGTCGGCGCGGGGATAGACGCCCATGTCATTCAGGCGAGCCACCATGTCGGGCGCGTTGGTGATGCGGTTGACGTCGGCGTTGAGCTTGTCAATCACCGCGGCGGGGGTGCCCGCTGGCACGATGATCTGGAACCAGCCGATGGCTTCATAGCCGGGGTAGGTTTCCGCCACCGTGGGAATGTCCAAACCCGGCAGGCGCTGGGCGGACGTGACCGCCAAGGCCTTGAGTCGACCACTCTTGATCTGGCCAATCAGGCCAGGAATGCCATCGGTGGTCATCAAAACGTCCCCGCCCAGCAGGCCGGCCAGTGCGGCGGGTGGCGCTTGGTAGGGCACGGCGGTCATGCCCATGTTGCCAGCTTTGTTCACCATCTCACCGGCCAAGTGCGGCAGTGAGTTCGGTTGCGGCGCGGCAAAGTTGGCCTTGCCGGCGTTGGCGCGAGAAAAGCGTGCCAAATCTTGCAGAGTGTTGATGCCTGAGGTGGCATTGGCCACCATCACCAACGGGCTGGTGCCGATGGTGGCGACGGAGGTGAGGTCGCTGTCAGGGTTGAACTGAGGGTTTTTATAGACCAGCGGCGTGATGGTGCCCATCGCCGCGGGAACGAAGCCGATGGTGTAGCCATCATTGGGCGAGCGCGCCAACGCCGACATGCCCGGAATACCACCAGCGCCGGGGCGGTTGTCCACCACCACACCTTGCCCCCAAGCTTGACTCAGGCGCTCGCCCAAGAGACGGGCGATCACATCGGGCGCTGCACCTGCGCCCGCTGGAACGATCAACTTGACAGGCTTGTTGGGCCAACTCTGGGCCATGGCCCCCGTGCTCAGCAGGGTCAGGGTGGCGAGGGCGGCAGCGCCTAGGATGCGACGGCTCAGGCCGTGGCGTGGGCGAAATTTCATGTGTGTCTCCATGGGGTGGGCGCCGCTTGAATGAAGCGGTCTAAGCCGGAGTCTAGAGCGTCTTGGGGTTCTCAAAGAGAGGGCAAAATATGCTTTCTGTTCACAAAAGTAGAACACCTTATGAAACTCAATCAGTTGCGTGATCTGGTGGCGATCGTGGAGCGCGGCAGCTTGCGCGGCGCGGCTCGGCACTTGGATGTCGCGCAGTCAGGCTTGACCCGCAGCATTCGGAATTTGGAGCGTGAGCTGGGTCATCCCATGTTTGAGCGCGATGCCCGTGGCATGGTGTTGACGCCCATGGGCCGAGTTTTTTACCAGCGTGCCAGTTCGGCCATGAACGAGCTCAGGCGGGCCGATGAGGAAATGGCACAGGCGCAAGGCGGAGCGCTGGGCACCGTGGTGGCGGGCTTGTCCATCATGCCCCACTTGGGTATGTTGCCCGGCGCGCTGGGTCCGTTTCGCCAGCGCTTTCCGGGTGTGACGCTCAAGGTCATCGAGGGCCTGTACCCTGCGATTGAGCCGGGGCTGCGCAACGGGACCATCGATTTTTATCTGGGTGCCGCCTCGCAAGCCGCCCCTGCGCCTGGGTTGATCGCGGAGACGCTCTTCGAAAATACGCGCATCGTGGTGGGCCGCAAAGGGCATCCGCTGGCGGCAGCGCGGTCTCTGAAAGAGCTCAGCACGGCCGACTGGGCCACCCCGTCGCTGGATGTCATTGCCGCGGAAGACCTCAACGAGGTTTTCTCACGCTTCAAGCTGGGGCAGCCTCAGATTCGGCTGCAGGCGAATTCGGCCATGTCGCTTTTGGTGGCGTTGGCGCATTCGGACTTGCTGACCATGCTGCCACGTCAGTGGGCTGAATTTGCCCTGACGCAGCATGCGCTGCAGGTGATTCCGGTGCGTGAACGTCTGACGGCACCGCCCATTGTGTTTTTGCGAAGAGCCGACCTGCCGCTGACCCCTGCGGCTGAACATCTGAGCGATTTGCTCAAGCGTTATGCCTGAGCCGCGCTGCGTGCTGCGCACGACCTGACGAATTCAGCCAGCGGTTTGGCCAGACTTGGGTCCTCGGTGCCGAGCGCAGCGGCGGCTGAAAAGTGGTTGTGCTCAGGCAGCACGAGCCAGTCAGGCTGGAAGCCATGTCGGGTCACGAGGCGAGAAAAAAGTGCACCGGCCTGCACCTGCATCTGGGGCAGGTCACGCGCGGCCGTGCCCACCACGATCGGAAAAGGCGCGGCGTCCACGCATTCGACGATGCTTGCCGCCGCCCAATTGGGCCGTTCGGTTCCGAAATACGCGTCATTGCGTGGGTCCGGTGTTGGAATGCCTAAAGTGCCGCGCGCCATGCGCTCGAGCTGCGCGTCATAGGGGCCCGAGAGCAAAAATGCACCGGCGATGTTCCAGCTCTGGGGCTGAAAAGATCGGATCAACGATGCAGCAGCCACATGCGCAGCCCCAGCAGACTCCCCGGCCAAGACGAGGGCACGGGGGTCTGCGCCGAAGCTGCTGCACAGTGCCTGCACGCGTTGGCACGCGGCCACCACATCTTCTGCCCCAGATGGCCATTGCACTTCGGGCGCGAGCCGGTAATTGGCCAACACGGTCACAAAGCCTTGCCGCGCCCCCCACCAGCCCACGTTGGCGCGGTCTGCCTTGTCCCCACGGATGAAGCCGCCGCCATGCAAAAAAAGCAGCACGGGTCGGTTGCGGCCAGGCGCTTGGGGGACGTACACATCCATCCGCTGGCGCGGGTGGGGGCCATAAGGCTGGTCAGCCAAGAGCTCGAGTCCGCTGCGGTCCTGCTGTGTCAAGCGCTGGCTGTAAAAAGCCTTGACCTCGGGCATGCTGGCGTGGGTGCCCCAGTTGCGCAGTTGGGCGAGCACCTCAGGGGCCGGCCCTTCGGCGGGTTGATGGCTCATCCCTTTAATCCACCTTGGCACCGGTTTGCACGACGACTTGGCCCCACTTCTTGGCTTCAGCGCCCAAGTAGTTGTCCAAGGTTGGGCGGTCCATGCGCACGGTTTCGAGCGATTGCGCCGCAAAACCTTCGTTGAGCGCTTTGTTTTGCAGGATCTTGTTGACCTCCATGTTGAGGCGGTCGAGCACCTCACGCGGCGTCCCCGCGGGGGCGAGCATGGCAAACCACGTGTTGGCTTCAAACCCTGGGTAGCCCAATTCGGCCACCGTGGGCACCTCAGGCAAAGCGCTGCTGCGCTTGCTGCTGGTCACGGCCAAAGGGACCACTTTGCCGCTTTTGGCCAACTGCACCACCGGCGGAATGGAGGTGGAGCCCACAGGGACTTGTCCACTGACCACCGCATTGGCCGCTGCAGCGGGCGAGTAGGGCGCGTGCAAGATGTCGACTTTGGACAAGTTGCGAAACAACAGCTCCGCACCCAAGTGGGTGGTGGTGCCATTGCCCGACGAGGCATAACTGAGTTTTTCAGTTTGCGCCAAGCTCAGCAACTCTTTGAGGCTGGTGGCTTTGACGGACGGGTGCACGTAAATGATGTTGGGCGACACCGCCGCCATGGCCACGCCCACCAGTTCTTTGCCGACCTCGTAGCCCGCTTTGCTGTAGAGCGAGGGGTTGACCGAGTAGGCCACGCTGTGCATGAGGAGGGTGTAGCCATCGGGGGCTGACCGTGCCACGGCCGCTGTGCCAATGTTGCCGCCAGCACCGGGACGGTTTTCGATGACCACCGGCTGGCCCATGGCTTCGGACAAGGGTTGTCCGAGCGAGCGAGCCACGATGTCGGTCGAGCTGCCCGGGGGGAACGCCACCACGATCTTGATCGGTTTGTCTGGGTAAACCGCATGTGCACTGGCACAGGCCAACAAAAGGCTGGTGAGCCAGCACTTGATGGAAGTTTTCAAGGGACATCTCCTCGACGGCGTGATGCTGTCTGAAGAAATACTAATCCATAGAAACCGGATGACAAGCCCACACACTGCCGCGAACCGCGCTTTGGCGACACCGGTGATCGCCTTTGAGCCCATGCCGACTTGGGCAACGCACCCTGTGTCGTCCTCTAGCGCTTTGGCTTGTTGGATGGCTTTTTCTTGGGTTTGTTTTTCTCAATCGCCTCTTTGCGCACCGCCCGTTCGGCATCGGCTTTTTTGCCTTCTGCCAGCCATGCCGCAAATTGCTCGGGCGTTTCTAGCGTGACACGTCCCATCGCGGCCGTGCGGAAATCGTGGATCACGATGTGCGCGGTTTTGGTGGTGTTGATGCGACCACCGCTTTGCACCGCGCCGCGTTTGCGGCCAATGGCGTCGAGCATGTCTTCATCGGTGTGGCTGGGCACGTCGTCGATGTTGTAGCGCTGATGCAGCACTTCGGGGTAGTGCGGAATGAGGTAGTTGAGCAGCTCGAGCGCGACGGTTTCTTCGTCAAACGCGTTCACGCCAATGGCACCGCTGGCGGCCAAATTGAAACCGCTTTGCTCCACGATGATGCGTGGCCACAGCACGCCGGGGGTGTCGTAGAGGTAAAAGTCATCGGCCAGCGCGATGCGTTGTTCTGTTTTGGTCACACCCGCTTCGTCACCGGTTTTGGTCGCGCGTTTGCCTTTGAGGGTGTTGATGAGGGTGGACTTGCCCACGTTGGGAATGCCGCAAATCAACACGCGCATGGGTTTGACCATGCCGCCACGGTTGGGGGCGAGTTGCTGGCAGGCCTCAATCAAGGCTTTGGCCGGCGAGGTCATGCTGGTGTCCAGGCCGATGGCGCGCACGCCGGGCATGGCGTTGTAGTGGGCCAGCCACTGTGCGGTGCGTGCTGGGTCGGCCAAGTCTTGCTTGCTCAGGATCTTGAGGGCGGGCTTGCCCTTGATCAGCTCGGCCAACATCGGGTTGGCACTCGAGCCGGGCAGGCGGGCGTCGAGCATTTCGATGACGACGTCAATCTCTTTGATGCGCTCCCCAATCGCCTTGCGCGTGAGGTGCATGTGTCCGGGGAACCATTGAATCGCCATAAAGAGCTGCTGCTGACCGAGATGTAAAACCTTGATTGTCGGGCACTTCAGCGCAGTTCTTGCAGCCTCACATGCGCCCCATCCGTCAAATCGACAGGCCGTTGTTGTTTGGCTTGCAGATAGCGCGTGGTGTAGACGTCGAGGTAAGCGTCAAGCGTTTGCGAGGCTTGGGTGTCGTGGGCGAGGTCTAGGCACATGGCGCCGACTTCTGCGGTGCAAAAGTGGGCTTCGGTCTGGGAGCGGCGCAAGGTGTAGCGCGAGAGTTGCTCGGGGTGCAGGCTGAGCACAGGAAAGCGGTCGAGGTAGGGGCTTTTGCGAAACATTTTGCGTGCCTCGTCCCATGTGCCGTCGAGCAAAATGAAAAGTGGACGTCGGTGAGGGGGTGTGCTGGCCACATCGCTCACCACCCTCGATGGTTCGGCAAACGTGTTGGGGAACACCACATAGGGTTGCCATTGCGGGTCGCTCAACAGGGCCAGCAAGGCGGGGTCGACTTCCGTGCGGGCCCAGCCAAAGGCGAAGGTGTCGGCCACCACGTCGGCAATCAGCCAGCCGGTGTTGCTGGGTTTGATGGGTTCAATGTCGGCCATCAACAGGCACATGCCTGCGTGTGTGGGCACCACGGGGCGCAGCGCGCACATGCAGTGGCTGGGGATGAGCCTGCAGCCCGAACAGCGGATGCCTTTGGGGCCGCCACGGGCTAAGAAGGGTTTGGCGCTGCGGGCGAGACGGGCAGTGCGGAGGCGAGCGACGGCATGAGGCATGGGCCAGAGCTTACGATGTTTTGCCTTTCACATTCAGCGCCAAGACGCGGTCGATTTCGTTTTGCAGTGCGGCTTGCGACATGGGTTTGGAGACATAGCCGTCGGCGCCCGCTGCCAAAAACCGCTCGCGGTCCCCTGTGATGGCGTGTGCGGTGACCATCAACACGTTGGTGTGTCGGCCTGTCAAGGCTTCCTCTTGCCGCAGATGGCTCAAAGCGGTGAGACCGTCCATCTTGGGCATCATGACGTCCATCAAGACCACGTCAAACCGCTCTTGCGCCAAAAGGTCAAGGGCTTGCAGGCCATCGTTGGCGGTTTGGTAGCGGCAACCCATGCGTTTCAACAAAATTTCTGCCAATTTACGGTTGATTTCATGGTCTTCAACCAGCAGCACCGACAAGGCTGGGGAGCTGGGCAATGGCATGGGGGTGTTGGGCTTGGCAAGGCCAGGCAGCACAACTTCTGCGCTGTGCGTGACCACATGCAAAGGCATGCGGGCGACAAAAGTGGCGCCAAGGCCTGGGCGACCTTCGGCCGTGATGTCACCCCCCATCAGTTGCAACAAACTGCGTGTGATGGCCAGTCCCAAGCCCGTGCCGCCAAAAGAGCGGGTGACCGACCCATCGGCTTGCGTGAAGGGGCTGAACAAGGCTTGGGTTCGTGCGGGATCAAACCCAATGCCTGTGTCTTCGATGGTGATGCGCAGCCAAGACTTTTCTTCGAGTATTTCGTGGTCCACGTGTGTGGTGACCGTCACCGCGCCTGTGTTGGTGAACTTGATGGCGTTACCGATCAAATTGGTGAGGACTTGGCGCATGCGCACAGGGTCCATCCAGACCAAGTCGGGCAGGCTGGGGTCGGCCTTCAAGTGAAGTTCGATGCCTTTGGCGCGCGCCAACTGCTCCAAAGAGCGGGTGGTGTGCCGAATCAATTGCGCGGGGCAGAGCTCGACAGGCATCAACTCTAGGGCGTTGGCTTCGATTTTTGAGAAGTCCAATATTTCATTGATGATTTGCAGCAAATGGTTGGCCGAGTCTTTGGCCAATGTCAGGTATTCCTTTTGGCTGTCCGAGGTTGACAACTCCAGCGCCAGCTCGGTCATGCCCACGATGCCGTTCATGGGCGTGCGAATTTCGTGCGACATGTTGGCTAAAAATTCACCGCGCAGTTGGTTGGCTTGTTCGGCTTTGTCTTTCGCCACCACCAATTGCCGCTCTGCTTGCGCGCGCTCTGCCATTTCAGTGTTGAGCTGTTGGATGGCGATTTGACGCTCTTGGGAGAGTTGGCGTGACGTCTGCAGGGCGGCACGAATGCGTTGCACCGACAGCCACACCAGCAGCAAACCCACAAACAGCACGGCCACCAAGACCGTGAAGGTGCGGTTCAGCACGCCTGTGCTCGCGAGTTGCCATTCCGACACTGGCAAGATGATTTCGAGTGCACCACGCACGTCGCCTTCTTTCCATTGCGTGTAGGGCGAGTCGGCGTAGCTGTTGTGACAGGCAACGCAGCTGGCCTGCATGCGGTCGGCTTGGGCAAACCGTAAAACACGCACGCCATTCATGACTTCTTCGCGTGCAAATGGGGTGTTGGGGTCTGATTTGAGATGCGCGAGCGCTTGGCTTTGGAAGTCATCCAGCTGGCGCTCTTTTTGCCGCCAAGGAAATGGTCGGTCGCTGTACAGGCGCACTTGTGTGCCGCCATCGACCACGGACAGGTAATGTCCTAAATCGATGGTGAGCGTGGCGGGCAAGGGCAAGGCGTTGTCGCGATTTTTGTAGTCGTGGGTGATGGCCATGCCGCCTTTGACGGCCCGAGGCACCAACTCTTGGGCGTAAAAGTTGCGGAATTGGGTGATCGAGTCAGCATGGGCCTGTGCACTTTCAACGGCGTATTGGTACACCATGCGTTCACTGGCGGCATAGGTATAAAAAACGATCCAGCAGCAAATGGCAATCAAGAGTGCCCCTAGCCACTGCATGGGCCAGCGCAACACACCTTGCGGCGTCATGGTGAATAAACGGCGAATACGACGCATTTTTGAATACCTTTTATTTATATTTGGATCATAACGAGGCTGAGAAGGAATTCCCGCATGGCACTCAAGAGGTGCACAAGCTGCGCTCTAGAATCGATTCATCACACCTTTAGGGACTTGTGGCGATGACACTTCCAGCAGCATCCGTGATTGGCGCAACCCAAGCTGCCTCGGCCAAGATGGCAGACAGGCACACGCCATTTATCTTTGACGATTGGTACGTGGCTGCTTTTGCGCAAGATGTCGGTCCTCAGTTGTTGGCGAAGACGCTCTTGGGCAAAGGCATCGTGATGTACCGCCAAGCTAACGGGCAGGTGGTGGCGATGGAAGACCGTTGTCCACACCGCTCGATGCCGCTGTCTGCTGGTGCGTTGAAGGATGACCACATCGTGTGCGCCTACCACGGCATGCAGTTCAACCCACAGGGCGATTGCGTGCAGGTGCCCTCACAAGCCACCTGTCCGCGCTCGATGGGTGTGCGTACCTATGCCACCTTAGAGCGTGGCCCTTTGGTATGGATTTGGATGGGCGATGCAGACACTGCCGATGCACAGCGTTTGCCACCACAACCTTGGCTGACATCTGGGGACTGGGAAACGTCCAAAGGCTATATGCACCTCCAAGCCAGCTATGTGCGCTTGCATGAAAACTTGCTGGACTTGACGCACTTGAGTTTCTTGCACGCCAAGAGTTTTGGCACACCCGATTACGCCAGCGCTGCGTATGACACAGAAATGGGCGACGGGCAATTCGCCGTCATGCGCAATGTGGTGCCAACCACCTTGCCCCCTGTTTGGGCCGAACCCACAGGGCTCAAGGGCGTGGGGCAGGCGGCGCGCATCGTGCGCTCTCAGTTTCGCAGCCCAGCGATGCATGAGGTGTCGGTGTCGTTTTACGACTGCACCTTGCCCGAAGCGGGACGTGACACTTTTCGCATTCGCACAGCCCATTTACCCACGCCCGAAACCGCCACCAGCACCCATTACTTTGTGGTGCATGGCCGTGACTTTGCGCAACACGACAAAGCCATGACGCAATTCATGCACGAGCAACTCTTTGTCGCTTTTCATGAAGATGTGACAGGCTTGGCTTTGCAAGAAGAGGTGCTGGCGCGCACCCCTGAGCACGAGCTGTATGAGTTCTCTGTCGGGGCCGATGGCCCGTCTGTGGCCATGCGGCGTTACCTATTGGCGCGGGCCATGTCCAAATAGTTAGTGATGCTTGGCGGATAGGTGTTAACTAATGTTTTAATTATGAGATATTTAGTGATGACCGCCTATCATGAATTTAACCAAGACATTTCTAGCGATTGCTACGCTGTGCGCTTTGGGGCTTGTTGCTGGCAAGTCCAGTGCCACCGAGCCGGCTCAAGCCATTTGGCATTGCTCCAAGACATCTGCGCTTGACGCGCGTACATCGACTCAGCAAGACTTGTCTTTTGGCGCAGCATCTGAGCAAGGCACCATCGCCGTCACACTCGATGATTTATTGGCGGTGTATTCAGGCTATCCAGTGCGTCTTTCAGGCCAACCGCTGTTTGCTTGTTTCATGCCCGGGCAAGAAGATTTGTCTGAAAGTGCGTTGGTCTCTTTAGGCTTGAACTCGGCGGCCATGCAGATGCTGTCTCGCCGCAGCGCGATTGTTCAGCGCAACCTGAAATGGGTGACAGATGAACCTGAAATGTTGCAGTGCATGCTTAGGCATGCGCCGTCGTTTGGTTACTTATCGCAAGCGACCGTCACAGAGAAAGTTGCCCCATGTTTTTGAAGCGATGCGTTGTGATGTGCGCCATGGGCGCAGGCTCTGTGATGGCTCAAATTTCAGGGCAACCTGAGCACCAATGGACGGAGGATGTGGTGGGCAGTCACATCCTGCAAATGGGTGTGGATGCGTGGCACATCGACAGCTCAGCCCAAGAAGACACAACGGCCAACATGAATTCGCTGTCGCGCTTGCAGTTGGCCAACAGTTATCCCGTTTGGCATTACCGCAACCCTGCTGAATGGTTGCGCTTCGAGGGTGCGCTTCGCGTCGGGCGCGATACTTTGATGACGCTCAAATACCGCAGCGATCAATCCACAGGAAGCCGATTGGACGAGGCCAGCGTGGATTGGGCCTTTCGCACCTATGGCGTGAAGCTGGGGGTGGTTGATCCCAAGATCAGTTGGTGCCGAACCTACGACATGGACTCCCCTTGGGTGCGCGAGAACAACCCCTTTTGTTCTATCCAACCTCTGAATTTCACCAAAGCATCGGCACCTGGTGCACAGAGCTACGCCAACTTTATCGCGGCAGGGTACAGCTTTCAGGCCATCGCAGGGGTTTACAGACCCTTGTGGTTTAACTACGCCCCCCATGAGTCGCCAACCATCACCTTGGCTTCCCAATCGACCATCAACACACACACCAAATCTGGGTTGGCATTGAGCGCGACAAACCTTCGAAATGGCACAGAATTTCGTCTTGGCGTTTTAAGAGATGACTTTCAAAGTAACCGCGAGTCCATCAACCAAAGCGTTCCCTACAACAACGATGTTCGCTCTGACGTGCTGTTTTTAGGCGGAAATTGGTACGCCACATCCAAACTTGCCTTACGGGTGACGCACTTCACATATTCAGGTTACAGAGCGCGAACGATGCGCGATGTGGTGCATTATTTGAAAGAGGAACAGTGGAGCCAATACAAGGCCACGAGCTTGGAAACCAATTACCAAGTCAATGCGCGTGATGTACTTTCTGCGTCGCATGTGGTTTACACGTTCAATACAGATAAAACGAGTTATGGGCTGCAATCGGGGGCATCCGTTTTTGTTTCTGCGTATTCAGGCACGCCACATTTTGTGACCCGCAATCTCTCTTTAAGCTGGCGCAGAGACTGGGGGCAAGGCTTGTTCACGGTTTTACAAATGTCTAACGCAAAGACAGATCAGTTTGATGCGTCTCTCAATCAGCAGATCTCGTCTCATGGGCAGGCACTGGGACTGCGTGTTGGTTACCGCTTTTAACGCTTATTCATCCGTCACGTTGCATTCGCGTCGCAACAACGACAGGGCATCGTGCAGCTTGTAATCGTGGTCGCTTTCCAGCGTGGCTTGTGCGTCTTCGATAAAGGCTTGCCACACGCGCACGTAGTCGCCTTGGTGCTCGATGGGGGCGTTTTCTAAGATGAATTGCTTCGCCAGTTCGGGTTGCAAGCCAGATTTACGAATTTTGCGAATCAGCGCAGCGGCTGATTTTTCGGTGAGCAAGGTTTTGCCCGCGCTGGCTTTTCCGCCTGCGGCGATGCCCAAAAACAGCGTGAGCAAAGAACTGTCATCGCTGTGACCGCCGGTGGCTTTGAGCCACGCGGCAGAGGTCTCACGGTCAAAGTGGTCCACTTCGGCCAAGCCGTCTTCTATCCAAAAGTAGCGGCCTACAAACGCGGGGGTTTGGTTGAAGAGTTTTTGAGGCGTGAGTTTGGCATCCAAAATTTTGGGCAAATCGGCTTCCACGCTGTCACGCACCGCCTCGACCACGGCTTTGAATTCGGCCGGTAGCTTCTTTGGCAAGGCCAGCACGATGTTTTTACCCGCTTGGGGTTTGCGCAAGGTGGCCACGATTTTTTGAAATGTCACCCAATCTGGCATTTGGGTTTGGCGGGTTGCGGCCGCCAGTAAAGCGGTGCGAATCACGGCTTCGGCGTCGCAGCCGGCTTCTTCCAAATCGTCCACATGCAGGCCCAAGGCATCGGCCAGCCAAATGGCAGCCTGCATGACAAGGGCCACTTTTTGGCGCTTGACGAATTCGGTTTGGTAATCGGTGAAGCTGCACAGCGACCACTTGGCCAGCAGCGGGATGTGTTTGTCGGTGAACCCACCATGCTCGTTCATGCCGAAGTGCGTGTTTTGCGGCATCACGATCAACGCTTTGAGCAAGTCGGAGGCCGCTTTGGAGCGCGACATGAATGAGTGCTCGCGCAGCAACTCGGCCGCTTGGCGCAAGTCGCCCGCGCTGGCGATTTCTAGGTTCAGACTCACCAAGTTGACGATGCGGTCTTTGGCCTTCTCCAGCTCAGGCCGCAAAAACTCGCTGCCAAAGTAACGCGCAATTTGCACCATGCCCTTGGGCGCATCGGTGGCGATGGCGTCGAGCTTGGCGTTGTCCAACAGGCCGTGCTGAATGCCGTATCGCAGGGCTTTTTCAAAAAATGGGCGCTGTTCGTACACCGACACGCCGCCAGCAGACGGCGAGCCAACAGAGGCTGTGCTTTGGGTGGCGTCTGACATGGGCTTAGATGGCGGACTCTTCGTCAGACTCGCGTGCTGCGGGTGTGGCTTTGCCGCGGTCGGTCGCGCTGGTTTCGACTTTGCCGTCGTCTTCTTCCTCGTTCTCTTCAGACAAACCAGCTTCAAACGCACGGGCTTTGGCGCGCAGCACCAACAGCATTTCAATGAACAAGTCAGGGATTTTGTGGCGCAGGATCCACGCCATTTGCATCCAGTCTTGGTCCGCCACTTCGTCTTCTTCGACGCGGGGACGCACATACGCCGAGCCGCGCAGGGCATCTTCGCTCAGCATGTCGCCGTCGTCTTCCATGGTGTCAAAGGTGCCGGTGCGGGCGAAGGCTTCGATGCGGCTCCACTTTTCTGTGAAGTAGTCGGCCAGCGCCTCGGCGCCCCCTTCGAGGTCGCCAATGGCAGTCAAGAATTCGATGGGGTCCGCATCGTCACGGAAGATGATGGAGTTCATCATGCCGCGCAGGTGGGTGCGGTTGAGGTCTTTGTATTGTTTTTCAATCACCACGGCGCGGGCAAATTGCTCGGGGCTGACCAACAGGTTGATGACCGATTCTTTGGAGGTGTCGTACTCGCGAATCACCGCCAAGATGTCTTTGGGGGGCATTTGTTCGAGCACCACCATGAGGGCTTGGTCACCTTCAGCGTCGGCCAATTCGACCAAGGCCGCCTCGGCAGCGGCGATGTCGCCTGAGGCAATCAGACTTTGTGTTTTGGCAATGAGGGTGAGGGCGTTCATGGTGTGTTTCTCGGTGAAGCGGTTTATTCTTTGCTGTCGAAGCCTTGTTCGACCATCCAGGCGTTGCCGGCTTCCTCGCGGGCGCGGGCTTCTTTTTCTTCTTCGTCAAGGTCGGCGTCATCGCCTTCCTCGCGGTCTTCTTCATCGTCTTCTTCGGCTTGAGGAATGGCTTTGCCCAAGGGGCGGTTGTGCATGTATTCCAAGCCGGCGGCCACGCTCATGAACCACTCACCCATGGGCTCTTTCAAAATCTCTGCGGCGATGGGTTCGGCCCACGGCTCTAGCTTGAGTCCTTCCGACAACGCGTCCCACGACAACAACTCGTCGGCGTCTTGCGTCAAAAAGTGATCCATCAATTTGGGCTGCGTGAAGTGAAAGCCTTGGTGCAACACCACGGCGACCATCTCGGGGCTGAGCTCGATCATCTTGACCAAAAAGCCCAGTTCCTTGCGCTTCTCGTTGAGACGGCGGCGCAGCACGTCTTTGCCTTCGGAGTCGGAGGTCAGGTCGTCGAGTTCGGCTTGGTAGGCGGAACGCAGTTCTTGAAAGAAGGGAGAAATGCTCATGGTGGGTCAGTGCCTCAAAAAGGGCTGAAAGTAGTGATGCCAGATTTCGCGGGCCGTGTCTGCGGGGTCGTCGAGCAAGCTGCGTCGGCGGTTGTCGTCGTAGGCTTGACGCTTGTCGGGGTCTGACAGCACATCGTAGGCTTCTTGCGCCGCCCGAAAACGCGCGGGGGCGTCTTCGTCCAAATTGCGGTCGGGGTGAAACTGCGAGGCTTTTTGACGGAACGCCTTTTTGATGTCCGCCAACGTGGCGTCGCTTTTGAGCCCGAGGGCTGCGTAGTGCTCAGACACGGTGTTCGCCTTTTTTAAATTGCGATGTTTAAAGCGGCTGCTTCAGACGAATTTCTTCGACTTTCACAGGGCCCATGGGCACGGTTTTGGCGCTAGACATCTCGCGCTTGAAGCCTGCCAATTCATGAAAACGCATGGCGCGGTCGTTGGCAATGGGCACCCAAATTGACACATGGGTGCAACCTTCTTCTTGCAAGCCTTCACGGGCCGCGTCCCAAAGGGCCAAGCCCACGCCTTGTGACCAGTAGTCGGCGGCGGCGTAGATGTCCCAAATCTCACCCATGGTGTTGGGGGTGCCTTTGTCGCGTGAGCGGTCGTAGCCCACAAAACCCACGATCTTGTCGCCGTCCACGGCGACTTGCACCTGAGGTTCCGCGAACTCAATGGCGTCGCGCCAGTACTCGGCATCTTTGGCTTGAGGCACAGGGGGCACGGCCGAGCCGGTGCGCATCGATTTGAACGCTTCTTTGGCCGTGGCGGCATAAAGCGCGGCAATTTGAGCGGCGTCGCGTTGGGTGGCGGGGCGAACTTGTAAGGAGGTCAGACTGGACATGAAAGGGGGCAGGGTGCGATGCAGAAATTGAGAAAGGGGTGGATTGTCTCCGCAAAAACGCACGGCAAGCGTGCGCCGGCGTACGCAAGGGTGAATTGGGTTGTTGAGTTCTGTGTAGAGTAGGCCCCTTTCGTCCTGATTCCCAATCTCCCCCATGATCATTCTTGCCCCGATGGAGGGCCTCCTCGACTTCGTGCTGCGCGATGTGTTGACCCGCATTGGTGGGGTGGATCGCTGCGTGTCCGAGTTCATCCGCGTCACCAACACCTTGCTGCCCGAGCGCACCTTTTTGCGCATCGTGCCCGAGCTGTTGAATGGCGGTTTAACCCCTGCTGGCGTGCCTGTGCGGCCTCAATTATTGGGTTCTGACCCCCATTGTTTGGCGGACAACGCAGCACGCGTCGCCGGCATGGGTTGTGATGGGGTGGACCTGAACTTTGGCTGCCCCGCCAAGCAGGTCAACCGCCATGGCGGTGGCTCGGTGCTGCTGCAAGACCCCGAGGTGCTGTACCAGATCGTGCGCACCGTGCGTGCGGCGGTGCCTGCTCACCAAGTGGTCTCGGCCAAGATGCGCTTGGGGTTCAACGATGACAGCACCGCCGAAGAATGTGCCTTGGCACTCGAGGCCGGCGGCGCCAGCGAAATCGTGGTGCATGCCCGCACCAAGGCCGATGCCTACCGCCCGCCTGCGTATTGGCACCGCATTGCCGACATCAAAGCCAAGGTCAAAACACCGTTGGTGGCGAACGGCGAAATTTGGAACGTGCAAGACGCACTGAACGCCCGCGCCGAGTCGGGCTGTTTTGACTTGATGCTGGGGCGTGGCATCGTCACCAACCCGGGTCTCGGATGGGCCATTCAAGCCCACGACGCTGCTGCGCAAGGTCTGCCAGCGCCTGCCGCCGAGGTTCGCTGGCAAGACCTGCCTCCGCACCTGCACACGTTTTGGCAGATTGTGACGGGCCACGTCAGCGAGCGCCACCAAGCTGGGCGCTTGAAACAGTGGCTCAACTTTTTGCGCAAGTACTACCCCGAGGCTGAGGCCGCGTACATGCATGTGCGCACCTTGACCCGCCCCCAAGACATTCAGGCGTGGATTGATACCAGCCGTTCCAACCCCGAGCACGTATGACCCACGACCACACCTCAGACAATTTGCAAGACGACAGCCAAGAGCACACCGAAGAAAGCGGCTTTAAGCAAGAGCCCCGCCTGTGGCAAAACGAAACGTGGACCGCCAAGGTCATCAAAAACGACGATGACGACGGCTGGGCGGTCGCCATGTTCAAAGACGGCGAGTCGGAAGCGGCCCTGATTGGGCCGTGGACCATGGGCCGCGACAAAAAGAACCCCAAACCGCTGGATGGCAACGCCTTCATCACCTTGGTCAAAACCGCCAGCGAGTTTGTGCGTCGCAGCGAGCAGCAGTTGCACGCCACCTTGCACCAGTCCGTCACGGTCAACGCCAACACCGGTCGCGTCACCGTGCTGCTGGACATCGTGCCCGACGACGACAACCCCTATGCCACCCTCAGCGCCCAAGACGAGGGGGGCGACACGCTGGCAGAGGTGCGCGTGGACGCGGGCTTCACGTTGAATCGCAACACCGCGCAGGCTTGGGTCGATGCTGAGTTTGAGAAACCGAAGGGGCGGGGCTGAACGAAGGCCGTGGGTTGACTGGATGGATGGCATGACCCCGACAACGCAGCACCCCCGCGCATTCGCCGAGCAGCATATGCACACCATCTTGGCCCGCTTGGCTGGGCCGGGTGCGGTGCCTCGCGCAGACCAAGTGGACGCTGTACACGCGGTGCTGCAACCCGCATCGCGGGTGCTGGTGGTGCAGGCCACGGGCTGGGGCAAGTCGGCGGTGTATTGGGCGGCCACGCACGCGATACGCAGCACGGGCGCGGGCCCCACGCTGGTGGTGTCGCCGTTGTTGGCCCTCATGCGCGATCAGGTAAGCGCCGCAGAGCGGGCGGGGCTGAGGGCGGCCACCGTCAATTCCACGAACGTTGACGATTGGGACGAGGTGTTTCAGCAGCTCGATGCCGACGCTATTGACGTGCTGCTGGTCTCGCCCGAGCGCTTGGGCAACCCGCGTTTTGCGGCGCGTCTGGGCGCTTTGCTGGCTCGGGTGGGCTTGATCGTGATCGACGAGGCGCATTGCATCAGCGACTGGGGTTTTGACTTTCGGCCCGACTATCAGCGGCTGGCGCGGGCGTTGTTGTCGACACCAACGGCCAGCGTGTTGGCGACAACCGCGACGGCCAACGAGCGGGTGACGCAAGACATTGGGGCGCAGTTGAGTGCTCACGCCGGTGGTGGTTTGCGTGCCCCGCATGGCGGCAACACGGTCACGTTTCGTGGAACCTTGGCGCGCACCTCGCTCACGTTGTCGGTGGTGCCGAACTTGTCGCCGCTGGAACGGTATGCCTGGCTGGCTGACGCGCTGGCGCAGCTGCCGGGCTCGGGCATTGTGTATGTGCTGACCGTGGCCGAGGCCGAGCGCTTGACCGCGTTTTTGCGCACCTGCGGCCATGCGGTCGATGCTTACACGGGGCAGATCGATGCCGACACCCGCCAGAAAGTGGAAGACCGTTTGCGCCACAACCAAGTTAAGGCGGTGGTGGCCACGTCGGCGCTGGGCATGGGCTACGACAAACCCGATTTGGGCTTTTGCGTGCATGTGGGCTCGCCCTCAACCCCAGTGGCCTATTACCAGCAGGTGGGACGCGCGGGCAGGGCGGTGGCGCATGCCGAAGGGGTGTTGCTGCCTTCGGATGCCGACGAGCGCATCTGGGATTACTTCGCCACCGCGTCGATTCCCGATGCTTCGACAGCCGCCAAGGTGTTGCAAAGCTTGGGCAGCAAGGATGGGGTTGGCCGCAGCCTGATCGAGCTCGAAGCCGACACGGGCGTGCGCCGAGGGCGGTTGGAGGCGCTGCTTAAGATTCTGGCGGTCGAGGGCGTGGTGGACAAAGACGGCTCGGCCTGGCGCGCCACGGGTGCGCCCTATGTGCACGACACCGCCAAGTGGACGGCGCTGGCGCAGGTGCGCCAGCAAGAGGCGGGCATCATGCGCCAGTACGCGCACGGCCAAGGCTGCCTGATGGCCTATTTGCAGACTGCGCTGGACGACCCGTCGCCCGCGCCGTGCGGGCGCTGCTCGGTGTGCACTGGGCATTTACCGTTTCCGGGACGCACGCCGTCACAAGACAAACTGATCGCGGCGCGTGACTTTTTGCGCGGCGTGGACGTGGACATCGAGCCGCGCAAACGCTGGCCCGCCGGGGTGGGCCGCAAAGGCACGATTCGCGGCTTTGATGCTGGCCGTGCGGTGGCGTTTGCCGACGACCCGGGGTGGGTGGCGGAACTGATGGCTTTGAAAACCCAGGCTTTGAAAACGCAGGCATTCAGAGCGCAGTCTCTCCACAGGTTTGATGCGTCGCGTCATGCCGAGGTGGGCGAGCTGCCGTTGGCTTTGCTGGAAGGTGCTGTCGCCACGTTGGGCCGTTGGGCCAAGAATTGGTCTGCGCGCCCTGTGTGCGTGGTGCCTTTGCCATCGCCCGATATGGCCTTGAACCGATCGTTGGCCGCGCACATTGCGCAACGCGGCAAGTTGCCCCTGCACGAGGCGCTGCGCTGGACGGGGGGGGCCGCGCCGGATGATGCCGCGTCTACCCCTGTGGTGGCGCATTTAGAGGCGGCCATTCAGTGGGGCACGCCGGCTGATTCGCACGAAGAGGCCCGCAACTTGCCGTCAGGGCCGGTGCTGCTGGTGGCCAGCCATGTGCGTACCCGCTGGGCGGCCACGGTGGCAGCCGCGCTGTTGCGTGAGCACGGCGCTTCGCAAGTGCTGCTGCTCGCCTTGCACTTGCAGCCCTGAACGCAGAGGCTTGTCGCTCAAACACGGCACTTGCAAACACGTGCAAGCGCTGTCATGGCGGGCACAGCCGCCGCGTGTGCGTCGCGCCAAAATGGGCCGCATAAAAAGAGGAGACCCACCATGAACCGTGTTTTGGCCCACACCGGCGCCCGTTACCCCATCTTGCAAGCCCCGATGGGTTGGATCGCCCGCAGCACCTTGGCCTCAGCCGTGTCGCGCGCGGGGGGGCTTGGCATCATCGAAACCTCGTCGGGCGAAACAGCCAACTGCCAGCGCGAGATTCAGGCGATGGTGGACAGTGGCTTGCCCTTTGGCGTGAACCTGCCCATTCGGTTTTTGAAAGACGAGGCCATGCTGCGCTTCGTTTGCGAGTCGGGCGTGCGTTTTGTCACCACCTCGGCGGGCAGCCCGGCCAAGTTCATCGCCCCCCTCAAGGCGGCGGGCATTGTGGTCTACCACGCGGTGCCCACGCTGGAGACGGCGCTCAAATGCGTGGACGCGGGGGTCGACGGTTTGGTGGTCGAGGGCTCGGAGGGCGGCGGTTTCAAAAACCCAGAAGAAGTCAGCACCTTGGTGCTGCTGCAAGCCATCCGTGAACAGGTGGATGTGCCGTTGATCGCAGCGGGCGGCATTGTCGATGGCCGAGGCATGGCGGCGGCTTTTGCGTTGGGGGCTGAAGCCATCCAAATGGGCACGCGTTTTGTGGCCAGCGCCGAGAGCCCCGTGCATGCGCATTACAAAGACGCCATCGTGTCGGCCAGCACCACGGGCACTTGGATGCTCAACACCCGTTCTACGCCGTGTATCCGGGCGTTGAAGACGCCATTCACCCAGTCCATCCACGAGGCTGGACTGATGGGGCCCGACACCTTCAACGGCATTCAAGGCGTGTATTTTGGCGGCGACATGAACGCCGCACCAGCGCTGGCTGGGCAGTCGGCGGGGTTGATCGGCGAGGTGAAAACCGCGCAACAGATCATCGACGACACCGTGGCCCAGTTCCATGCCATCACGGCACGGTTGGGCGCCATGGCCTCCGCACGTCAATTTGGTTGACATCCCACCCCGTCAACCCGAGCACCCTCCATGCGCACAGACACCTCTCATTTACAACCTTGGCAAGTCATCATCGGCGGCATTTGCGGCTTGGTGTTGACCATTGGCTTGGCGCGTTTTGCCTACACGCCCTTGCTGCCCAGCCTGCAAGCGCAGACTGGGTTGACCGATGCCGCAGCCGGTGGCTTGGCCGCCATCAACTACGCGGGCTACATGACGGGCGCCTTGGCCGCGGCTTGGATTGACGATGTGCGGTGGCGCCATCGCCTCTACAGCGGTGGGCTGTGGATGGCCTTGGTCACTGTGGCGTTGATGGCCGTGTCGACTTGGATGCCTGTTTGGGCATTAGCACGCTACGTGGGTGGTTTGTGTGGCGCAACGGGCATGTTGCTGGGCTCCGGCTTGGTGTTGGGTTGGTTGATGCGCCAAGGCCGTCGGCCTGAGTTGGGGGTTCACTTCATCGGTTTGGGGTTGGGCATTGTGGTGTCGGCGGTGGGCGCTTGGGGCTTGTCACAGCTGTGGTCGGTGTGGTCTGACCAATGGCTGGCGTTTGCGGCCTTGGGTCTGGTCTTTTTGGTACCGGCTTGGCGTTGGCGTCCGCCTGTGCCGCCGCATGTGACAGTTGCGGCCCATGATGCGGGCTGTGCGACGGCCTCGCGTCGCTGGACGTGGACCATGTTGACCAGCTACTTTGCAGCGGGTTGGGGCTTTGTCATCAGCGCCACGTTCACCGTGGCCATCGTGGAGCGCGAGCCCGCTTTGGCGGGCCAAGGTGCCTTGGCTTGGGCAATGGTGGGTTTGGCCGCCATGCCCGCTGTGTTTTTGTGGGACCGTGTGGCGCGCCGATGGGGCGACAAGCAAGCGCTGCTGTTGGCCTTTGGCTTGCAAACGTTGTCGGTGGTGTTGCCTGCCGTGTCGGGCTCGCTGTGGGCGGCGTTGGCAGGGGCGTTGGGTTATGGCGCCACGTTCATTGGCATCGTCAGCCTGACGCTGGCTCTGGTGGGGCGGCGCTCGCCACACAACCCCGGCAAGGCCATGGCCCGTTTGACCCTCAGCTATGGCGCCGCACAAATGCTGGCGCCCGTGGTGGCGGGCTATATGGCGCAGGCCACGGGCACATTCAAAGGGGCTTTGTGGCTGACGGCGGGGGTGATGTTGGCGGGGATGGCACTGCTGGCCACGCTGCCGCAAGAGGATTGAGCGAAAACCCCAATCTTTGACACGGCGGCACAGCCCCCACAATAGGCGCCTGCTCTAGGGCGCTCCTGCTATTTTTACAAGCGAATGACCGTGCCCACACAAAGTTACATCCCCGGCAAAGACGCGCCGTTAGAAGCCACCATCAACAGCATGCAATCCAAATTGCAAGCCTTGGGTTTTCACATTGAAGAGAAGAGTTGGCTCAACCCCGTGGATGGCATTTGGTCGGTTCACATCCGCGACCGCGATTGCCCCGCCTTGTTCAGCAACGGCAAAGGGGCCACGCGCATGGCGTGTTTGGCCAGCGCGTTGGGGGAGTTCTTTGAACGCTTGTCGACCAACTACTTTTGGACGCATTTTTATTTGGGGCCCGTGACGGCTGACGCGCCCTTTGTGCACGACCCAAAAGAGCGCTGGTTTGACTTGACCGAGGATGGCAGCTGGCCTGAGGGCTTGCTCAACCCCGAGTTGCACACGTTTTACAACCCCGAAGGCAACATCGATGGCGCCAATTTGGTGGAGTTCAACTCGGGCAACGACGCACGAGGCATTTGCGCCATGCCTTACGTGCGCCAGCGCGATGGGGCGACGACTTACATCCCTGTCAACATCATTGGCAACCTGTACGTCAGCAACGGCATGTCAGCGGGTAACACCGCGCCAGAGGCCCGCACACAGGCTTTGTCGGAAATCTTTGAGCGTCACATCAAGGCCAAGATCATCAGCGAAGGCATTTGCTTGCCCGATGTGCCCGAGGCCGTGATCAACCGCTACCCGCGCATCGCTGCGGGCATTGCCGCCTTGCGTGCCGCAGGCTTTGGCATTTTGGTGAAAGACGCTTCTTTGGGCGGCAAGTACCCCGTGATGAACGTGACGCTGTTGCACCCCGAAGACCAAGGCTGCTTCGCCAGCTTTGGGGCCCACCCCCGTTTTGAGGTGGCGTTGGAGCGTGCGTTGACCGAGTTGCTGCAAGGCCGCGCCCTCGACAGCTTGGTGGGTTTCCCATCGCCCACGTTTGACTTGGAAGAAGCGGCCAGCGCACCCAACATTGAGATTCACTTTGTCGATTCGAGCGGCGTGGTGCATTGGGAGTTCTTGGGCGAAATTCCCGACTACGTGTTTGTGGACTGGAACTTCGCCACCAACACCGCCGAGGACTACGCGTATTGCGTGAAGCGCATGCACGAAGACGGCTATGACATTTACGTGGCCGATTTTGAGCACTTGGGCGTGTACTGCTGCCGCATATTGGTGCCAGGCATGTCTGAGATTTACCCCGTGGACGACCTCGATTTTGAGAACAACAGCATCGCCAACGGCATGCGCGAAGCGATTTTGAATTTGACCGACCTCGACAACGAGGAATGCGCGGACTTGCTGGAAACTTTGAACGCGTCCAACTTGGCTGACGAACGCCCTGTGGCCGCAGTGATCGGCATGGCCGCCGATGCGGGCAGCTTTTGGGCTGACCTGCGCGTGGGCGAGCTGAAAACCTTGCTGGCTTTGGCCGTGGGCGACGAGGCAGCCACGGTGGAAGGCTGCGAGTGGATTCGCCACTTTGACCACATGCCGCAGCAGCGTCGCTTGGTCTATGCCTGCATTGAAACCTTGGTGCTGCTGAGCGACCGTGGCGACACCGCGCCTTTCGTGGGGGCGATTCGCCAGATGTTTGGTGCCGGTGTGTTTGCGCAGGCCCATGCGCTGATCATGCAAACCGACCGCTTTATGGGCATTTCAGCGCCCGGTTTGATGATGCAAGGGTGCGAAATGCACCAGAAGTTGTGGGCCGCCTACGACAAGGTTCAGAAGCACAAAAAGTTTTAAATCCCCAAGCTCTCCAGCGTGACGAGGCCTTTGGGCGTGTGCAGCGTGGCTTTGAGGTTGGCGGGGCCTTCGCTCACGGTCACCCGTTTGAGCTCAATCGCGCTGTAGGCCTCTTGCAGCTTCTTGGCGCTGGGGTGTGTGACTTCTAAGCTGTTCAGCGTGACGCCCGAGCGCGGCAGCGTGTTGCGCGGGTGCAGCTTGAGCGGCTCAGTGGCGTCGGGCTTGCCCCATTGGATGACCGTGGGCAAGGCGCCATCAAACAAACGTTGGCCGTCGGCACGCACCGAAATCTGCCAATTCAGCACGCCTTTGGAGGTCCGGCGGTTGCCGTAGATGGCTGGGCCGCGGTCAATGGCTTCCATGCGCAGGGCCATGCGGGCGGCTTTCAAGTCGGGGGTGTTGACCACGAAGTGCACCAAACGAGGCTCAATGGCCACGGCTTTTTGCAAGGCGGGGCTGTCCATGTCGAACCAGCGGGTGGGGCTGGCTTTTTTGGGTCGCACCGCGTTGGGGTCGATGGCGATGATTTCTAAAAATGCCATGGGGTTGGAGGGCGTGGCAATTTTCAAGAGGCGGTTGTGTGTGCCGTAAAGCGTGTGTTCGCCGCCGGGGCCGGGCGTGACGCCTAGGGTTGCTTCGCACCATTGCACGCCTTGTTCTAAGGTTTTGGCAACGATGACGAGATGATCGAGTTGTGTATGCATGGGGCAGGACCTTACCACCTCAAACTGTGGGAGGATGCACCCCCTATGAATTTCAGTCAATCAGCGCCAGAAGGCGAACGTTTGTCCAAACGGGTGATGCAGCTGCGCGGTTGTTCGCGCCGTGAAGCCGAGCAGTACATCGAAGGTGGTTTTGTCCGCGTGGACGGCACGGTGGTCGAAGAGCCGCAGTTTCGCGTGAAGCAACACGCCGTGACGATGGATGCGCATGCCAGCTTGCTCAACCTCACGCCTGTTACCTTGATCATCAACAAGCCTGCTGGGTTTGCCGATGGTTTGGAAGCTTTGCCCGAGCCCGAACCCGCTCACACAGGACGGGGTGCACCGGCGCGTCGTCCGAACAAGAAAAGTTCGCAGAATGTGCGCAGTTTGCTCACGCCAGCGCAGCACAGCGCCCACGACTTCAGCGGCGTGCGCTTGCTAAAGCGCCATTTGACGCACTTGGAGGCCAGCGTGCCGTTAGAGCAGGGCGCCAGCGGCTTGGTGGTGTTCACCCAAGACTTTCGCACCCAGCGCAAACTGACGGAAGACATGGCGTTCATGGAGCACGAGCTGATCGTCGATGTGCGTGGCGAAGTGACGCCTGACGCCCTGCGCCCCATTGAACGCGCCATGCGCGACGAGCGTTTGCGGTTGCCAGCTTTCAAAATCAGTGTGGGCAGTGCCACGCCTGAGCGCAGCAAATTGCGCTTGGCTGTCAAAGGTGCACACCCAGGTTTGGCAGCGTATCTGTGTGAAATCGGTGAATTTGAGATCTTGGCCTTACGCCGTACCCGTGTGGGACGCGTGAGTTTGGGCGAATTGGAAGAGGGCGGCTGGCGCTTTCTGGCGGACGGCGAACGTTTTTAATTCAGCGGCCCGTGACAGCGAATGCATGTCAAAATTGCTCATTGTTTTAAAGGTGATCGCAATGAGAGTTTTGGCTGTGCTGTTGGTTTGTTTCGGATTACAGGCGTGTACGGTGCTGGCTGTGGCGGATGCCGCGGCCTCAACCGTGGTCTATGGGGTCAAAACAGCGGTCAACGTGGTGGACGCCATCACCCCAGACATCGTGAACAAGAAAAAATAAGTCACGCTGAATCAAGATAAGCAAGCTACGCACACAAGCTAGAAATGCAAAAAAGCCGCTGAAATCAGCGGCTTTTTCATGGGCGTTGCTTCAAAGGACCGAAGCGTTGTGCTCAGTTGTTGAGCGACTCGCCTTTGCTCTCCACGCGGCGTGCGCCGGTGAAGCGGCGCTCCCAATAGGCTTGGCGCATGTCGTCGACACGCACTTGCTGGCCAGGCTTGGGAGAGTGGATGAACTTGTTGTCGCCCACGTAAATGCCCACATGGCTGAAGGTTTGGCGCATGGTGTTGAAGAACACCAAGTCACCGGGTTTGAGGTCTTGCTTGTCAATTTTTTCGGTGGCAGCCGCTTGTTCGCTGGCGCGGCGGGGCAGCACTTTGCCCACCGATTGCTCGAACATCGAGCGTACAAAACCGCTGCAATCAAAACCGGTGTTGGCATTGGTGCCGCCACGGCGGTAGGGAACGCCCAAAAAGCCCATCGCATCGAACACCAAGTTAGACGCGGTGTCGCCCACGGACTGACGCACTTGGTCGAGTTGCGCCGAGATGCCACGTTCGGCCAAGTAGCGCTCAATGTCATCGGCGGCATTGTTGGACGGCGCCGCATGGGCGCTGGCAACACAGCAAAGAATGACGAGGGCGCGTTTCAACATGGCCAGTATTCTAATCGATGGATGTTTTGGCTGATGAAGTTGCGCGGCTAAGTGGTTGATTTTGCAGAGCTTAGTACTCAAGTGGGTGCGCGTTTGAGAACATCGTCGATACTTCAGGCCTTCACTTATTTTTCGGATCTCTCTGCATGTTGCTCGACGACCAAGACTCCCAACTCGTGTTGGTGGATTACCAAGCCCGCCTGATGCCTGCTATTTTTGAAGGCGAATTGGTGCTGGCCAACGCCATGCGCTTGGCCCAAGCCGCCCATTGGATGGAGGTGCCGACGTTTGGGACCGAGCAAAATCCGGACAAATTAGGCACCAACCCCGCTGCACTGCGCGAGTTTTGCCGTCGCACCTTGCCCAAAATGAGCTTCAGCGCTTGCGCCGATGGCTTGATCGAGTTGCTCAAGCCCGCTGCGCGTGCGCCGTCAGGCAACGCCCGCAGCTTGCCCAAGCATTTGCAAAAGGCGGTGCCCAAGGAGCCCAACCGCAGCAGCATCGTGATTGCAGGCGTGGAAGCCCACATTTGCTTGTTGCAAACGGCGTTGGATTTGCTGGAAGAAGAGTTTGACGTGTGGGTGGTGACCGACGCTTGTGGTTCACGCACCGAGCGCAACCGTGACGCCGCGTTTGACCGATTGGCTGGCGCCGGCGCTGAGTTGGTGACGACCGAGATGGTGCTTTTTGAGTGGCTGCGTTCGGCAGATGCCGACCCGTTCAAAGAAATACAAGACTTGATTAAATAATCAGAAAGCGCTGAAAAAGTCAGCTTGCTGCAAGTCCGCCATTCTCATAATTATGAATTCAGTACATGAGTACGAATTCACAATTAGGAGATGTTTGAATGGTTGCTTACGCAGATTTTCACCGTCGGTCCATCGAAGACCGTGACGCTTTTTGGTCTGAACAGGCCAAGTTGATCGACTGGCAAACCCAGCCCCAACAAATCTGCGATTACAGCAACCCACCTTTTGCCAAATGGTTCGTGGGCGGCACCACCAACTTGTGCCACAACGCGGTGGACCGTCATTTGGTCGATCGCGCCGATCAAGCCGCTTTGATCTTTGTGTCGACCGAGACCGACCAAGAGCACACCTACACCTACCGCGATCTGCACGCCGAAGTGCAACGCATGGCAGCGATTTTGAAAGCGCAGGGCGTCACCAAAGGCGACCGCGTGTTGATTTACATGCCCATGATTGCCGAGGCCGCGTTCGCCATGTTGGCGTGCGCCCGCATTGGTGCGATTCACTCGGTGGTGTTCGGTGGCTTCGCTTCGCACTCTTTGGCGACGCGCATTGAAGACGCAACACCCAAGGTCATCATCAGCGCTGACGCGGGTTCGCGCGGTGGCAAAGTCATCCCTTACAAGCATTTGTTGGACGAAGCCATCAGCTTGTCCAGCCACAAGCCTGCTGCTGTGTTGATGGTCGACCGCAAATTGGCCCCGTTCACCCCTGTGGCTGGCCGTGATTTGGATTACGCCACCGAGCGTGCCAAGCACATGGATGCCCAAGTACCTTGCGAGTGGGTCGAGTCCACCCACCCCAGCTACACCTTGTACACCTCGGGCACAACGGGCAAGCCCAAAGGTGTGCAGCGCGACACCGGCGGCTACACCGTGGCGTTGGCCGCGAGCATTCCGCATATTTACCAAGGCAAGCCAGGCGGCACCTTCTTCTGTACCAGCGACATCGGTTGGGTGGTGGGCCACAGCTACATCATCTACGGCCCACTGATTGGTGGCATGGCCACCATCATGTACGAAGGCCTGCCCATTCGCCCAGATGGCGGCATCTGGTGGAGCTTGGTGGAGAAGTACAAGGTCAACGTCATGTTCAGCGCGCCCACGGCCATCCGTGTGCTCAAAAAGCAAGACCCTGCGTTGCTGAGCAAGTACGACTTGTCCAGCCTGCAAGCCTTGTTCTTGGCGGGCGAGCCTTTGGATGAGCCGACGGCCAAGTGGATTTCCGAAGGTTTGAACGGCAAGCCCATCATCGACAACTATTGGCAGACTGAAACGGGCTGGCCGATTTTGACGATTTGCAACGGCGTGGAAAATGCCGAGAGCAAGTTCGGCTCGCCCGGCAAGGCGGTCTACGGCTACAACGTCAAGTTGGTCGACGACCAAACTGGTGAAGAGTTGACAGGCGCCAACCAAAAAGGCGTGTTGACCATCGAAGGCCCATTGCCTCCTGGCAACTTGCAAACCATTTGGGGCGATGACAAGCGCTTTGTCAGCACCTACTGGAACACCGTACCGAACAAGCTCGTGTACAGCACCTTCGACTGGGCTGTGCGTGACGAAGACGGCTATTTCTTCATCTTGGGTCGTACCGACGACGTGATCAACGTCGCGGGCCACCGCTTGGGCACCCGCGAGATCGAAGAGAGCATTTCCAGCCATCCCAACATCGCCGAAGTGGCTGTGGTGGGCGTGGCCGATCAGCTCAAAGGACAGGTGGCGATGGCGTTTGCGATCGTCAAAGACACTTCTGGTTTGACCGACGATGCGGCTCGTTTGAAGCTCGAAGGTGAAGTCATGAAGGTGGTGGACGCGCAGTTGGGGGCCTTGGCTCGTCCAGCGCGCGTGTTGTTTGTCACGGCTTTGCCTAAGACACGCAGCGGCAAATTGCTGCGTCGTGCCATTCAGGCGGTCTGTGAGAAACGTGATCCGGGCGACTTGACCACCATCGACGACCCCACGGCCTTGAAACAAATTCAAGACCAAATCTCCTAATAACTATAAAAACGCAGCGATGCTGCGGATCGCATGGCACAATCTTGGGTGTTACTAGGCCTCCTTCCAGCCACAGTCGCATCCGCCAATCGGTCCAGCCGTGTCGCGGAAGGTTTCTTTCAACCAACTAATGTTCCCTCAAGGGGAGCGAAGGTCAAGCGCAATGAGTGAGACAAACGTCTACCAAGCCTATTCAGGCAATACCTATCTGTTCGGTGGCAATGCTCCGTACGTCGAAGAGATGTATGAGAACTACCTCGCCAATCCCGGCAGCGTCCCAGACACCTGGCGTGAATATTTCGACGCGCTGCAGCACGTGCCTGCCGTCGACGGTTCTAACGCCAAAGACGTGCCCCATTTGCCCGTCATCAACGCCTTTGCAGAGCGCGCCAAAGCTGGCGGCACCAAAGTCGTCATGGCCAGCGAAAACGTCGAAATGGGTCGCAAGCGCACGGCGGTGCAACAGCTCATTGCGGCTTACCGCAACGTCGGTCAACGTTGGGCCGATTTGGACCCCTTGAAGCGCACTGAGCGCCCAGCCATTCCTGACCTCGACCCCGCTTTCTACGGCTTCACCGATGCCGACCAAGAAACCGTGTTCGACACCAGCAACACCTTTTTCGGCAAGAGCAACATGTCCTTGCGCGAGTTGCTCAATGCTTTGCGTGAAACCTACTGCGGCACCTTGGGCGCCGAGTTCATGTACACGTCCGAAATGGGCGAAAAGCGCTGGTGGCAAGAGAAGTTGGAAAGCATCCGCAGCAAAGCCAACTTCAACTCTGACAAAAAGAAAGCCATTCTCGAGCGTCTGACCGCTGCAGAAGGCTTGGAGCGTTACCTCCACACCAAATACGTGGGCCAAAAGCGCTTCTCGCTTGAAGGTGGCGAAAGCTTCATCGCTGCGATGGACGAACTGATCCAGCAAGCGGGCCTCAAAGGCGTGCAAGAAGTGGTGATCGGTATGGCTCACCGTGGCCGTTTGAACGTGTTGGTCAACACCATGCGCAAGTTGCCCGCCGACTTGTTCGCTGAGTTCGACCACACCGCACCTGAAGAGTTGCCCTCGGGTGACGTGAAGTACCACCAAGGTTTCAGCTCTGACGTGTCAACCGTGGGCGGCCCTGTCCACTTGTCGCTCGCGTTCAACCCCTCGCATTTGGAAATCGTCAACCCTGTGGTGGAAGGTTCTGTGCGCGCCCGTATGGACCGCCGCGCTGACCCCACAGGCAGCCAAGTGTTGCCCGTGTTGGTGCACGGTGACTCCGCGTTTGGCGGTCAAGGCGTGAACCAAGAAACTTTGGCACTGGCCCAAACCCGTGGTTACACCACAGGCGGCACGGTGCACATCATCGTGAACAACCAAATCGGCTTCACGACGTCTGACCCACGCGACATGCGCTCTAGCGTGTTCTGTACCGACATCGTCAAGATGGTCGAAGCCCCTGTGTTGCACGTCAACGGTGACGATCCTGAAGCCGTGGTGTTGGCAACGCAGTTGGCCCTCGAATATCGCATGGCCTTCCGCAAAGACGTGGTGCTCGACATCGTGTGTTTCCGCAAACTCGGCCACAACGAGCAAGACACCCCTGCGCTGACTCAGCCGCTGATGTACAAAAAAATCGCCGCTCACCCTGGCACCCGCAAGCTGTTCGCCGACAAGTTGGCCACACAAGGCTTGGGCGAGACATTGGGCGACGACATGGTCAAGGCTTACCGCGCCGCGTTGGACGCTGGCAAGCACACCGATGATCCTGTGTTGACCAACTTCAAGACCAAGTTCACTGTGGACTGGTCGCCTTTCATGGGCAAGAAGTGGACCGACGCTGGCGACACCGCCATCCCGATGTCCGAGTGGAAGCGCTTGGCTGAGAAGATCACCACCATCCCCGCATCCGTCACGCCTCACCAGTTGGTGAAAAAGGTGTACGACGACCGTGCAGCGATGGGCCGTGGCGACACGCCGGTGGATTGGGGCATGGGCGAGCACATGGCGTTCGCCTCGTTGGTGGCCAGCGGCTACCCCGTGCGTTTGTCAGGTGAAGATTGCGGCCGTGGCACGTTCACACACCGCCACGCTGTGATTCACGACCAAAAGCGTGAAAAGTGGGACACCGGCACATACGTTGCCCTGCAAAACGTCACCGAGAACCAAGCTCCGTTCGTCGTGATCGATTCGATCTTGTCGGAAGAAGCGGTGTTGGGCTTCGAATACGGCTACGCCTCGAACGACCCCAACACGATGGTCATTTGGGAAGCCCAGTTCGGCGACTTCGCCAACGGCGCTCAGGTGGTGATTGACCAGTTCATCGCCTCTGGCGAAGTGAAGTGGGGCCGTGTGAACGGTTTGACATTGATGCTGCCACACGGCTACGAAGGCCAAGGCCCAGAGCACAGCTCTGCACGCCTCGAGCGCTTCATGCAATTGGCTGCGGACACCAACATGCAGATCGTGCAGCCCACCACGGCCAGCCAGATCTTCCATGTGTTGCGTCGCCAAATGGTGCGCGACTTGCGCAAGCCTTTAATCATCTTCACACCCAAGTCGTTGCTGCGTAACAAAGACGCGACATCGCCTGTGTCTGAGTTCACCAAAGGCTCGTTCCAAACCGTGATTCCTGAGAACAAAGCGCTCAAGGCCGACAAGGTCAAACGCGTGTTGGTGTGCTCGGGCAAGGTCTATTACGACTTGGTCAAGAAGCGTGAAGAGTTGGGTGCGGACGACGTGGCGATTTTGCGAGCCGAACAGCTGTATCCCTTCCCACACAAAGCGTTTGCCGCTGAACTCAAGAAGTACCCCAACGCCACCGAGTTGGTGTGGACGCAAGACGAGCCACAAAACCAAGGCGCATGGTTCTTCGTGCAGCACTACATCCACGAAAACATGTCGTCGGGTCAAAAGCTCGGTTACTCAGGTCGTGCAGCTTCGGCATCTCCTGCCGTGGGTTACTCACACTTGCACCAAGAGCAGCAAAAAGCGCTGGTGGAAGGTGCGTTTGCCAAGCTCAAGGGCTTCGTGCTCACCAAATAAATCGTTCACATCGAATACCGAAATACAGAAAGAATAGATATGGCAATCATCGAAGTCAAAGTTCCTCAGCTGTCTGAGTCCGTGGCCGAAGCCACCATGCTGCAATGGAAAAAGAAAGTGGGCGAGTCCGTCGCCGCTGACGAAATCTTGATCGACATCGAAACCGACAAAGTCGTGCTCGAAGTGCCCGCACCTGCTGCTGGCGTGTTGTGTGAAATCGTGGTTGCTGACGGCGGCACTGTGGCTGCTGAACAGCTCATCGCGCGCATCGACACCGACGGCAAAGTGGGCGCCGCTGCCCCAGCCGCCGCTGCCGCACCTGCAGCCGTCCCCGCTGCTGCACCCGTGGCTGCTGCTGCCGCAGCGTCGAACAGCAAAGCTGGCGTGGCCATGCCTGCTGCTGCCAAGCTGATGGCTGACAACAACTTGGCCGCTGGCTCCGTGTCGGGCACAGGCAAAGACGGTCGCGTCACCAAAGGTGATGTGTTGTCTGCGGTGGCCGGTGGCGTGCAGTCGACGGCTGCTGTCATTCCAACAGGCGTGCCGACCAAGGCTTTGCCGCAAGTGGCCGCACCTGCGGTGGCTTTGGGCGAGCGTCCAGAGCAACGCGTGCCCATGACTCGTCTGCGTGCTCGCGTGGCTGAGCGTTTGTTGCAATCGCAATCGACCAACGCCATTTTGACCACCTTCAACGAAATCAACATGGCACCCGTCATGGACATGCGCAAGCGCATGCAAGAGCGCTTCGAGAAGGAACACGGCGTGAAGCTTGGCTTCATGAGCTTCTTCGTCAAGGCCGCTGTGCACGCCTTGAAGAAATTCCCCGTCTTGAACGCATCGGTCGACGGCAACGACATCGTCTACCACGGCTACTTCGACATTGGTATCGCGGTGGGTTCGCCACGCGGTTTGGTGGTGCCCATTTTGCGCAACGCTGACCAAATGAGCTTTGCCGACATCGAGAAGAAAATTGCTGAATTCGGCGCGAAAGCCCGTGACGGTAAGTTGGGTCTCGAAGAAATGACCGGCGGTACGTTCTCGATCTCCAACGGCGGCACCTTCGGCTCCATGATGTCGACGCCGATCATCAACCCACCACAGTCTGCGATTCTTGGCG
>Ga0213920_1000190_pt1 | contig 59237 bp, 59 predicted proteins | sample McNCre1117MG_FD_161054 | JGI IMG/M metagenome (GOLD analysis project Ga0213920, IMG submission 161054) | Freshwater microbial communities from McNutts Creek, Athens, Georgia, United States - 11-17 MG | ecosystem: Environmental > Aquatic > Freshwater > Creek | place: USA: Georgia | collected...
ACTGTTAATCCGTAGGTCCCTGGTTCGAGCCCAGGTCGAGGAGCCAAATAGGCTAATGAAATCAAGGGGTTACGTGAAAACGTAGCCCCTTTTTCTTTGTGCCACCACTAAAATCGAAAGTTTAGTGGTAAGCCGCCTCTAAAAGTTCATAGACCACAGATTTCTCAATCGAAATGAGATAAATTATCTAAAAAGTAATTTATTCTCATGGACGACGATTCAATTTTGAAAACGGCAGCTCATTTGGTGGTTGCTTGGATTTTGTTGATTGTGGCGGCAAACGTCTTATTCAACTAAACAAAGCAATACGCGCGAGTTTCACACCCTGCTCATTTGTGAGCTATCGATGTACGGCGAGCCAGCTAGAGCGACCTATCAACGGATTAGCGGTACCCGATTTATCTTTGAATTTACTTGGTTTCTTCATTGAATGAGATTCGACTGACTTTAATGGTATTTCATGAAACCCACAAAAAGCTCCTATCCATAAGGATTTCACGACTTTGCTCAACGGATTTCCGTTCTGTTCATTCGTAGGTCCTTGGTTTGGGCTGGGATCGAGGAGCCATTGACTAATGGGCCTTGCAGCAATGCAAGGCCCATTTTCTTTATCGCGTATTAGATGTTTTATAAGACACTACCTAATATTCAGTAGTTTTGCAAAATTTCTGGCGCTGCATATCTGCCTCAGCCTATTAACCGAACTACTTATTCACTAACAATCTAACAATTTTTACTACATAAGAAGCCGTAGCTAGCACGAGCACCGTCCCAAACCAATCCCCAACGGCCATCACAACTGTATCCGTGACGAGGTTTTCTATCCTTCCTACCAAGAAATACCAAATCTGGTGAAGAACTGGACTAACCAGAGCAAATACCACTGAAACCTTTAACAAGAGCTGAGCATTAAAGCCGGTCAGTGTGATGTCAAACCCAAAAAGACGTTGAGCGATAGCTTGAGCTAGCAATGGCGATCCACCTGAAACGATGCTGGTCACAATATTGAAAAGATGTGCATCGGGCGCATTCGCATATTGAATGAAAATAGATCCTGCAATAACACCAATCGCACCAAGCTCCAAAAATACCAGTACAAATAGAAGCTGTAACCCGCTAGGAATAAACACCCAATTCACAAATTGCGAAAAAGCAAAGTGCTCAAATAAGTAAAAGTTCAGTTTGAAGGCGTAAGCGTATAAAACACCGCAGCCAATGACAATAAGTACCTTTGTTTCTAGACTGAAGTTTTCAGTGTTTGCGTCTTGCGGCATGAAAAAGAAGTTATGGGAAAAAGTTGTCAGTTGAATAATTCTAGGCATTCTTATATAACCAACCTTCATTCAACTTATGCCACATTGCTTACCGATGGGTTCAGGCTATCAACCATTGAACTCGGGATCAAAATCGTGGCGCCACGCTCCTTTGTTGTCTCGTAAATAATATTCATCGCTCTAAGTTGAAGTGCGGCAGGATGCCCAGCGTAAATATCAGCAGCCTCAACAAACTTTCCGGCAATTGCAGCTTCAGCTGAGCCAAGAATCACTCGTGCCTGCTTCTCTCGCTCCGCTTGAGCTTGGCGCGACATGGCATCCTGCAAAGCCACAGGAATGGCGACATCGCGAATCTCTACTGAACCAACCGATATGCCCCATGGCGCAGTTTTTTTACCGATCTCATTTTTTAACTGCGCATCGGTTTCCTTGCGATCGGACAAGAGTGAGGCCAACATGGAAGAGCCGATCATCTCGCGCAAAGTGGTTTGCGCAACACGGTCGATGGCTTCCCGGTAATTGGTAATAGCGAGTGCTGCTTTTTCGGAATCAATCACGTGCCAGAAAATAATTGCATCGACATTGACGGGAACCGTGTCTTTGGTGAGTGCCTGCTCGGCATTGAAGGCCGTGGTCTGAATTCGTTCATCAATCACAGCGACCACACTATCGAAGACTGGGATGATGAAAAACATGCCAGGTCCTTTGACACTTTGCAGTTTTCCCATCCTCAAGATAACAAATTTTTCCCAGACATTCGCCATCTTCAGTGAGAACGCCGTCATGACTGCAGCACCAAATAACGGCAGCGCAAAATAAAGATTGACCTGCAAACCAATAGCTAGGCCGATCAACATGAACACGAATACAAAAAATGACGTAATTTGATTCATGTTCTTTGCTCCTTGTGCGTGTGTACCCAAATTTCCTTGTGCATGATTTGCAGCCTATGCCCGAATCTTTCTAACACGCTTGATCAAGCGCAAATCTTCTAGAATTTTTTCGCCAGGTGAGGAGCGGAAATTTAAGAAGGTATGCGCTTACGCATTGTTTAATTGAGTAGCTTGCGATACCCTAAATTTTGGCAATACGCCAACAACCAGGAGAATCGTATGTATTTGATCCAACGTAGTTTTTATAAAGCGCTCATGCTGAGCACATTCGCGCTATTTCTTTGCGTCTTGGGCAACCAAGCGATCGCATCCACGGCAGAGGACCTTAATCAAGAATCTGCATTAGCACTTCAAGCGCTCAACAAAGCCAACCCGACAGCCGCCTTGATTTCTAAGCAAGCCAAAGCAATTTTGGTCTTCCCAAAAGTGGTTAAAGCTGGCCTCGTCTTTGGTGGTAGCTACGGCGAGGGCGTACTCATGAAAGGCGGACACGTGACCGAATACTTCAACAGCGTCTCTGCATCTTGGGGATGGCAACTAGGTGCCGAGTCCTATGCCTACGTCGTATTCCTGATGAATGACAAGGCGGTCAAATACCTTGAAGAGTCCAAAGGATGGGAATTCGGTGTTGGCCCAAGCATTGTGGTGGTGAACGAAGGCATCGCAAAGAACATAACAACGACGACGCTCAAGGACGATGCCTACGCCTTCGTCACAGACCAGCAAGGACTGATGGCAAGCTTAAGCTTTGAAGGTACGAAGATCAGCCGTATCAAGCGGTAAAACAAAAACTTCAGCGGTTGACACTGAACCCTTTGCGTTTAAAGACTAAGGCGGCTTGTGGGGTTAAAAGGAATCGACTGAATTCTGTCGCGGATGGGTTATTGATCGCTTTCGAACCCAACAAAACAGAATACGTCGTAATTTTTTGCAACGATGGTGGCAATGGGCCTACCAAGATAGCCCCTTTCACAGGCAAAATTTCTGTGATCTGCTGAACGCCAAGCTCTATGTCGCCATGAGCGACAGGCTCTAGGACGTAGCCCACATCGCCTAACGTTGTCTTTGACTTTACCTGCTCTGCAATGCCTAACTGATCAAGCACGCTGGCAAAGTGTTTGCCGCTGGTGCCCTTTTGTGGATCCATATAGGTAATGCTTTTTGCGCGCAAGATGGTTTCGCGTAATGCATCAGGCGTTGATATATCAGGCAGCACAGACCCTTGTCTGACAGCGACACCAACGCCAACACTTCCCAGTGGCGTGGCAGAACCTGCAAGCATCCAACCTTTGTTCTGAACTTCACTCACCACATCCGTAGAAAGAACCAAGATATCAGGACGCCCTCCTTCCGCCAATCGACGCATCAGCACGCCCACTGGGGCGTATTGCACATCAAGGGCTATCCCAGTTAACTTTTGAAACTCTGGGACAAGCTCCTCCAAAGGTGGCTTGACTGCACCCGCACTCCAAACAAGCAACGGCTCTGCGTGGCAAGTGAATGAGGCGACAAAAAATATCAAGGTCATTGATATCGCTTTGCTGAACAGGGTGATCCATCGTGATAACAACATGCAATTACTCCTTAAATGAATCTCGATTCTAAAAACATCAAACAAGGCCAGCCGCTTTCACTTTGCTAGGCAAGAACAGAACCGAGCGTATTTAGAAGTCGCAGCAATGCGCGGTTGTTGCACGGCAGCAATGATGTCACGCTCTGCGTCAACCATACAGACTTTCCATTCAGCGGACGTTTGATTGTTTTTCATCCCGATTGCTGGCATGCCAACCAATTCGGACTATTCTGCTATCGGATAGCGTGCCCACACATAGGCAATTCCCAAATCGAGTCACAACAGAGACTCCCGTCATTCGGAGCACAAGAGGTTGAACACAAATGCTGAAAAATTACAAAATCATGAACGACAAGTTGAAGCCAGATAAAGAAAATATGAGTTCAGACGCACCCGAGCTTCACACTCAACCGTAGCAATTAGTGCATGCGCAAACTAGTCAATCGTGTAGCACGTCGTATTAGAAACCCACTCAGTATCAGGCTTCACACAGTGCTGATAGTACTTCTCTCGTTTGAAGTCAGATAAAAAATAAGATCGGTAAAACGATTCATTTTTCAATACAAGCGTAACGTTTCTAGCTGATTTGCATTTGTAATGCACAGCGCAGTCTTTAAGCTCTTTTTGATTTTCATAAAAATCTACATTGAATCGCCCTGTGTTGGGTTCCAAATCTTTCTCAATTACAAATAGGCAAACTGGATTTTCCATGGACTTCAAATCTGATTCTTTAGCAAGAAAATTAAATTCTGCAACTAACAGCTTTTGAAACCAAGGAGCCACCATTCCTTCGCAAGCATAGAGATCACGTCGAATTAACTTGTACGAGGGGTCGACTAATGGCTCTAGATCTTCACTGAGCAACAGCATGGGCTCCTTACCAGTTGTGGCAACCCCATCCATCTGAATTTTCATTGTTGGCTTAGATTGCCACGGCAATACAAAAACCAGCTTGTCACAGCCTGTTAAAAAAACCACGAATGCCAGAAAAATCACGGCACATGGTCGACGTAAATTGATTTTTTGATACATAGCGATTGGCTTATTAAACACTAAACGGCCTCGTATTCCTTTGACCAATATCAATTGATATTCCATCGCAGTCAATTTACGATGCGCATGAGAACTTAATCGCAGTGGGAAATGGAGTTTGACATGAATAAATCGTTGGCCTTGATTCCATTCGCGCTGCTCGGCACCTGTCTTTATGCCGCTGATAACCAAGAGTTTGGCAAGGTCATTTCGTCCAAGCCAGTCATCCATCAAATTCAATTCCCCCAACAATTTTGCGGTAATGCACCGGTTGCAGTAACCGAACCGAAAACTGGGGCAGGCGCTGTCATGGGCGCAATTGCTGGCGGTGCTGTCGGGAGCGCTGTAGGCCAAGGTTCTGGAAACGCTGCAGCGACAGCTTTAGGCATCGTGGGCGGGGCCGTTTTAGGTGACAAACTCGAAGGTCAAAGTACAGCCATTCAAAATACGACCACATGCTCTACACATTTGGTGACACAAAACACAACGCTATATGAAGTCGAGTACGTGTACGCAGGAAAACATTACAAAGTTTTGTTACCGAACGATCCAGGCAAAACCATCCCTGTGAGCGTATCCCCCACTTTGGCCGCACCGCCAGAAGGATATCCACCGACTCAAGCTGGACCAATAAGCTCGAATGGACAGCTCACACTTGTTGCACCTCCGCCTGTTCCAGAGCCTGTGTATGTAACACCTTACCCTTATTACGGCTATCCCTATGGATACCCGTATGGGTATCCACCGTTTAGTGTCAATTTCGGCATTGGCTATTACCGTGGCTATCGTCATTGATGTTGAACCACTCAATTGTGTTTAAAACATTGCTTTATCTATAACCAAAAGAGGTGCTGTATGAAAAAACTTATTCTTCTGGGACTAATTACATTAACTTTTGCGTCAGGTGCATTTGCTGACAGAGATCGCATTGAGCGAAGAGAAGAGTTTGAACACCGCCCGCATCCCGATGCACGCTGGCACAACGATGCTGGTTGGCTTGTCCCTGCCATCATTGGTGGTGCACTGGTCTACGGCGCAATCAACAACCAACCACGTCCGCCTGTCGTTGTTCAACAACCCCAACAGTTCTACCCCATTGAGCCAGGACAACCTCAACAGCCACCGAGGGGCTATCACTGGGAACAAATCGTTGATCCAAGCTGTAACTGCTACCGCGTGGTGCTGGTCAGAAATTAAGACAATTCGGCCAAGCTTAGTGTGCGTAAGTGACGTACAAATACGTCAAATTGTTATCGCTCGCCGCACGGCTATTGCCCGAGGAGTTATCAATAAAGGTTGCCCCGCCTAAGAAGTTTCGGTAGAAGGTTTGCTGAAGCGCTATGTGAATCTTTGGAGCGGGCGCGTAATAAAGCTCAAAGCCGATACCACTTGTCTTGGGCGTGCCGGTGGCTGAGCAGTAGGCAAGCATAGAGTTAGTTTGATTGCACGCCCCCGTAATCACAGAGGGATCTTGATTAAAGGACCAGTACAAATTGTCAGTGCTGCCATTGGTTTTAAATTGAAAAACAGTCACGCCATATTTGCGCGCATAGTCATAAGTCAACTTACTTCGTAAAGTCGACAGACTCCCAGAAGGAGAATCGTGACTGCGCCCAACGGATCTCGCTCCCCATTCAACTTGTTCATGGATGTAAGTTGTCTGTGCAGACACCGAATGCGTGTCTGTGATGTGTTGATACTGTGCATCAAATCCTACGTCTGTGTATTTGCCTGACGCTGATCCTGCGACCAATGGATCGCGTGCAAGGCGACTAACCATTCCAAACGTGCCCACCATATAGGAGTCATTGCCATTCACTCGGTTCCAAGCAAATCGCCAATATGGGTTAGCGCTTGAGTTGATCGTATTCACTGGACCTGAAAGTTGCAGCGCCGATGAGCCCGGTGACGCTCTCAAGTAATTACTCAATTCGACATAAATTTCGTCATTCACCATGGCATAAAAACCAGCACCAATGACTTGTGAATTAAGTCCACCATCAATCATCGATGTCGGTCCGAATTGTCCAATTCCCCAAGCATTGAGTAAGCTGGAAGTTCGATAAGGAAACGTGTGAACAGGTGTCGTGCTCCATAAATCTTGACTGGCAGGCGCATTGTTCAGCGTTACGCCCCAGACAATGGATTGCGCTGCAACTTCATCCTGTGTTGCAAATCGCAGATCGCTTGTATCTAGAAAAAACTCATTGCCCACACGTGAACCGGTTTGAACACCTGATGTGCCATATAACGGATTTGTATTCGCAAAACTCGCGGTCCATTTGAGATTGCCGCCAACATGTTCCGAAAGCTTGCCAGCCACATAAAGACTAGCCTCTTCAGGGATCAATTTTCCATTCTCAGGCATAGTAACGCTGGGATCCGCGCTACTAGATGTGTTCTTAACTTTGGTCATCGAAGCTGTTGCAGTCAGCGAGATAGGCATTGCTAGCTTGCCCTTGGTATACCCCATGAGTTTGAATTGACGGCCGACAGGTGTGAGTTCGCCAATATTCAAGTGGCATGCTTTACAAGGCTGTTCGTTTTGCTCAGAAAACGATGGCAGTGCAACTGCGTAAAAACTGCTAAGTGAAGAGATGAGCAGAAAAAGAATTTTGGCAAACTTTGGACACATCGATAAATCTCCTGATTACCTGACATGGAAGCGGTGATCGTGCACAAAAATCTAGCCAGCTCCTTTTGGGGAATCGCGCAGTTTAAATGACATGGATTCACCTAGATGACAAACAAAGGGTATTCCCTCAAGTGATATTTCGTATATTCATACGTAGCTTAAGTCGATACGATCATGCGAAATAACCAAGGGCGATACGTTAGTGGACTGCATCCTAGAAACAAAACAACTGACAAAAGAGTTCAAAGGCTTTATCGCTGTTGACCATGTCAATCTTCGTGTCAAACGCGGAAGCATTCATGCATTGATCGGCCCTAACGGCGCTGGTAAGACAACTTGCTTTAACCTGCTGACTAAATTTCTAAAGCCGACCTCCGGACAAATACTTCTAGACGGACAAGATATCACCAATCAAGAACCTGCAGAAATTGCACGCTTGGGTGTAATTAGATCATTTCAAATTTCGGCTGTTTTTCCACATCTGACTGTTCTTGAAAATGTACGAGTTGCCTTGCAACGACAACTCCATACATCTTTTCATTTTTGGAAGTCCGAAAAATCATTGAATCAATTGAATGACCAAGCCATGTCGCTCTTGAGCGAGGTCGACTTGGCGAGCTTTGCCAGTCTCACGGCTGTTGAATTGAGCTATGGCCGCAAACGTGCACTTGAAATAGCTACTACGCTAGCCATGGCACCGAAGTTGATGCTTTTAGACGAGCCCACACAAGGCATGGGCTTGGAGGATGTAGACCGCATTCGCCAACTGATCAAAAAAGTAGCGGCTACTCGAACAGTGCTGATGGTGGAACACAACATGAGTGTGGTTTCTAGCATTGCCGACACCATCACCGTACTGCAACGGGGGGCCCCCCTCGCAGAAGGCTCCTATGCCGAAGTGTCTAAAAATCCAGCTGTGATAGAAGCTTACATGGGTAGTACCAACGCCGAACTCGTGGGAGCGCACTGATATGGCTGCTTTGCTTGAGGTAGAAAACCTGCATGGTTGGTACGGTGAATCGCATGTGCTGCACGGTGTGAATTTCAAAGTGCATGAAGGTGAAGTTGTCACGATCCTAGGACGCAATGGCGCAGGTCGTACCAGCACAATGCGCGCCATCATGGGATTAATTGGCACGCGCAAAGGTTCTATACGTATTCGAGGAACCGAAACCATAGGACTCGCCCCACATCGCATTGCAGGCCTAGGTCTTGGCTATTGCCCTGAAGAACGCGGTATTTTTTCAAGTTTATCTACCGAAGAAAACTTGCTCCTGCCACCTACCCTCGCTCTAGGTGGAATGAGCTTAGAAGAAATTTACGACATGTTCCCCAATCTGAAGGAACGGGCGAACAGTCAAGGGACTCGGTTATCGGGCGGTGAACAACAAATGCTTGCTGTGGCACGCATCCTGCGCACGGGCGCGAAGCTGTTATTGCTAGACGAAATTTCCGAAGGCCTCGCACCTGTCATCGTGCAAAAACTTGCCTCTATGGTGCAAGCCCTTCGCCAACGCGGCTACACGATCATCATCGTTGAACAAAACTTTACTTTTGCAGCGCCCTTGGCAGACAGGTTCTTAGTGATGGAACACGGGGAAGTGATTCAAGAATTCACACAAGCAGAACTCCCCTCACGGATGGCACGGTTACATGAATATTTGGGTGTTTAACAGAACCCCTTGGTATTGAGAAAAAACTTTTAACAGGAGATAGTCATGAAACTTAAGAAAATCATTTCAGCGCTGGGCATTGCCGGACTCAGCATGGTGGGCATCAGCGCACAAGCCCAAATTTCGGGGGATGTCATCCGCATTGGTTTTATCACCGATTTATCAGGTCTTTATGCTGACATTGACGGCCCTGCGGGTGCTGAGGCCATTCGAATGGCCATCGCTGATTTAGGTGGTGCTGTGGCAGGTAAAAAAATTGAACTGCTCGTGGCAGATCATCAAAACAAACCCGATGTCGCTGCTGCAAAAGCACGCGAGTGGTTTGACACACAAGGGGTTGACATGCTTGTGGGTGGCACCAACTCAGGTACTGCATTGGCCATGGCCAAAGTAGCGCAAGAAAAGAAAAAATTATTCATTGCGATTGGTGCAGGAACTTCAGCCCTCACCAACGAACAGTGCAACGCTTACACCATCCATTACGCTTATGACACAGTGGCCCTCGCTAAAGGAACAGGCGGCGCAGTTGTAAAAGCTGGCGGCAAGAGCTGGTATTTCTTGACTGCTGACTATGCTTTTGGCGCCTCCCTACAAAATGACACCGCGAACGTGGTGAAGGCGGCTGGTGGAACCGTTGTTGGGTCTGTGAAGCATCCTTTGTCAGCCAGTGACTTCTCATCTTTCCTGCTTCAAGCCCAAGGGAGCAAGGCGCAAATTTTGGGGCTTGCAAACGCAGGCGGCGACACCATCAATGCGATCAAAGCCGCCAACGAATTCGGCATTACCAAAAGCATGAAATTGGCAGGCCTGCTCGTCTTTATCAACGACATCCATTCTTTGGGTTTGAAATCAACACAAGGCATGTACTTGACCGACAGTTGGTACTGGAACAAGGATGCAGAAACACGTACATGGAGCCGTAAGTTTTTCGAGAAGCTCAAACGCATGCCCTCCTCTCTCCAAGCCGCTGATTACTCTGCTGCATCGCAATACCTTCAAGCCGTCAAAGCTACTGGCACTGATGACTCAGACAAGGTCTCTGCGCAAATGAAAAAAACCAAAATCAACGACATCTTTGCTAAGGGCGGCTACATCCGTGAAGATGGACGCATGATTCACGACATGTATTTGATGCAAGTAAAAACACCAGAAAAATCCGTAGAGCCATGGGATTACTACAACGTTGTAGAAACCATCAAAGGTGAGGCTGCGTTCACGACCAAAGCTGAATCTAAGTGCGCCTCCTGGAAATAATAATTAAATAAAAGCCACCCATGGAAATTTTCGGCATTCCCATTCAAGCGTTTTTGGGCCAGCTATTGCTAGGCTTAGTTAACGGTTCTTTTTATGCAATGCTGAGCCTTGGGTTGGCAGTTATTTTTGGCCTACTTGGTATCGTCAATTTTGCCCATGGTGCCTTCTACATGATGGGCGCTTATGTGGCTTTTGTATCGTTGGATGTTTTTGGTCTCAATTACTGGATTACTCTGTTACTAGCCCCACTGCTTGTCGGTACGGTTGGCGTAATTCTTGAACGAACATTACTAAAACGCCTTTACAAAATTGATCCCATCTACGGCCTGTTGCTGACATTTGGATTGGCGCTGATTGCAGAAGGTGTGTTTAGAGAGTTCTTCGGTGTTTCAGGCCAGTCATATCCAGTGCCAGAGTTGCTACAAGGCGCAACGAATCTTGGATTCATGATTTTGCCCAACTACCGAGCTTGGGTTGTCTTCGCTTCACTCAGTGTGTGCTTGAGCACTTGGTTCGTGATTGAACGTACACGCTTAGGCTCTTATCTCAGGGCTGGCACAGAAAACCCACAGCTTGTTCAAGCCTTTGGCATCAACGTCCCGATGATGGTGATGCTTACTTATGGTGCAGGCTGTGGTCTTGCTGCGTTAGCGGGTGTTTTAGCCGCCCCAGTCATTCAAATCAATCCACTCATGGGCAGTAATTTGATCATTGTCGTCTTCGCAGTCGTTGTCATTGGCGGCATGGGTTCTATCATGGGCGCCATCATCACTGGCGTTGTACTGGGATTGATTGAAGGCTTGACCAAAGTTTTTTATCCAGAAGCATCCAACATCGTTGTGTTTGTCATCATGGCCATTGTTTTGCTAATTCGTCCTGCCGGATTGTTTGGGAAGGAAGCATGATGCAAACTCAAAACACATCGAAACAAAAACCCCAACGATGGGCATTGATCGGGCTATCTATCTGCCTGGCATTGCTGATTGCCGCACCATTCATCGGCATCTACCCCATCTTCATGATGAAGGCCCTGTGCTACGCGATGTTTGCCATGGCGTTCAACTTATTGATGGGCTTCACAGGCTTGCTTTCTTTTGGGCATGCTGCATTTTTCGGCGCTGCTGGATACACAACCGGCCTACTGATTCGTTCATTCGGCTGGTCCCCTGAAATGGGCGTTCTGGCAGGCACTGTGATCGCGAGCGTGTGCGGATTAGGCGTTGGCCTGATTGCGATTCGTCGCCAAGGTATTTACTTTGCAATGGTCACATTGGCTATGGCACAAATGTTTTATTTCGTTTTTCTACAGGCCCCCTTCACGGGCGGCGAGGATGGCTTGCAAGGCGTGCCTCGTGGCAAATTGCTAGGACTGGTTTCTCTAGAAAATGACCTATCGCTTTATTTTGTTTTGCTGGCTGTCTTTGCTGCTGTCTTCATGTTTGTCATACGTATCGTCCACTCACCTTATGGACAGGTTTTGAAAGCGATTCGTGAAAATGAATCTCGCGCCATTTCGCTAGGTTATAACGTGAACAAATACAAGCTGATGGCATTCGTTCTATCAACGGCAATCGCTGGCTTGGCAGGATCCATGAAAACATTGGCCCTTGGCTTTGTGACATTGAATGATGCGCATTGGTCGTTATCTGGCGAAGTGATTTTGATGACCTTGTTGGGTGGCTTGGGCACCTTCACGGGACCAGCTCTTGGTGCCTTCACCATCATTGGCCTGCAAAATTTCTTAGCAGATCAAGTAGGTTCGTGGATCAACGTCATCATCGGTGTGATTTTTGTCATTTGCGTTGTCGCCTTCAGACGCGGATTTATCGGCGAATTGAAACATTGGATGACGCTTCGTCACAAAGCTTAAAGCTAAATCTGTCTCTGGCATTAACCCGACTTAACCGAGGACAAAGCCTCACTTCTAGAATTCGGGGATGCATACATCCTCAACCATCGACATTGTTTATCTGTGGGTCGATGGCAACGATGACGGGTGGCGTGCCAAGCGGCAAAAAGCTTACAACCAGATTTATACCAACGGCAACCGTTCTGTTGCTCGATTTGGCAATGTTGAAGGCCGCTTTCGTGACAACGAAGAATTACGTTTCAGCCTTCGTGCCTTAGAAACGTTTTTCCCCAACCATGGTCACGTCTACATCGTGACCGATGGACAAGTACCAGATTGGTTGCAATCCTCACCTCAACTCACCCTCATTGATCACCGCGACTTGATTCCAGAGGCATCCCTGCCCACCTTCGACTCCGGCAATATTGAGTCGTATATCCACCGCATCCCCGGCCTATCAGAACGTTATTTTTATTTGAATGATGACGTCTTCTTTGGTGCGCCAGTGCGTGAAGATGATTGGTTTTTTGAAGGAGGCTTCTTTGTGGCTTGGTCCGACGAGCCGGAAGTTCAAGGCCACGTCATGCAAACCGATGCGACATCTTTAGAAAATGCCAGTCGCTTGTCCAAGCAATGGCTGCAAGCCAAGGCTGAACAAATCAACCTGAATCAGGCCGAACCCGCTAGACAACTGGACGCCCGCTACCGCCACACCGCACGGACCTTTGCGCACTCACCTCGCCCCATGCTGAAATCGATACTGATAGAGCTTGAAGACGAGGCCATCGATTTATTTGAACGCGTACGCTCTACTGTTTTTCGCAGCTGGGACAAACCAACCATCGTTTCAGACTTTGTACTGCGATGGGCCCTCGCGCATGGGGTGGCTCAAGTCAAAGAGCATTCACACCTTTACATCGCTACGGGTGAAGCATTGGCGAACCACGGGCTGGATCAACTGAAAAAACAATTTGGAACTCTTGATTTCTTTTGCATCAACGACACCACAGATGATGCGCTGACAGGAGACCCTAGGCTTACCCAAGTTCGCGATGTGCTTTTAAAGCTTTTACCCACACCATCCGCTTATGAAGTAGCAGGCCATGCGTTAAACGTTAGGGTGCAAAACAACGCTTCGTCTGAACATACAGCCTTCAATTAACTCTATGAAAAAAATCACGCTCTTCGCCCTGTGTTTATTGACTTCCGTGTTTTCTCAAGCCAGCGACTTATCCGAAAAAATAAAGTCGCCTGACTATGTCTTGGTGATGCGACACACCAGAGCACCCGGCATTGGGGACCCAGCCAACTACACCTTGGAAAATTGCAAATCACAAAGAAACCTAAGTGCCGAGGGTCGCAAGCAAGCTGTGGCTGTGGGGGACTGGCTTAAAAAACAAGGCGTACAAACTGCCGAAGTTCATACCAGTGCCTGGTGCAGATGCAAGGACACCGCCGAACTTTTAAACTTCAACGGCTTCAAAGTTGAGCCATCGTTAGCTTCATTTTTTGATGAGATGGAACTAGCCAAAGCAAGAACCCAAGACCTGCAAAAATTCATCGCTAAAAAAACAGAAACCAAGGGTGACAAAGCCCTCATCGTCGTGACACACCATGTCAACATCTTTGAATTCATGGGCGAAAACATCGCCTCTGGCGACATGGTGTTAGCCAAGGTCGATGCTTCTGGAAAAATGCTCTCCTACCAAGTCATTCCTAGGCCTAACTGAGAACCCTCACCAGTGCCTGTAAAACAAACATTCAAAGGTAACAAGCAAAGCTTGCCCAGCAAGCCTTGCACAGTGTGTGGCCGTGACATGACATGGCGCAAGGCATGGGCCAAAAACTGGGAGCAAGTGCTTTATTGCTCTAACGCTTGTCGTCAAAACAAGTCTGCCATCAATAAGCAATCAAATACGTGATGACTCATCCCCTTAGGCACCTTAGGCACCTTGTGTTGGTTTTGGGCGATCAGCTTGATGCGGATGCATCGGCGTTGAACGATTTCGACCCAACACAAGATGCCATCTGGATGGCCGAGGTGGTTGAAGAGTCCACCCACGTTGCATCGTCCAAACAACGCACCACTGTGTTTTTGAGTGCGATGCGCCACTTCGCATCCAGCCTTAGAGAACGCGGCTGGACGGTCATCTACAGCGAACTGGATGCCCCCAACAACTCAGGCACTTTGGCTGGTGAATTGGACCAGGCCATTTTGCAAACACAACCGCAACAACTGGTGATGACTGCGCCCGGAGAGTGGCGCGTCCTTCAAGACTTGCGCGCAGTAGCTCGCAAACACGAACTGAACCTAGACCTTCGTGACGATACACACTTCTACAACACCGTGCGGGAATTCGCGCAGCATGCCAGCGGCCGCAAACAACTGCGCCTCGAGTTTTTCTACCGTGAGATGAGACAAAAAACGGGCATCTTGATGGACGGAAAAAAGCCGATCGGTGAGGCTTGGAATTTTGATGCCGACAACCGAGGGAGTTTTGGCAAACAAGGTCCGGGGTTATTGCCAAGCCCGAGTCGGTTTGAGCCGGATGCCATCACGCAAGATGTCATTCAATTGGTGAAGCATCGATTTGCGCATCACCCAGGTTCTGTGGACAGCTTTGGTTGGCCGGTCACACGCGACCAAGCGCTTAAAGCACTATCTGATTTCATCTCACACCGACTGCCTAGCTTTGGTCTTTACCAAGATGCGATGTGGGAAGGCGAAGTGTGGCTCTATCACTCCCACTTGTCCTGCGCGTTGAATTTAAAGCTAATCAACCCAAAAGAAGTAGTGGCAGCAGCAGAAGAAGCGCTTCGCCAAGGTCATGCACCACTCCAAGCGGTAGAAGGCTTTGTGCGTCAAATCTTAGGCTGGCGTGAATACGTGCGAGGCATCTACTGGACCCACATGCCCGACTATGCCAACAGCAACAGCATGGATGCGCACGAGCCTTTGCCTGATTTTTACTGGACAGGCCAAACAGACATGGCGTGTCTACGTGATGCCATCCATCAAACGCTTGCGCATGGTTACGCACACCACATCCAACGCTTGATGGTGACTGGCCTGTACGCCTTATTACTTGGGGTCGAACCCAAAGCGGTACACCAGTGGTATTTGGGCGTTTATGTCGACGCGGTGGAATGGGTCGAGCTACCCAACACTCTGGGTATGAGCCAGTTTGCTGATGGCGGTCTCATGGCCAGCAAACCCTACATTGCCAGCGGCAAATACATCGACCGCATGAGCAACCATTGCAAGGGCTGCCGATTCAACCCGGCAGAATCAACCGGCGCCAACGCCTGCCCATTCACCACCTTGTATTGGGATTACCTCATCAAACACGAAAACATGCTGGCGAAAAATCCACGCATGCTGATGCAGCTCAAAAATCTAAACCACCTCACACCCGAGGCGCGTGAGTCAATTTCCTTGCAAGCCCGCACTCATCGAATCACAAAAGGCTAAGCAGCCGAAAACTGCAATGCGGCCAAGCTGGCGTACAAGCCTGCACGGGCCATCAACTCGGCATGCGTGCCCTGTTCAACCATGCGGCCATGGTCGAGAACCCAAATGCAATCCGCGCGTTGCACCGTTGCCAAGCGATGCGCAATCACCAGCGTCGTGCGGCCTTGCATGGCTTTCTCTAAAGCGGCTTGCACCATGCGTTCGCTGTTGGCATCCAAGGCACTGGTGGCTTCATCCAGCAGCAGCAGCGGTGGGTTTTTCAAAATCGCACGCGCAATGGCGATGCGCTGGCGTTGACCGCCCGACAAACGCACACCTCTGTCACCCAAATAGGTATCAAAGCCTTGGGGCAACTCAGCGATGAATTCTTGTGCAAATGCGGCTTGGGCCGCGGCGTGAACCTCTTCGTCAGTGGCCTCAGGCTTGCCGTAGCGGATGTTCTCCATCACCGTGCCAGAAAACACCACCGGCTCTTGCGGCACCACACCGATGCGTTGTCGCAAATCGTTCAAAGCCATCTGATCAACCGCCACACCATCGAGCAACACATCGCCCTGCTGCGGTGCATAAAAACGCATCAACAATGAAAACAAAGTGGTCTTACCCGAACCACTGGGACCAATGATCGCCACAGTTTGTCCGGCCTGCACGTCACCGCTCAAGCCATTCACCGCTAACTGCATCGGACGCGAGGGGTAATGAAAACTCACAGCACGCAACACAAGACTAGAACCTTTCTCAGGCCAAGGTACAAGTTGCGGATGCTCGGGGGAGTGCACATCAGAACGGGTGTGCAGAAGCTCCATCAAACGCTCGGTCGCGCCCGCTGCGCGCAAGACATCGCCATACACCTCGCCCAGCACCGCAAACGCACTGGCCAACAAAATGACGTAAATCACGGTTTGACCCAACTCCCCCGCCGTTGTCGTGCCTGCACGCACAGACAAAGTGCCCATGTACAAACCCCAAAGCAAAGCCACACTCGACGCCATGATGATGAAGCCAACCAAAGCCGAGCGAGCCCGTATGCGACGTAACGATGTGGTCAAGGCTTGCGCAGTCGATGTGCTGAATCGCAATGCCTCACGCTGCTCGGCGGTGTAACTCTGAACGATAGAAATGGCATTGAGCACCTCCGAGGCAATCGCACTCGAATCTGCCACACGGTCTTGGCTTGAGCGTGACAAACGTCGCACTTTGCGGCCCAAGTACACACTGGGGAAGACCACCACGGCCAGCACGCCGATCACTTGAAACATCAGCCATGGATTAGTCCACACCAACATGACCATGGCTCCCACGCCCATCACCAAATTACGCAGCCCCATCGACAGCGACGACCCAACCACGGTTTGCACCAAAGTAGCATCGCTTGTCAAACGTGACAAAACTTCACCCGATTGCGTGGTTTCAAAAAATGTCGGACTTTGCTGCAGCACATGTGCATAGACTTTATTTTTCACATCCACAGTGATCTTTTCGCCCAACCAACTCACGGTGTAAAAGCGCAGCGCTGAAAAAACGGCTAAAGCAACCGCTACCAAAAAGAGTTCAACAAACTTTGTAGCCAGCACGCCTGTGTCCGCGTGATCAACTAAACCTTGGTCAATCAAGTTACGCAAAGCCCAAGGAAATGCCAAGGTGGTGGTCGCAGCTAGTATTAAAAACAGCCCAGCACAAACAACTTGAATTCGATATGGGCGAATGAATGGAAGCAGTCCAGAGAGTGATTTGGGTGAAGATTTCATGCCTTTAGATTATCTGCACAAAACTTGCTCGGCATAGCGTCTGTTGAGGTGTCCGGCATGCGACTCCTAAATCGCAAATCGCTAGAAAAAGGGGGTTATCCCTATAAGCCGCTAGATTCAAATGATGCGAATGAACCTATCACGCAAGGAGCTCGCCATGTCATTTCAATTCAGCAAATCCCTCGGACTTGTGCTGTGCGCACTCAGCATTTCTGCGCAAGCACAAACGCCACCCAAACCAGGCACACCCAAACGTTTCCCGCAAATTACCTTGGAGCAAATCGCACCTGAGGGCCAAGCCTTGGCAAAAGAGATCATTCAAATTTCAAGCGTGGGTCTGGGTGGCCCTTACAACATCATGTTCAGAAGTCCAGTCTATGCAGAGCGCATGAAGAAACTTCTGGACTATTTACGCTTCAACACCTCGCTGCCAACGCGCTTGAATGAATTTGCAATTTTGATTCAAGGTTATGAATGGAAGTCTCAAGTCGAGTGGTATGCACATTACCCATTGGCACTCAAAGCTGGCTTGCCTCAATCCGTTGCCGATGATTTGAAGATGGGCATTCGCCCGCGCAATATGGCGCCCGACGAAGAGATGGTTTACGACATCAGCATGACACTGATGAAAGAGCACGAGATTTCAGACGCCATGTTTGAGAAAGCCAAAAAGATCTTTTCAGAGCAACAAATTGTTGACTTAGTAGCCGTCAGTGGCACTTATGTCACCGTGGCCATGCTGCTGGCTGTGGGCCAAGAAATGTCACCTGAAGGCAAACCACTGCCCTTCCCTGCCAAGTAAACCCCCGATCAACTCTATGGAGAAATCATCATGAAATTTTTGAATTTAATGCGCTTGAAAACCTGCATGGTCTTGGGCCTAACTGCCATCAGCATGCACAGTGTTGGCGCGCAGACCCTATCAACCACAACACAAGCAAAAACCGAAGTGTTGTGGCTAGGTCAAGCTGGGTTTCGCATCAAATCACCAGGCGGGCAAACCATCGTGATTGACCCTTGGCTCACAGGTGGCCCCAAAACACCCGCACCCTACAAGACAGACATCTCTGCGTTGGGCAAAGTCGATTTGCTATTGGTCACCCATGCGCACGTCGATCACATCGGGGACGCCCCAGCACTGGCAAAGCTGCACAAAACAGTGCTCTATGGACCGGCCGATATGATCACCCCCATGGTCACGCTGGGCATCATCCCCGCAGAGTTGACACACCGCTTCAACAAATCAGGCAGCATCAAACCGCTGCCTGGCATCAAGGTCACGGCGGTTCAAGCAGAACACTCCTCACTTTTAGTTTGGAAAAATCCTGCGACAGAAAAACTCGAATCACACCCCGCTGGTGAAGCTGTGGGTTACATCATTGAGCTGGAAAACGGTTTCAAAATTTGGCACATGGGTGATACCGGCCTCTTTGGCGATATGAAATTCATCACCGAACGCTACAAGCCTGATTTAGTGTTGATGCCCATCGGCGGCAACTTCACGATGGACCCTGAAGACGCCGCATTCGCAGCACGTCAATGGATCAAGCCCAAGATGGTGATTCCAATTCACTACAACTCCAACCCACTCGCCAAAGGCACTTTGGCTGAATTCCAAGAAGCCATGAAGGGCAGCAAAGTCAAAGTTGTACCTATGACTGAAGGTCAAACGCTAGAGTTTTAAATAGCAATGAAGTCACGGCTGAAAAACGTATGGACAGGGCTATTCACCATAGCCCTGTTCTGCTCTGCAACGTGGGCACAAACTGACACCGAAATTGCAAAGCACATCGCACCGACAGGCACCTTGCGCGCAGTCATCAATCTTGGCAATCCCATCCTTGCTCGTAAAGACACGTCCACCGGTACGCCTATCGGTGTGTCTGTCGATTTAGCCCAAGCATTGGCGCAAAAATTCAATTTACCTTTGACGCTCATTCCGGTTGAATCCGCTGCAAAGTCTGTTGATGCCGTGACGCAGGGCAATGCAGATATTGGATTTTTCGCCATCGATCCCCTTCGGGGACAAGGTATCACCTACACACCAGCCTATGTTTTGATTGAAGGCAGTTATTTGGTGAAAAAAGAATCAGCATTGACCGATAACGCGCAAGTCGATCAAGCCACTCACCGCGTGGTCGTTGGCAAAGGTAGTGCATACGATTTATTTTTAACTCGACAACTCAAAGCAGCGCAACTAGTAAGAGCACCCACATCACCACAAGTGGTACCTTTCTTTATGGAAGGTGCCTACGATGTTGCTGCCGGAGTCAAACAACAGCTTGAATCCGATGCACAAAAAATTCCGGGACTACGTTTACTACCAGGTCGTTTCATGGTCATCGAACAAGCCATGGGACAACCAAAAAGCATCTCCAAAATTGCGCACGATGCATTGGTTCATTTCATATCGGAAATGAAAGCCAGCGGGTTTGTTCGTGAGAGCCTGCTTCGCCACCAGATTGAAGGCGCCATCGTTGCGCCATAGATTTTCTAGGCACGATCGGATAGCATTCGCATATCAACTAATTCGACCTATACATGACAACTTTTGCAAATCAACTCAAGTCTGAAATTGCTCGCATTGCCAAAAAAGAAGCCCGCGCTGAATTAATTCAATTGAAGAAGGCATCGGCTCAGTACCGTTCAGACATTGCTGCTTTGAAAAGGCAGGTGGCAAGTCTTGAGTCCACCGTGAAGAAACTCAACAAAACTCAACCCCAACCCGTTCTCAAAGTCGAAAAAGAATCAGACACAGCACTGCGCTTTCGTGCGGGTGGCTTTGCAACTCTGCGTAAGAAATTTGAATTATCAGCAGCGCAAATGGGTCAATTGATTGGTGTCTCTGCGCAATCTGTTTACCACTGGGAAGCTGAAAAATCACGCCCACGCGCTAGCCAACTCCCAGCCATTGCGGCTGCGCGCAAGCTCACAAAGAAAGAGGCTTGGGAAAAATTGGGGCTTTAAACGACTTAAAAAGTTTTTTAATTTCTAAAGCGATGCGTTGAAATTTAATATGGAGAGCTTTTGCATTTAATACAAAACTATTGCAGGATGTTGGGTCAATATTAACTATGTATCAGGTACTTTTATGAATAGAGAATCGCCTCTAAAGCGCAGGCGAATAGCTTAAAACAAAAAAAGTTTATCTAAGATCCATTCATCAAATTAACTTCAATAAGGAAATTCAAATGCAAAATCAATTCAAACCACAAGTCGAAAGTTCTTTGGAAGTCGCCATTGAACTCGCCAACCTGTCGTTGTCGCAAATTGAGCGCTTTACCGAGTTAAGTCTTGAACAAGCCAAGATCAATGCCGAGTTGGCTCAAGCGCAATTGAGCTCTGTGATGGAAGTCAAAGACCCAGCAGCTGCCATCGAGTTGTTGAAATCTCAATTAGAAAACTCTGCCAAGAGCTTGGCTGGTTTTGCGACGACAGCTTTCGAACTAAGCCAGGAATTCCAAGCCGAGTCCACTGCATTTGCTGAAACTCACTTCGACAAAGCACAAACGGCAACCAACAAAACCATTGCAGAGAACTTGAAAAAAGCCCCAGAAGGTTCTGAAGTTGCTGTGAATGCCGTTAAAGCTGCTCTCGACGTTGGCAACAAAGCCATCGCCGAAGCCCGCAAGACCGCCAAGAAATCTGCTGAGATGGCACAAGAAAGTATTGCTGAATTGAAAAAGCACGCGCCTAAAGCTGCCGTCAAAGCACCTGCCAGTCGCAAAGCTCGCGCTTGATCTTCAAGACACGTATGCAAAGGCACCTCCGGGTGCCTATTTTTTTGTCTCATGCAAATTGCGCGTGCAGCACCATCAACTCATCGGATATAGCTTGCAAGGACAACACCTTCTTAATCGCACCAGTGTCGATGGCAGCCTTAGGCATACCAAATATGACCGAACTCCCTTGGTCCTGAGCGATCGTGAGGCCGTTTTTTTCAAAGATGGACACAATTCCGTGCGCGCCATCGCTACCCATACCGCTCAGCACCACGCCCACACAGCGCGGACCAAACACTTTGGCCATTGACATGAACAATTGATCCGCACTGGGCAGATGAAAATCATTCGGCTGTGCCTCTATCAGTTTGAATCGGCCGTCTTGATCAAACACCAAGTGCCGTCCCTCTGGGGCGAAATATACATAGCCCGCATGAGGCACCATGCCAGCCTCTGCCACCACAATTTGCAAATGACTGCTGTCATCCAACCATTCCACCATGCCACACAAGAAGCCTTTGCTGATGTGTTGCACGCAGACGATTGGAATCGCGAAATTTTCAGGCAAATTTCCCAAAAGTTGCAACAACGCTTGTGGCCCCCCAGTGGAGGAGCCAATAGCAATCATCTTTGCAAGCATCACTTTGTCATTTCTCTCTTGACATTTAGACACCGAATTTTTGAGGGGCTTATGCTTGTTCGCAAGCACATTCACACCTGACAATATTCTCACTTTGTCTACCAAAAGCTGCGGATCTATTTGGTTGATGCCCCCAGATTTCAAAAGAGGTTTGGCCATCACATCCAACGCACCTGCTTGAAAAATTTTCATAATGTTACGCATCTGATTAGGCTGAGCAGAAATACTTAACACCAAAATAGGACGGGGAAATTGAGTCATCACTTGCTTCGTCAACTCCAAGCCATCCATCATGGGCATGTGAAAGTCTGTGCAAATCACATCAGGATCAAGCTGCGGAATCAAAGCCAACGCCTCAACGCCGTTGGTTGCCGTACCCACCACTTCGATTCCACCATCTTTCAAAATTTTTTGAATCACGGCTAACTCAAGCGCCGAATCTTCCACGAGCAATACCCTTGGTGGCGAAGCATAGTTATTCGAAGTTGTCATAGCGTGGTACGTCAAATCAGACGCTCCAAGCACTCCAACAAAATTGTTTGATCAAATTCAGGCTTGGATAAATAAGCATCCGCACCAGCTTCTAATCCTCGACGGCGATCCTCCTCAGTAGATAAAGATGTCACCAAAATAATGGGCGTATTTGCAAAAGCAGAATTAGCCCTGATTTTTTGAGTCAATTCCAAACCACTCATATTGGGCATCACAATATCACTCACCACTGCATCAAATTTAAAACGCAACATTTGTTGCCACGCATCAAGGCCATCCACACAAGCAGTCACTTGATAACCTGCACTTTCCAAAATTCGTTTCTCTTGAATGCGCGTGGTGATGCTGTCTTCAGCCAACAAAATGTGTTTTGCAGTCTTCTTCATAGATATTCCTGAAACCGTTGATATCGTCTTTGCTTTGTTTGGCACTAAATGCACAAGGCCTCGTACATCGATAACGGGACATACCAAACCGGCATCCAATATCGTCACACCCAGCAATTGGGGTGCTTTACCCACTGGCATGGGTGTAGGCTTAATGACCACTTCTTGTTCATCCAACAGCTCATCCACAAACACCCCCACGCGTGTTTGTGTGTCATTCAAAATCACACAGTAAGGCTGTGTTGCACGCAACGACTGCCCTGGACATCCAAGCAATGAGCCCAGCCAGCTTAAGAAAATAATTTCTCCTTGATCATCCAAACATGGACTGCCCTCCACCATTTGAATCGCTTCTTTGGCCACTTTTTGAATGCGTTTGACGCTCTCAAACGGAATGGCAAAAACTTGCCCCGCGTCTTTGACCAACAGTACCCTCGTGGAAATGATCGAAATCGGCAGCTTCATGTTGATCCACATGCCTTTGCCCGGAGTCGAATCGATACTTAACGTGCCATGCAAACGTTCAATCGTGTTACGAACCACATTCAGACCCACGCCACGCCCTGAAACATCGGTGATCATTTTGCTGGTCGAAAACCCTTGCTCCAGAATCATCATATGCAACTGCGCAGCATCTAACTCTGCAGCTTCCTCTGCAGCGTACAAACCCTTCTTAACCGCAAGTGCGCGCACTGCATCAAGATTCAAACCTTGCCCGTCATCGCGAACCTCAATGTTGATACGGTCTACGTCATGGCTTGCCCGCACCCACAACACACTGGTCTCAGGCTTTCCGAACTCATGACGCATTGCGGGTGTTTCAATGCCATGATCAATGGCATTACGAAGCAAATGCATCAACGGCGCCTTCATCTCTTCAATGATGCGTTTGTCCACCACCAACTCCCCCCCCACAAGTCGCAATTCAATTTTCTTACCTTGTTCAATAGCTAAGTCGTGCACCATGCGTGGAAACAGGGCAAAAAGAGTCGAGATAGGCAAGAGCCGTAAATTGCGAATACCAGACTCTATCTCTAGCGACACCGTGTTCAAGTTTTCGTTGTCATCTAACAAACGCTTCGCCAGCTCGCTTAATTTCGCAAGGTTTTGAACCACGTCACTTGGTGATGTCCAATCCTTAGCCAGCAAGACCTCGAGTTCAACTTCCAAGCGTTGAATCAAATTTCGATAGACCACCAACTCACCAGATTGGCTCAACAAATAGTCCAACCGATTTGCATCCACACGCAATGTGTCAATATGAAAATCTGCCACTTGTGTAGCGGCAGCTCGAATCGCGTTGGTTGGTGCAGATGGCTGCATACCTAATGGCGGTGATATGCGATCGCTTACGGTTTCAGGGATACGCGTTGGCGCAACATCAGTCACAACCTGCAGTAATGGCGATGTCATCAAAGGCTTCATCACACTGGGACTGATGCTACTCGCCACAGCAATCTCAACCAACTCACGCAAGCGGTCTATCGTTTTCAACTGTTTTTGAACAAAAGCGGTATCGATCACTTTCCCACCTTTGCGTACCAAGGCCAACTCGTCCTCCATACCATGTGCCAAATCTTGAATATCAAAAAGGCCCAGCATGCGTGCCCCACCCTTGAGGCTATGTGCCTCACGAAACATATCCTCTACCAAGCCCGTATTGCTTGGCTCTGTTTCCAGTTGCAGCCAACCAGCATCCAGCTTTTGCAATCGTTCAGCGCATTCTGAATGAAACAGTTGCCGCAGCTCGGTATCTTCGATTTTTGGCATGAGGGCCTACCGTTAAAGCATAGTGTTTAGTTTGACTGCTACGTCGGTCAAGTTAGCAACGCCTGCCCGAGCCTGACTGGTTGCAATCGAAATTTCTTTCGCACCGTTTTTGATGTTCTTCATCGCCTCATCAATTTGCAGCATTGCATCCGCTTGTTGTTTGGTGTTGAGCAAGACCTGTTGCGCGTTTTGGTGAACGCCAATGGCCAACTCGTTGACACCTTCAAATGCAGTAACCGAAAGACGCACACTCTCGCCAACTTCGCGCGAGGTTTTGCTGCTCGTCTCTGCGGCCATCACAATGGTGTTGGTGGCTTTTTGTATGTCAGTCACAATTTGGTTGGACTTCTCTGCAGACTGCTTACTCTGATCTGCCAGCTTGCGAATTTCCGAAGCCACCACTGAGAAACCCTTGCCATGCTCACCTGCACGAGCGGCTTCCACCGCTGCATTCAAAGCCAGCATATTGGTTTCACCCGCAAGCTCTCCCACCAATCTAGAAATATTACCAATTTGAGCCGCCTGCTCTGAGAGTGCTGAAATTTCAGAGGCAATATGAGCAGCACAGGCCTCAAGCTGACTCATTTCGGATCTGTTACGCGTGGCCAACTCCACACCTTGCCGTGTAGTTTCTTGCACTTGCTTGGCAGACTCGGCAACAGACTCGGCTTGCGAAGCCGTCACACGCGACGATGCTGCCAGCTCTTCCACCGTGCTGGTGGTCTCAACCACAGCCGAAGCCTGCTCTTGTACCGATTGCTCATGCTCGGCCATCACACTGGCAAATTGAGCCGCAACCACAGAGACTTGATTGGCACTATTCGTAATGCCCCGATTCAAAATCGCCGTGGTCCACAAACCAAAAAGCAGCGTCAACGAAACAGCAAGCGTACTTCCCCAAATTACAGCGTTTTGCGCTCGCTCAATAGATGATGTAACACTGTCACGTAACCTGGTGCGGTAATCGTTTTCATCCTGGGCCAATTTGGCAGAAATCTTGTCGGTATCTCTCGCCAAGGCAATGGATGATCCTTTTCTAAATAGGTCAACCGCCTCTTTTTCTTTCCCGTCATCGATCAATTTAATTAACTGTGACGTATTTAGCTCAATGCGCAGCGTCACCTCTTTGAGTTGCTGAATCGTGTCTGCCAAACGCCCCGTGGTATCTGATCTGACAAGATCATCAATTTTTTCGTGTGCAGCATTGCGACTTGCTTCGTAAATCGCCTTGGGATAGCCTAACTCAATGCTCTGATTGCCGTTGATCAATGTGTAACCGAATGAGGCGCGTTGCATCCGAACCCAACTGTCACCCACTTTGAGAATATCGTCAGGAATATGAGCGGATGCATTTAAGAAACGAGAGAATTTCACTGCCTCGTTCAATTTGGTATTGGCATAAACAACAATACCTGCCATCAAAAACAATGGCACCAAAAAAGTCAAAAGTAAACGCCAGCGAAGTTTTCGAAATTTAAAGTTCATGACAAACTCCTTCTTCTAAAGGCTCGCGTATGCCACTTGCTTTGGCTTAAAAAATGCAAGTACGGCATCAAGGTTCAAAATAGGCGTGACTTCACCTTTGTGTCGTAACAAGGTATCAGACAATGGGTGTTGATCATCCTGATCGGGCATCTCAATGACATTCAAATCGGTTGCAACCACCAAACGCTCAATGGACTGAATGGCAAATGAAAACTTTTGTCCGTCGTGTTGGAGTACCACGACTTGTGCATCATGCGGTGATGGATCAAGATCCAACAAAATGCCAAGATCAATAATGGCAATAATTTCACCGCGTAAATTCATGCACCCCAACATGGCTGCTGGACATCCAGGCAAATAAGTGAATTGCTTGAGTAGACAAAACTCTATGATTTGATCTAACGCGATTGCATAGCAGCGCGGCCCTGTTGAAACGACGGCAAACTGCAATACCAAGCTGCTGTCAGTGGGGATAGCCTCTTTAGCGAGTTGATGCATACGCGCTTGAAGCAGCGTAGTGTCGTGCACAGACTTTGATTGAATCAACTGTGCTGCACGTATGTCCTGCAATGGCCAACGCTGAGACGAAGCAATCAATGCCGCAGCGTTCACCAACATCACGATCTCATCGCCATCTCGCACCTGCCCAAGCAACAGGGGAGTTTCAGTGGTTTTCTCGATCGACAAAATCTCGCCTGACCATTCCTCCAACCCCTCCACATCATCAACCACGATGGCGGCACGCGCTTCATCGTTTTTCAAAATCAAAATTTTTTGTTTGATTGAATAGGGCCGCGCCATGTGCCCCATCCATACAGAAAAATCAATCACGGCAATCCGCTCGCCCTGCAAATTCAATACCCCCACAAACCATGCAGGCACACCGTCCAAACTGGACAATGCAGGAAGCCAAACTATGCGTTTCACGACCTCCCCAGCCATGCAATAGCGCGTGGCATCGGCACGAAAATAAAAGAGTGTGCTCATCGGATTTCCATTTTTTGTTGAGCTTAAAGTTTCAACAGCCCAAAGACAATAAGTTCTATTCGACGCCTGACTCAACTTACGCTTTCTTTGATATTTGTCGTCTCTATGCGAAATAAGTGCAGCATAAAAGAACGTGAATCGCTAGCATGAGACCACTGTGGAACATGCCCAATGAAAACACCTAGGACAATGCACAAGCGACGGGCAAAATTAATGACTAGAGGTCAATTGCCTCAGGCCCGAACGTGTATCGTGGGTCTTTTAAGACATGTAATAAAGCGCTTCCCAAGGCTGGCTCCACTTTTTTCTTTAACAGCGCGGCCTGCTCCCTATTCGTCGAATCATGAGCGATTTATGAAATACCACGAAGTTGTTAGCCATTCATGTAAAGACTTGAACTAGAAACTCTACAGACTGCGACATGCGCCATGAGCAACACCTATGTCTTCACCTCAGAATCTGTTTCTGATGCACACCCAGACAAAGTTGCCGACCAAATTTCAGATGCGGTACTAGACGCCGTGCTCACGCAAGACCCACACGCACGCGTCGCGGCAGAAACCCTTACCAGCATGGGGCTGGTGTTGCTCGCGGGCGAAATCACCACCACAGCTGACGTGAATTACAGCGCTGTGGTGAGGCGCACGCTGGCAAGGCTGGGTTATCACTCGACAGAGCTGGGTATAGACGGACGCACATGTGCAGTGGTCGTTGGCTACGGCCACCAAAGCCCTGACATTGCCAAAGGGGTGAACCATGCCGACGACGACCCAATGGAACAAGGCGCAGGCGATCAAGGCATGATGGTGGGCTACGCAGTAAATGAAACCCCCGAGTTGATGCCGCTACCGCTCACACTCGCACATCAACTGATGCACCAGCAAGCCAAGCTTCGTCAAAACCAGCACTTCGATTGGTTAAGACCCGATGGAAAATCACAAGTCACTGTGCGCTATGAGGGTACACGCCCTGTAGCGATTGAAACCATCGTACTGTCAACGCAACATGCACCCGACATCGCCTTACCTACCCTGCGAGAAGCAGTGATTGAGGCGATCATCAAACCGATTATTCCGTATGAATTTTCAAATCAAAACATCAGATTTATCGTGAACCCTACTGGGCGATTTGTGTTGGGTGGTCCACAAGGCGACTGCGGGTTAACGGGGCGAAAAAATATTGTCGATAGCTACGGCTCTGCTGTGCCTCATGGTGGCGGCGCTTTGTCTGGCAAAGACCCATCTAAAGTTGACCGATCTGGTGCTTATGCTTGTCGTTATGTAGCGAAAAACATTGTGGCCGCAGGTTTGGCCTCCAAGTGCATGGTGCAAGTCTCGTACGCCATTGGCATCGCCAAACCAATGTCGATCATGGTGTGCACCTATGGCACAGGCTTGATACCAGATGCTGACATCGCCAATTTGGTCAACCAACATTTTGATTGGCGACCACGGGCAATCATTGCCCGTTTGAATTTGTGCCGTTCTATTTATGAAAAAACAGCTGCATTTGGACATTTTGGACGCTCAGATCCCGACTTTACTTGGGAACATTGTGACCTAGCTACTTTGCTCGAAGATGCCGCAGGTTTGACATGACCCATTTCCATTTATCGCCAGAGCTAACGCGAGAACTGTACAAAGCGATAGGACTAAAGCTGCACCCGTCTAATGACGAACGGCTCACTAAATGGCTAAATGAGCGTTGCCTTGAACTCACGTTGCCTAGTCCCGAGGCCTATGTCAAGTGGGTGTTAGAGCCATCACATTTACCACAAGAGCGTGAAGCCTTATACCAACTTTTAATATCCAGAGAGTCTTACTTTCTGCGCGATCGTGGTGTTGTAGATGTGATTCGCGAACACATACTGAAAGAGACGATCACACGCAAGATGTCAGAGCGTAGCCTCAATATCTGGAGCGTAGGTTGCTCCACAGGCGAAGAAGCCTACACCTTGAGCATCTTGCTCGAAGAAGCCATTCTTGATTTAAGCCGTTGGCATGTGGACATTTTGGGATCAGACATCGACCAAACAGCCTTGAACCAAGCACGCCAAGGTACTTACCGACCATGGTCTTTCAGAGGTTGCCCACCAGAATTTGTTTCACGCTATTTTTGCCAAGAAGACAGTCAATTAAAAATCATGACGAATGTCAAGCAACGTGTGCGATTTGAACAGCTGGACATTGTGGGCGGTACCTACCCCACCGAATACAAAGGTATGGCGCATGCAGACATTATTCTGTGCCGTAATGTTTTTATTTACTTGGATGATGCCGCTATTCAAACTGCGTTAAAAAAAATCACAGCATGCTTGAATGAAGGTGGCTATTTGCTATGTGGACCGGGGGAGTTGCATTTACAAGCACACCCACAACTGGTACCACTTATTTTTCCACAAGCCTTGGTGTATCAAAAAAAATCCATGGTGGATCGAAAACCCATTGCAATGCCATTACCGAGTCCCCCAATAAAGACAGACACACTGAAAAAAAATGAGAACACATCGCCAGCAAAACAATCCAACAAGAAGATTGAACCACTTGCGAGTCTTGACCAGGCTTGGGTTCTGGCGAATCGTGGAAATATCGCTGCAGCCAATGCCATTTGCAGAATTTTGATTCGACAAGATCACTTAGACCCACATGCGCACTACTTGCAAGCTGTTCTAGATTTTGCGCAAGGATTGACAGCGCAAGCCAGAGTTGCATTGCGACGTGTGCTGTACCTTGACCCTGCATTTGCCGTCGCATATGTCATGCTGAGCGACGTTTGCACAGCTGATCAAGACACTGACTGCGCGTTAAAAGCATGCAAACAAGGTTTAAGAGCCACCAGCCATCAGCCTGAAGAACAGACCGTGCCTTACTTCAAATCCGTAACTTATCTGGAATTACGCCAACACTTGCAAGAGCGTATCTCGTCCCTCAGTCAATAAGTTTGGTCATCTTTTAACAACTGTTCAAACTCTAACGTTGGGATGGCTTTAGAAAATAAATAACCCTGCCCTTCATCACATTTCAGTTCAAGTAGAAACTCGCGTTGTTTGGCTTGCTCCACACCTTCGGCGACGATGAGAAAGCCAAACTCCTTGGCCATCGCCACAATAACACTGGTAATAACCACCGCATGCGGGTTAGTCAATATTTCACGGATAAATGAAATATCGATTTTTAAGATATCAATTGGAAATTTTTCCAAATACGATAGCGATGAGTAACCTGTACCAAAGTCATCAATCGCGACCAAAACTCCCATCTCACGAATTTGATTCAACAAATCAATCGTCTGTGCGGCGTTCGTCATAGCTGCAGATTCCGTCAACTCAACCTCTAAAAAATGAGGATTGAGATTGTTGACTGTTAGGGAGTTTTTTATGACAGAAATAATTTTTTCATTCGTGAAATTTTCAGCCACCAAATTAACCGACACTGGAACAGCTTTAACCCCTGCATCCAGCCATTTTTTTTGCTGCAAGCAAACTTGATCGAGCATCCAATAGGTCATATGCACAATAACCCCAATCTCTACGGCTAGCGGTACAAAATCACCAGGCATGATGATGCCCAACTCAGGATCTTTCCAACGAATCAAGGCTTCTGCACCAGCGATTTTTCCTGTAGCCAAATTGACACGCGGTTGATAAAAAACCTCAAACTCATTGTTCAGGACGGCAGTACGCAGCTTGCTCTCTTTCTTGACCAAGTTCTGAACCTCTTCATTCAACTCTACGGATGCCAGCACGACCCCCATGCGCCCTTCTTCTTTGGCTTTGTATAGGGCTCCCTCGGTCGACTGCAGCAATGAAGCAGCATCTTCTGCATCTTTTGGGTAGGTACCCACCCCCATGTATGAATCAAGTTGCAATTCAGTACCATGCCAATTGAAAGGCGAGTTGGTCGCTCTTAACAAGCGCGTCAGCAGCTCTGGCACAGAACTCGCATCTTCAGAGCCATCCATCAAATAAATGAAATCTTGGTTGCGCACCCTCGCCACCATGTGTGACTTGGGTTGCAATTCACGCAATCGCTGAGCCAGCTCGATTTGCACGAAATCAGACACTTCATGGCCCAAGCTAACTGCAAATTTATTCAGGCGACTCAACTCAATTGCAACCAAGGTGACCGCCGCGCCTGTGCGTTGCGCTGTGTGAATAGATTGTGTAACAGCATCCAGCAACAAGGCCTTACCAGGTAGGTCGGTCAGCGAATCATGCGTACCTTTGTGTTCTAACTCACGCTCGATTTTTCTGGACCTATTGATCTCTGACACATCACGTAAAACACAATTTAAATATTGTTTTTCGTGTAAATCAATCAATCGCGCACGCACTTCAATGTCTGCCACACCGCCATCACGCGTCCGCATCTCGGCTGTGAAGTTGTATTCAGAATGCTTCACAGCTTGGTTGAAATTTTCAACGATGGTCGCCAAGTCGTTTGGCTGACAGATATCTGCCAAGGTGACACTCAAAAATTCTTCTCGCAAATAACCCAACTGACCGCACAAAATATCATTGAACTCAACGAATGTCTGAGAACTAACGTCAAACAAGCCTACACCTTCTGGCAACAACGAAAACAAAGTCTTGTATCTACTCTCTGCTTCTAAAGCTCGCTTTTGCTCTTGCACCAGCGAGGCGGTTCGCTCTTCGACTTTGGTTTCGAGTTGACGATTCAAATTATTTAAATCGTCCTCCAGTTTAAGTAGGTGCGCGTTTTGTTGTACCGCGTTTTCGTAAGTCGATATCAGCATCTGCAAAATCTTTTCGCGACTCGCTTTCACGGGGTAAACCGAACCGTTCACTTCCACGTCCAATACCATGTTCTCATCAGGCTTGGAAGGGCTATCGCGCGGCACCCTTAGCAGGCGATCAATTTGATATTTCAAACTATCGTTGTCATAGGGCTTAGTCAAGTAGGCCTCTGCCCCAGCGTTCAAGCCTTTGATGACATCAGTAGGGTCTGATAACACCGTCAACAAAATCACCGGGGTTGACTCAAGAGATGGATCATGCTTAATCCGCTCGCACATCTGATAGCCATCCAAGATCGGCATTTGTATGTCGCTCACAACCAAATCTGGGTGCTTCGCGCGCAATGCGATCAACCCAGCCTCACCATCGGTAGCAATGATGCAGGTATAGCCATGGCTAGTCAGGAAGCGACGAAGAATTTCCGCTTGAATTTGACTGTCTTCAACAATAAGAATGGTGGCGTTGTTCATGGTGTGCAACCCTCGACATGCTGCATGCGATGCAGCTTTAGTATGCGCCTTGATATTGATCCACTTGACTGAATTCCGCAAGGTTTTGATTTTTATCAATTCAAATGCTATGCAGCAAAGCAAGACACCGTAACACTAGAGTGTCATCAACCAAAAATGAAACCATGTCAATGTTGACTTTTTGCACAAAAGTGCCACATGTCTGCTGATCTGAAGCACCTGAACGGCAAACGCGAGTCTATGGCTCCGGGGGTGCAGTTCAACACACAACTGACGCAAACGATTAGAAGGCTGTCTGCTTATACGTTGATCACCGTGTTGGTGGGTTCAGTGATTGCATTGATGCAAAACTGGAGCGTGCGCGTTAGCGAAGCCCATAACCAATTAATACGTAGCGCAAGCATGGCTAATTTTTTGGTAGAAACAAATCTAGCAATTGCAGAAAAGTCACTCAAAACAACACGCAATGCATTTGAAGAAGCACTTGCATCTGGCCCTGTAGATGAGAAATTGGCTGGCCGATTGCTAGAAAAAAACTATGAGAAATTCAAAACGTTTAACAACGTCGATATGTTTGGATTGGTTTTCTTTGTAAATAGCAACGGAATGCTAGTTGCACAAAGTGGTCTACCTACTAGCGAAAAAATTAACTTTTCTGACAGATATTACTACTACCAACTCCGTGATCACGCAGAAATGGCCCGCGCGATTGGTCCACTTGTTTTTGCACGTACAACAAAAAAATGGTTGTTTCATCTATCAATTCCGGTTCGCGACAAAAACGGTAAATTTGTAGGCGCATTGGTACAACAACTATCCGAAGATGCCATCGCCTTACATTTGGCGCAATACACAGACACCCAAAATTTCGAACAATTGATGACACATGTGACAGGCAGCGATGCCTCTTTTGTATACCCACCACCTGACAGGCCCGACTCCCCAAGCAAAGATTTACAACTCGCACTCACACACAGACCCACTAATGAAGCACTCACGAATGGCGGTGCTTTTATATGGGATGGCCACAATGAAGGCCGCTCAGATCACGTATTGATACAAGTCGTCAAATCACCGTTGTACGATTTGGAAACCTACGCGACTTATCCATCGTCCAAAGTTATGCATGAATTTTGGCTTGGAAACTTACTGTTTTTGTCGTATGTTTTTTTCGGCATGTCTTTATCGACGGCTCTTTTTGTCTACCTTCACTATTTATCAAAAAAATTAGCCGCTGCGCAAGAAGCATCGTTGTATGACGCACTGACAAAAATTCACAACCGCCGTGCGCTAGATGAAATATTGCCGATTTTGATCAGCGACTCCATGCGTACACAAGAGCCCATCAGTGTGCTCTTCATCGACATTGATCATTTTCGTTACTTCAATACGCACTTCGGACATGAAAACGCGGATACAGCATTAAAAGCAGTGGCGCAAACGCTGGTAGCTTGCGTCAATCGTCCCCTAGATTTTGTATGTCGCTGGGGCGGTGAAGAGTTTGTCATCGTTCTGCCTAAAACCAACAACCATGCCGCAATGAAAATCGCGTACCAAATCTTGAACGCGGTACGCGGAATTCAACTCGAAAGCAAAGATGGTGAACAACCCAGCATCACGGTCAGCATCGGCTATTCCACAGACATTATCAAGTCGGCAAAAATGCCAGAGGATTTAGTAAAGCAGGCTGACGACGCTATGCGTCAAGCAAAGAGTCAGGGCCGTGATCAATGTGTGGCTTACATGGCGAACACATCTAAGCCATAGCGCCGAAATTATCAGGATACTTGGCTTTAGAGCGAGCTTGCGACACCTCAATCAGTCCTTCGTTCACCAAGGCCACTAGGCTTTGATCCAAGGTCTGCATGCCAGCAACACTGCCCGTTTGAATCGCTGAATACATTTGCGCCACCTTGCCTTCGCGAATGAGGTTGCGAACACCCGTGGTGCCCACCATGATTTCGTAAGCGGCAACACGTCCCGCACCGTCTTTGCGTTTACACAAAACCTGTGAAATCACCGCATTGAGTGACTCTGACAACATGCTGCGAACCATCTCTTTTTCCTCTGCAGGAAATACATCAATGATGCGGTCTATGGTTTTTGCAGCACCGGATGTGTGCAGAGTGCCAAACACCAAATGCCCTGTTTCTGCGGCTGTGATGGCCAGTCGAATAGTTTCTAAATCTCGCATCTCACCGACCAAAATCACATTGGGGTCTTCACGCATAGCTGCACGCAAAGCATTTTCAAAACTCAAAGTATGCCCGCCCACTTCGCGTTGATTGATCAAACATTTGTTGGGTGTATGGACAAACTCAATTGGGTCTTCAATAGTCAAAATGTGTTTGGTAGAACTCTGATTGAGCAAATTCACCATGGCCGCCAAAGTGGTGGATTTGCCAGAACCTGTAGGGCCTGTCACCAAAACCAAGCCACGAGGGCTGCGTACAAATTCAGAAAATATCTGTGGTGCGTTAAGTTCTTCTAGGCGCGGCATACGGTTAGGAATGCCTCGAAAAGCCACAGAGGCGCCACGTGCTTGATGAAACGCATTCACACGAAAACGAGAAACATCTGGGATGTTGTACGAGAAGTCACACTCCATAGTTTCTTTGAAATACGCCTGCTGTGTCGCTGTCATGATGCCCAAGATAGCTGCGTGAATCTCTTCATGCTTCAAAGGTACCTCAGACATGCGCGACAAGTCACCATCAATTCGCAGCATTGCTGGAACACCAGAGGACAAGTGCAAATCAGATGCACGACGATCAATACATTCCATCAGCAATTCTTGGATGTTCATGTGTGCCTTTGTATCAGAGTTATTTGTTCAATTGCCTAAGTCTCTCTTGCGTAAATTGCATCAAAGATGGCGACAAACCCAACTCGATGGCGCGTTGATAGGCCTCTACAGCACTGCTTTCATCTTTCTTTGCTTGCAACGAAATACCAAGCCCTAGAAACCAATTGGCAGAATCGGGCTTCAACCGTATAGCGATCACATAATGCGCGATGGCCTCGTCATGCCGACCTGTACGCTGCAACAAAGCTGCAAATAGCGCATGAAATTCGGCGTGACTGGCAGCAGCAGGCAATCCCTCTTCCATAGTTTTGATCGCAGCATCGACATCATTCATCGTCAAATGCACATGTGCCAACGCCATAAAAAATTCGGGGCGTTGTGGCGATATCTTGATGCCATCCAGCAACAATGTTTGGGCGTCCTCCATGCGCCCTTCTTGTATAAGGGCTACTGCATCACGATACATATTTTCCGCATGCTGATCAGCCGAAACCACGCGTGTGATTGAACCTTTGTTCTGTGTTACGACATGAGAAGTCGCTCCAGATTTTGTGTGCGGACGTATTTGCGCTGCAGGCAAGAGTACTGCAAATGCATCCACATTGCTCACTATCAATGCCACAAGCCATACAAGCCCAAGACGCCCCCTGCGTTTCAAAAAACGTGATGCGGCTGTGTGTATTTGAGAAATGAGAAGCATCGAATTCAATACCCTAGCGTCGTGTGTTCATCTCGCTAATGCGCTCACCGGTGGCTGAAATGTCATCGCGCCAAGCACTATCGTCCTTGACCACAGTAGATTTCAACAAAATCACCAACTCACGCTTCACTGCGGTTTGTGCACCCCAGTTGAAAAATGCACCTACACCGGGAATATCACGTGCGCCCGGCACGCCACTTCGAACATCCGAATTTGATTCGGTCATCAAGCCACCAATCACGATGACTTGACCGTCTTTGGCTTTGACCACGCTGTCGGTCTCGTTCATGGTGTTCACCGCAAACGGCACGGTTGTGGTGGAGGTAGGTAATGCGAGCTTAGCTTTTTCAAGCACACTGTTGACCATAGAGTGGACATGTAAGGTAATGTTGTCATCGACATCTATTTGCGGAGTCACATCCAATGAAATTCCCGAAAAGAAAGGTTGATATGAGAGCGTCGGCGCTACCGTTACCTGTGCCCCCACGCCGTTGGTGGTGCTGCCCCCTGTGATGCTGGTCACAAAAGGCTCTTCACTTCCCACCTTGATGACCGCCATTTGGTTATTCATAGTTGCAATACGCGGACTAGATAACACATGCACGTGGCCTTGTGACTCTAAAAAATTGATCAAGGCGGAAAAATTGCTCGTTTGCACAGCAATGCCTGAGGCGTTGGACATAGCATTTGTTGGCGCTTGGTTGGTTCCCAGCAATTGCCCCAAACTGGTGGTCGTCACAGCACCACCAAATTGACCGGCTTGGTTGACCCCCAAGTTACTAGAAGTAGCGCCCACCGAAAAACGGTGCAATCCGTCTGGGAAAGATCCCCAGTTGATGCCCTGCTGTGAATCTTTATTCAACACCACATCAATGATCTTGGACTCGATGATGACTTGCCGCGAGATGCTTAACTGCATAGACTTCAACAGCTTTTCGACGGTGCGCAATTCAAAAGGCATGCCACGTGCCAAGATTGTTCCACTCATTTGATTGATCGTTAAAGCACGACCTTCAGAGCAACCATCAGAACCATGTGAACGCTCTCCCATGCGCGCATCACTGGGATGCGTCACATCCGCGCGAGAGGCATTAGCCTGACTGGTAGAACTCGGCAACACAGCTGCGGCTGTATTTGCCAAGGTCTTTGGTATGTTGCAACCCAAAACGGTACGTAAGGCGTCTTCAGCCTCTCCCCACACATCGGACTTCACGGTGGTACTCAAACCGCTCGCTTGCACAGAGGCATAACTGGATGACGTAGATGTTGAACTACCGCCTCCCCCTGAAGAACTGGAAGAATGGCCCACAGAAGCACCACCAATAACTTGCAAATCACTCACGCCGCGACGCTGTCCCAAGATGTAGTTCACATAATAGAGCTGTGTTTGTAACTGCTCTGGCTGGACCAAGATGCGTTGCTTATCCACGGTGTAGTCATAACCATACACATCACGTATGGCATCTAAGGCTTGAAACAAAGTCACATTTTTTAAATTCAAAGACACACGTGGTTCCAATGCCTCGGCTCCACTTGCTGCGTTGGGTTGATGGTTGGCAGGCTTGAGCAAAATGCTGTAGTCGGTCCCTGTGACTAGCCCTGACAACACTTGTGAAATCGGTGCGTCATTCACGACCAGATCAAAGCGTTGCGCCATCTTGCGAGCAGGTGTCTTGCTAACCAAGCTATTGATGGACGGCAGCAACAACTCATTGAGCACAGCAGGGGGAACAGCCTTGGCTGACACGTTTTCAGACTGGGCTGATGCAGCATTCGCCATTTCACGACTGATGCGATCTTGGGTTGACAAATCAGGCCTGGGATACATAGATGAACAAGCGCTCGTCAACACCAAAGGCACGAGGATTGAGGGTGTGTACCATTTCATGGACTTCTCCTGGTTTTTACAACCAATGGGCTGAGGCTAATTTCTTGCGTGACAGAGGCATTGCGCATCACCACACTTTGATGACCAATACTTACCAACTGCCACTGATTGAACATTTCCCCGGGCTTAACCACAACGCCGTCCATCATGACAAAACTCCGGTCTCGTCCGATGAGCAACATCTGGATGTTTTCAGTCGACGCCTTTTCAAAAGCGCCATTTGCAACGGCAGAGAGGTTGCTAGGGGGACGTGTAGGGTCATGCAACTCCACTTGCGCGCATAACGACCCCATGCTCAGTGCGATACCAGCAGCGCAAACAAGGGATGCATGTAGGTGCTTCATAAATTAAGAAATTTCCAAAATTGGTTGATCACTCAAAATGAAAATCGTCAATCTCAATGAAGTTTCTGGATACTTCACCGTAAGCAATCTGGCATCTGACCAAAAGACATTCTGCGAGTTATCTTCTAAATTTTTTATATAAGCCAAGAGATCCAAATAACCGCCATGGATTTCCACTTCCACGCCGTGCTTATAAATGGGTTTTTCTGCTGCTATGGATGCGACGGGAACATCGCGATTGGTTTGTACAGCAGCAATCAAAGTGGTGACTGGCAATGTTTTCAAAGAAACAAGCGTCACATGCGGATAGTCTTTGAGTGCACTTTTCACAAGCTCACTAATTTGTGGCTTAGTTACTTGCATGCTGCTCAAAACAGCTTGCAGATTTTCTAACTGTTTTTTAATTTTTGCGTTTTCGAGTTGCGCTTTTTCTAGGTCCACATTGGTTTTGGTCGCAACTGATATTTCGGCCTTTAAGGCTGCGACTTGTGAATCTAACAAAGCACGTGTGGCCATCAGTTCATTGTGCCGGTTAATTTGCGGCGTGAAAACTAAGCTCTCGAAAATGAAATAAACACCAACACCAACCACAACAACAACCATCAATTGCTCACGCACCGACAAGCTATAAAATTTATCGCGTAGTTGTTTGAATGAAAAAATTGAATTCATAACCATCGCTCAGTAAATTTTGAATTTGATGATGCTAAATTTTGGAATCTCTGCCCCAGCAGACCCAGTGGCATCTTCTTTAGCAATTTCTAATGCGGTAAATTCCGTTCCTGCAGTTTTAAAGGACAGGTTCAATTGATCCGCATACTGGATCACAGCCGCTGTGGTGAGTGCTGTACCCGATAAACGCATAGACTGGCCAGCTTTGGTGACGTCCACACCTTGCAACCATACCCCTGTTTGCACAATCGTAGCCAAGGTTTTAAGCTCTGCGGAATGTCCTTGCAGGCTACCGATATCGCCCTTTTGTATCAACTGCATGAGCGCACGATGCGCATCCATGGTGTGCTGCATTTGCGCCGATTCTTTAGCCAACGCTTGCACATCCTCCAAGCCCGCATCATGTCTTTTTTTCTGTAGTTCAGCCTGCAAGAGAACCATGGTTTGGCGAACTTGATTTGTAGTATCTGCCAATCGATGCAAGCGCACTTCAGCGACCACGCTCCAAATCGTGAAAGTCAAAGTCAACACACCCAAAGCAATCGAGGCAAACAGTGCCATGTTTTTTCGACCTCGACGCTTTGTGATGAGATTGATGTTTTGCATCATGTCTACTACTCCTTCACTCGCAAAGCTGCGCCCAGTGCATTGAAGTAAACAGCCTGCGCCTCAATGTTTGCCAACTCCGAGTCATCCGGCCATATAAAGAAGCGACTCAAATCAAGTGGCATCACTTCGGATAACAAGCGCGACTTCAACTTCTGAACCAACCCTATTTCGATTTGAGTAGGCGCTACAAAAATTCCATCAAAAGGCATCGCTGAGGCATTGCGATGCACAAAGTCAATTGAGCGCTGCACCTCCAAAGCAACCCGATCAAATTTGGCTTCATCGGATCCAAGTTGGCCATCGTCATCCGGCATAAAAAGTGTTTCTCGGATGTAGCGCTCCAAATACAAATCGCCTTGATAGGTAACAGTCAGTTGCACACCGTTCGGTTCAGCGTAAATCAGACAAATCGCTGCATCTTGGTCATGGATGGCAGATGAAATATTACGTTGCCCTGTTTCACGAATGTCCAGCACCTTCAACGGAATGTTGGCACGATCAAAAAAATCCATGCGCTGGTTGATCAGCTCACGTCTTGCTGCCACCACATAGATTTGTGGCGTGCGATTACTGGCAGCATGGGTCTGCGGAATATCCATCCAAGATAAATTTGCCTCTGACGCGGGGTAATCCAACAACGGTGTCAAAGACCAACGCAGGCTCCCCTCCATCTCTTCAGGGCGAACTGCGGATTTGTCCACCAAAAAAATTTGATATTCCTTACGACCTAAGACATGTATCAAAGGAAAGTCCGTGTCTTGCATCAATTTGCTCATCTGAATCAAGTTGGCTTGATCCAACGTCACACGAGGCATTGCTGCATGCTTGACCACGGTCGATCGCTCCCCCGGCTTGCGAGGTGGTTTCACGCTCACGCCATACAAACCACCTTGACAGTCAATGACTGTCCAGCCATCGGGTCCGCTCCGCCAAGGCCACTTGAATGACATGGATTAAACCTATCTATAAGTTTGGCAACGATTGGCAAAGTCTAGAGGTCATCCGACCTAGCGTGTAGATAAAACAAAAGCGAATCAAACAAATAAATAGATCCGTTGACAATTATCAAGTGATGAAGATTTGATGCTTTCACCCATTAATGCTTCTACAAATAATGAACTCTGTCTTTTTTACAAAACCGGAGTTAATCTCATGAAAAATTTGACGCAAAACCTGAGAAGCGCAAGGCAATTGGGCTTCACGCTGATTGAATTGATCATTGTGATTGTGATCATCGGAATTCTGGCTGCCATCGCGATTCCAAAGTTCACGGGTGTCACAGCGACCGCTGAGCACGCAGCACTGCAAGCACTGGCCGCAAATTTAAGCTCAGCGGCAACCGCTGATTTTGCAATTCAAAAATCAACGAATGGCACGATCAAGACCGCTTGTAACGATCTTAAAACTTTGATATCGCCGCCCCTAGATGAAACGGTCTACACCTTGACGGGAACAGCTCCTTCTTGCACGCTGACACGCATTACCAACTCTGATGTTGTGACCTTTACCATGGTCACAAATTGAATGCAATGAAACTTGCTCAACCCATCGTTGCTAAAAATAGACCGTGCAATTGGGTAGGTTTCACGTTGATTGAAATGATGGTGGTATTGGTATTGGTAGGCATACTCGGCGCTTACGCTATTCCGAAAATGCTGAACAACTCGGCAGCCACACTTGACGCACAGGCGAAAACCTTCGCATCCGATCTGCGTAGAGCACAACTGTTAGCAACGCTTAGAGGGGTCAGCCTGTGCGTGTTAGCGGGTGGAAGTAGCTACAGCATTGTTTATCAATGCACCCAGCCGTCCAATACCATCATCGACCCAGTGACAGGCCAACCCTTTGTAGGCGCATTCACCAACGGTGTGGCATTGACAAATGCTCCTGTGGCCCCTCCTCTCGAATTCAACAACTTGGGGCAACCCAATCGTGCTGCGAGCTATGTCATAGCCCCATCGAATGGCTTGACTTCATTTCATATCAATGTTGCAGCATTGACTGGGTATGTGTCTACAACTGCAGTTTCGCCATGACGTTTTCACCACACCTGAATTCAGCACGTGGATTCACACTGCTAGAGACAGTGATCGTCATCTTGCTATTGGCCATCGCGTCGGCAGGCATCATCAATTTGAATGGCGGCTTGTTCACTAACGCAAGCCAAATTCGCAACCTACAAATCAACACACAGCTTTTGCAAGCATGTGCAGAACGTGTGATGGCTGTGCGCCGCTTATCTGGATTTATTGACGCACCTGATTACGACACGGTCTGTGAGGCGATGCCACTCGTAGCATCCGGCAGCAATAAATTTACTGTCACAACAACACTGAACTACACAGGTAGCAGCTGCCCGATCGGTGCGACTTGTCAATGGGTAGACATCCGCGTCAACAACGCAGTGGGTGAAGTTGGCCCTATAACCTTGCAATTGATGAAGTATTGATATGCATACACTTCGCTACGCTCCTACTGAGCAGGGTTTCACGCTGGTTGAAATGGTGCTGGCAATCATCTTGTTGGGCATTCTTTCGTCCACTGGTTTGAACATGATTTCCGACAGTTACAACAGCACACGAATCATCAACAACGGCAATGCCAACACAAGCACGGCTAGGTATGCGATGGATCGTATGAGTCGAGACTTACGTCAAGTGACGTTTAACAGTGGGACAAAAGCACTGATGATTTCAAATGCCTCGGCAACGCTGATCAGCTTTACCAAATTAAATTTCTCAACTCAAGAGACCGTCACGATTCAACTGAACGGAACATCACTTTTATTGAGCAACTCCACGGTAGGCAATAATTTTTTATTGGCCGAACATGTTACGGCGTTCACTTTTCAATACTTTGACGTCAACATGACCTCGCCACCGGCAAGCAACGGTGTGATTCGATTTGTTCAGATCAACTTGACGGTGTGGGACCCTAGCAATTCTGAACCTGTTGAACTTCACACCTTAGTGGCCCTGAGGAACACATGATAGTCAAAGCTCACAGCGCTATATCAGCCCATCGCCAAGGTGGGGTTGTGTCGATTGCGGCCGTGTTTTTCGTGATCATCTTTGTTATCTTTGTTTTAACGAAGTCCCTCAATATGTTGGGTCTTAAAAATATTGATTCTGTGCAATACCTGGACGGCATGAAAGCGCTCTTCATCGCGGAAAGTGGCGCAGAACGTTCTGTGGGCGTGATTTCCAACATGATTGCGGGCGATGACAGCCAGCTCGATGCGGCCTGCGCACTGGCCAAACTAGACAACAGCGGCTCGACCCAACCGATTTCGTTTGCAGGTGGTAACTTTGCATATACCCCCATCACCACACCGCCTGCCCCTCTAGGAACGTGTGATGTCCGTATTACAGGTACCTATAACTCAGCACAAAGAACGATTCAAACGCGGGTGAATGTGGCGACCAACATCGGCACGGCGGGCTATGGACACGACATCACCATGCGGCTGGAGAACAACACCAATGTGCCGGGTGTGGCCGTGTTTAACTTGGCATGGCGTCGGCTTGGCAGCACTGGGTATAGCCCCCCTGGTGGTCAATCGGTTGGCAGCGCGTGCACGTTGCCGTCATGCGGCTTAGAGTGGTCGATTGAGTCCAGTAGCGGCTTACCCAGTGTGGGGACATTGGGCACTGCTGTAGGTATTGCTGCTCATACGGGGGTCGATGTGATGCAAACACTCAGTGAAGACCGCAACTATGCCGAGGTTGGCATGGTGATGCCGGGCTTGGCTGTGCAGCCCATCATCAAAGGCAGTTTTGCGGACAAAAAACGAACGGGTAACACCCAAGACCAGACCGTCACCATGGGGGATACCTCCAGCGGTGAAAAAACGGGCTGGTGCAATGCTGCGGACACCTTGGTCTTCGGCGTTTCAGGCCGTGGTGACGATGATGTCACAGGCGCGTTCGCCTCAGTCGTATTCAACAGCGCAGGCACTCCGGCTCAGCCCATCCCCTTAACTTGGATTGCGCATTACCCAAACACCGATGGTTCAACCCCTAATGTGTTTGGCGACATATTTTCAGAGATTTGGTACACCTATAACCCGTATGTAAAGTTCTCGGGCGCCACGTCCGCAGGCACAACTGTCAATGTGTTGACCCCCGTCACACTCAAAGCAGGAACGATTTTGAAGGTCTACAGCGGCACAGGCATGTTCGCTGGTAACACGCAAGTCGTCGCAGACGTGATCAACCAGACCCAGTTTCATGTCACCGTTGCACCGACCACACCACTTTCAAACGCTACGATTTGCGGTGGCATATGCGCCTTGTTTGACAACCCCTCTTCCGCTAGCTCATCCACCACGTTTGCATTAACACGCGCAACCAACGCCGCGCAGCAGTGGGCCGGGGGATTCATTTGCTTGAGTGGCATTGATCCGTCAAAGGTGCATCGCATCGCACTATCTAATGCCCGTGTTGGTCAATGGAATGAAGTGATTTCTAGTTACTGAGTTGTACAGAAAAAGAAGGTACCCCTATGGACGCCCTCAACCATCAACCACTTGGTGCAGAACTTGTCGCCAAAGGTTTTCTGACCGCTACCAAACTCGAAGAAGCGCTGAATGAACATGAACGCACAGGGCGTAAGCTTGGGCAAATTTTGATCGACAACAAGTACGTCACTGAAGAGCAAATTGCACGCATCTTAGCTTCGCAACAGGGATTGCCCTTCATCGACTTGAAGCACTACAAAATTTCTTTTGACACTGTGCGTATCTTGGACGAAATGCAGTCTCGAAAATTTCGTGCTGTGGTACTAGAAGACCGTAAATCCACCTACCTCGCGGCCGTCTCTGACCCGCACAACTTATCGGCGCAAGATGCGTTGTCAACCTATTTGCATCGTCCTCTCGAAATTGCCGTGGTAACGAATGAGCAACTGAATGCCTTGATTGAACAAGCCTATAGCAAAGATGAGCGACTAAACGCCTTTGCAAGAGCCGTTGAATTTGACGTTGACCATGCAAGCAACATCGTCAATTTAAATCAAATCAACGCCACAGTCGACGATGCCGATGCACCTGTGGTGAAACTTTTGCAAACCATTTTTCGTGATGCCACCATGCTACGCGCATCAGACATCCACATTGAGCCACAAGATAGGCAGCTGATCGTGCGCTACCGAATCGATGGCGTGTTGCACACGCAAGTAGAAGCTGATTTAAAGGTAGGACCGCCTTTGCTCGTCAAACTCAAATTGATGGCGGGTCTCGATATTGCTGAAAAACGATTGCCACAAGACGGTCGTATTTCTGTACGAACCGATGCCAACCAATTGGACATACGCATATCGACCATGCCAACACAATTTGGTGAATCCGTGGTGTTGCGAATTTTGGTGCAAAGCCAAGGCATGAAAGACCTCAAGGCACTGGGTATGCCTGAAGAAATTTTTCAAAAATTTACCAAGGCCATTTCCGCACCCAGTGGCATCGTGTTGTCAACTGGCCCAACGGGTAGCGGCAAAACCACCACCTTATATGGTGCGTTGTATCGCCTCAATAGCACGGAAGTCAAAATTCTCACCTGCGAAGATCCTGTGGAGTACCGCATTGGTGGCATCAACCAAGTGCAGGTGAATGAAAAAATTGGCCTCACCTTTCCACGCGTGTTGCGCTCGTTTTTGCGGCAGGACCCAGACATCTTGCTGATCGGCGAAATAAGAGACAACGACACCGCAGACATTGCCACCCGAGCGGCCATGACCGGACACTTGGTGCTATCAACATTGCACACCAACGATGCCATCAGCACCCCATCGCGTTTGATCGACATGGGAGTACCTGCATTCATGATTGCGACCACGCTACGCGCCGTGTTATCACAACGCTTACTGCGTTTGGTCTGCAAGGACTGTGCTGTACCTTACGAGCTTACGCAGGATGAAACCGTGTGGGTGAAACGCTATTTTGGCGAAGTACCACGCCATGCCACGTTAAGAAATGGCCAAGGCTGCATGGCCTGCAATAGCTCCGGTTATCGAGGGCGCATAGGTATTTTTGAATTACTCGAAATGACTCCAGCACTGGCGATGGCACTACATAAAGAAGATCCTATCGAATTTGAAGCTGTTGCACGCCAACAAATTGGCAAGAACAGCATCATGCACAACGGCTTTGAACTTGTGTTTCAGGGGCTGACCACCGTGGCAGAAGTCACCAAGAACGCATTGCTGTTTGACTAACGCATCCAACGCGAGAAAGCCTAGGCCACCTCATGGAAGTCTACGAATACAAAGGGCGCAACAAGCACGGCGACATCATGCAAGGCACGGTGGACGCACCAAATGCAGAAGGTGTAGTGAATTGGATGATGGCATCTGGTATTTCGCCCATCCATGTACAACTAAAGCAAGATCCGCTAAAAGATCAGCCTGCATGGATTCAAGCCTTGCAAGGCACAAAGAAGCTCAACGACAACGACCTACTCATGCTGACGCGCCAAATGGGTACTTTGATGAAAGCGGGTGTGCCCATGATTCAAGCTGTGAATGGCTTGAAAATCAGCAGCAGAAACCCGTCCATGGCAAATCTTCTGAGATCGTTGCACGCATCTTTAGACAAGGGTTCAGAGCTGAGTGCAGCCATGTCGCGACATCCAGATTTTTTCAATGAGTATTACACCAACATGATTCGCGTGGGCGAAAGTTCTGGTAAGTTGGATGAGGTTTTCAATCGTCTTTTCATGCAACTTGATTTTGATCGACGCATGCGTCAAAAAATCAAAGGCGTTTTGCGTTACCCATCGTTTGTGATGATTGCCATTGTGATCGCCATGTTCATCATGACCATTTTTGTGATTCCATCTTTCACTAAGGTCTACACAGGGATGCACATTGAATTGCCAGGAATGACGCTGTTTTTAATTTCTGTTTCTAGCTTTGCCAGCAAAAACTGGATGCTCATATTGACAGCTATGTCGATGATGATCATGATTATTCGATATTACGTATCTACACCTGAAGGCCTCTACAACTGGGACAAATACAAACTAAAAATTCCAGTGGTAGGCAGCGTATTAACCAAAGCAACCACCGCTCGTTTTTGCCGAAGTTTTGAAACTGCCATGAAAAGTGGCGTACCCATCGTGACTGCCTTCACCCTAGTCTCTCGTGTGGTGGACAACTCTTTTTATCGCGAGCGAATTTTGTTGATGCGTGATGCTGTGTCGCACGGCGATAGTTTGCTCAGAAGTTTTCAATCTGCAGGCATCTTCTCCCCTATGGAGCTACAAATGATTGCTGTCGGTGAAGAAACAGGCGACGTGGAAGGCATGGTGCAACAGCTGGCCACGCTCTACCAAGAAGAGGTCGAATACGAAGCTGGTCAATTGACCGAAACCCTCGAACCCATTTTGTTGGTATTCATGGCGGGATTGGTCTTAATTTTATTGCTTGGTATTTTCTTACCCATGTGGAATATGACGCAATTGGTGCATTGAGCTAACCAAACTTAATTCACCTTGACTTGACCCTTGTCAAACTCGTCTAACCATCGCCGCCTTGAAAATGGTGGTTCAACCACTGGGGATGATTTTGCCAAGTACCGCACTTACACACTACCAATCATTAGATGAGTTGGTGCATGCAGAGCTTGCCAAAGCAACAATGGGCTTGTCACCTATTTCATTGACTTTGGCTTACATGGATTGGGCCATGCATCTTGGCGCTTCGCCTGCCAAGCAAATGGCCTTGGGACAACTGGCACTCAAGCTCAGCCAAGACACCGCAGCGCAGCAGTTGAATATTCACACCGACATCTCACCATTTGCCAAAGACTCACGTTTTGAAAACATGGCATGGGCTAACTGGCCTTTCAAGCTTTTGAAGGACGGCTATCAAGCCAATGAAACTTGGTGGGATGAGTCAACCAAAGTCATGGGCGTTTCCAAACATCACGAACATGTGATGCGTTTTTTCACACGCCAATGGTTAGATGCCATCTCGCCGTCCAACTGGGCACTCAGCAACCCTGAAGTTTTAGCCAATATCACTGCAACAGGCGGACAAAGCATGATCAAAGGCATACAACAATATGTTGAAGATTTGAAAAAGGCATCTACGCAATCGCTTGATGCTGGAGAAGAATCGACACAACCGTTGCCTTACGAGGTGGGTAAAGATGTGGCCATCACGCCTGGCAAGGTGGTTTACAAGAATAATTTGATTGAACTGATTCAATACGCACCAGCCACAGTAAGAGTCCGACCAGAACCTTTGTTGATCATTCCTTCTTGCATCATGAAGTACTACATCTTGGACTTGTCGCCACACAACTCAATGGTGAAGTATTTAGTCAACGAAGGCTTTACTGTGTTTATGGTGTCATGGCGTAACCCAGACACAGAAGATCGTGACTTAGGTATGCGCGATTACATTCAACTGGGTTTGCTTGATGCCATAGATGCAGTGCAGTCCGTATCTAAGACACATCGTTTGCATGCCATGGGTTATTGTTTAGGCGGCACATTCTTATCGATTGCCGCTGCAGTTTTGAGTCGCAATAAAAATGCATCACCTCTCGCGAGTGTTACTTTGCTCGCGGCACAAACAGACTTTTCAGAACCAGGTGAACTTGGTGTTTTCATTGACGACGATCAACTGCTCACATTGCGGGAAGAAATGGCGAAAACGGGTTATTTGTCCGGCAAGCAAATGGCTGCTTCATTTCAGTTTCTGAACTCTCGCGATTTGATTTGGTCTCGCAACACGCAACGCTATTTGTTTGGACGCGAAGAAGTCGGCAACGACATGGTGAGCTGGAACAAAGACACCACGCGTGTGCCAGCGCGGATGCACAACGAGTATTTGGATTCTTTGTTCCTCAATAACTCACTCAGTGAAGGTCACTACCGAGTGGACGGTAAAGCGGTCGATTTGATGGACATTGAACAACCGTTGATGGTAGTGGGTACTTTGCGTGACCATATTTCCCCTTGGAAATCAGTCTTCAAGATTCATTCCAAAACAGATACCGAAACATGCTTCATCTTGGCAGCCGGTGGTCACAACGCTGGCATCATTTCAGAGCCAGGACACCCGCATCGCAGCTACCAAATCAACAGTTTGTCCAAAGGTCACACTTGGATTGACCCTGACGATTGGCTCACCACAACGCCCACGACGGAAGGTTCATGGTGGCCAGCTTGGAGCCGTTGGCTCAAACAACACAGCAGTGCAAGCGTGAAAGCGAAAGGCATTGCGAATGAGCATACGCTCCCAGACGCACCAGGGCAATATGTGCGAGTTCGTTACAACGACTGAATGCCCATCACCACGACCACCATCAAAGGACACATCATGGAAAACCAACTGCTACCGCAATTAGAGAATACGGTAGAAACAACCTATGAATTGAGCAATTTATTGTTATCTCAATTAACACGCATCACCCAGATGAACATGGCACATACCAAGCTCATGATGGCGTTAGTCAAGGACCAAATCGCAGCAGGCTTGACGGCCAAAACACCTGATGAAGTTTTGGCGAAATTCAATGAAAACATCGACTCACAAGTTAAAAATATGAATGAATTTTGCACAGAGATATGCGAACTTGGACTTAGTTTTCAATCAGAAGATGCGCAGTTGGTTGAGTCGCATGCCAGCAAATCAGATGCGACCTTGCAAAGCTTGTTTGAGCAATTAACAACGCAGACTTTGAAACCTCAGAAAAAATCTTGAGGACTATTATTCTTTGAAAGTAACCAGTCGCTTCAAAGCATCTGGATTCAAGATGCGCACGTGGCGTTGGTTCACTTCAACAATACCTTCTTCCGAGAGTTTAGAAAAGGTACGACTCACCGTCTCTAGCTTCATGCCAAGATAACTACCAATTTCTTCGCGTGTCATACGCAGCACTAGTTCGGTAGGTGAGAAGCCACGGGCATGTAAACGGTGCACCAAATTGACTAAAAAAGTAGCCAATCGCTCTTCAGCGCGCATGCTTCCCAAAAGCAACATGACACTGTGATCATTAAAAATCTCAAGACTCAAAATCTTTAGAACGCGACGTTGCAGTCCGATAATTTGATGAGACATCTCTTCCATGTGCTCAAAATTCATCTCGCACACTTCAGCGTCTTCTAAAGCAATGGCATCGCAAGAGTATTTATCGTTGACGATGCCGTCTAGGCCCAACATTTCACCAGCCATTTGAAAGCCCATCACCTGCTCGCGACCATCTGGCGAGGTGAAAGTTGATTTAAAAAATCCACTACGAATCACATAGAGCGCTTTGAATTTTTCGCCAGTTTGAAAAAGGCTGTCACCCCGGAAGACTTTACGCTGCGAAGAGACCACCTCTTCAATAGAAAGCATGTCTGCATCATTCATGTCATAAAGAATGCAGGACTTGCGCAAGCTGCACTTAGAGCAAGCTACTTTGACCTTACTGATGTGTGTACGTGTGTCCATTATTTCTAACGTTTTAGTCGTTTGCATCATTTCGTATTTTTATGCTATCGCATTTGTTACATCGACAAAATAGCTTGCGTCCAAGACAATAATTTTGATTTGTATTTAAGAATTAACTTATTTATTTAAATACAGCATTTCGAACAAATTAGAAAAAAAGTAAAAACCCTAACTAGGGTTTTTACTTTTTAGATAAATACACAGACCGCCATCGACTACGCAATATGTTGATGATCGTCAAGTGCAAAACCGCATGTGAGTTCTATATTGAACCTATACGTTTAATCAAAGAGGCTTTACATGACACACACGAACATGGCAGACAAAGACAAACTGATGAGTGAGCTGCGCACAGTCATCACCGATGCAGAAGAGTTACTGCTCATGACCGCAGATCAGGTAGGTGAACGTGCAGAAGGCATTCGCGCACGCGTAACCGCGCGCTTGAACCAAGCCACAGCCGAACTGAATCACCTCCAACATGTGGCTGTAGCTCAAGTCAAAGCAGCTGGACACGCAACGGATGAGTTTGTGCATGAAAAACCATGGCAATCAGTTGGTATTGCTGCAGGCGTCGGTTTGGTCATTGGCTTGTTGATCAGTCGCCGTTGATCTTTACTTTGTATGCGTGATACCCAACGCGGAGGGTTATTTGCCTCCTTACGCCAAGTGATGGCGACTGCACTAGAGATGGTGCAGGTTCGGCTTGAGTTGTTAGGCACCGAGCTTGAGTTTGAAAAGCGGCGATTATTTGATGGTATTTTGATTGCGGCTATGGCCATGGTTTTTTTTGCCGTAGGCTTATTGCTGCTGTGTGGCTTCCTCATCTTGCTACTCGGGGAAGGCTATAGGCTTACCGCGATGGCTGCACTGTCTGTACTTTTTATAGGCCTTGGGGTTTATTTTTTCATTCACGCACGCAAGCGCTTGAATAGCCCATTTGGCGTTTTCTCTGTGAGCACGACGGAACTTCAGAACGACCGTCGCCATATTCAGCCGCGTGATCCCCCGTGAATAATTCCGATTTGCTGTCACACCAGCAACGCCTGCTCGTACGCAGTGCGCAGTTGCGCGCATCGCTGAGTCAAGACTTTCAAGCGCTTCAAACGCCGTTAAACATGTTGGATACAGCCAAGGCTGCGGCCCAGTGGCTTGGCAAACACCCTATCTATCCATGCATGGCTTTAGGCATTTTGGTGTTATTAAAGCCACGTCGTGCACTGGCGTGGGGGCGACGGCTGTTGACGGGCTGGTTCACCATGCGGCGTGTGCGCGAGTGGTTGTAACTGGCAAAATCAAGGCTTACTTTGTCAAAGCCTTGTTATGAACCCCTCGGTTTCCCCTACTCTCGCCTCTTCCCCTCGTCTCACCAGTTTGTCGCATGGTGGCGGCTGCGGCTGCAAAATCGCGCCAGGGGTGTTGAGCCAGATTCTCAAAAGCACCAACGCCATGCCCATCCCACCACAGCTGTTGGTGGGCATTGAAACCGCAGACGATGCAGCGGTGTACCAACTCAACGACGAACAAGCGTTGATTGCCACCACCGACTTCTTTATGCCCATCGTGGATGACCCGTTTGACTTTGGCCGCATCGCTGCCACCAACGCCATTAGCGATGTATACGCCATGGGCGGCACACCCATCATGGCTTTGGCGCTGGTGGGCATGCCCATCAACGTGCTATCTCCTGAGACAATTGGCAAAATTTTGGACGGCGGTCAAAGCATCTGCCGTGAAGCAGGTATCCCCATTGCGGGCGGTCACACCATTGATTCAGTCGAACCCATATACGGCTTGGTCGTTTTAGGTTTGGTACACCCCAACCGTATCAAACGTAACGCAGACGCATGCGTAGGCGACCGTTTGATTTTGGGCAAGCCACTGGGCGTGGGCGTGCTGTCGGCTGCGCTCAAAAAGAATGCGCTCAGCCCCGAGGGCTACGCCCAGATGATTGCCAACACCACCCAGCTCAACACGCCAGGCGCTGAACTGTCAGCCTTAGCCGGCGTGCACGCGATGACTGACGTGACGGGCTTTGGCTTAGCAGGCCACGCACTAGAGATGGCGCGCGGCAGCAAACACAACGTGCAGCTGAACATGGCCCAAGTACCTCTGTTGCATGGTGTGCGCGCACTGGCCGAAAAAGGCATGCTCACAGGCGCATCGGGGCGCAATTGGTCAGCCTATGGCGGTGAGATTCAACTCGATGCCTCGCTGAATGCGATTGACCAAGCCTTATTGAGTGACCCCCAAACCAGCGGCGGCTTGTTGGTGGCGTGTGCACCTGAGTCGGTGGATGAAGTACTTGCGGTGTTCCACAAACATGGCTTTGCAGCAGCCACCGAAGTAGGCGAAATCACGCCCGCCTCGGCTGATGACATCAAGCTCCAAGTCCGCTGAGCCCAGTTGTTGGCCCACACAAATTTATACTGCCACCCTTTGAAAGAAAATTCCTCGATGTCTACGATTCCAGCCTGCCCCCAATGCGCCCAAGAAAACACCTACCAAGACGGCGACAACTATGTCTGTGCCGACTGCGCGCACGAGTGGCCTATGGTGGCAGTTGCAACGGCTGATGACGAAGACGACGCGGTAGTGAAAGACGCCAACGGCACAGTGCTGAAAGACGGCGATGCGGTGGTGCTGATCAAAGACCTGAAGGTCAAAGGCTCTTCCACCACGCTGAAGATGGGCACCAAGGTCAAAAGCATTCGCTTGGTTGGCGGCGACCACGAAGTGGATTGCAAAATGGATGTGGGCAACTACATGCTCAAGGCTTGCTTCTTACGCAAAGCCTAAAACGCGCCCAGCGCTTAAAGCACGCGACCTCGGTTTGATTTGATCGCCGAGGTCTTTTTTTTGCTATCTAAGCGGCGCAGCTTAGACGCATAGGTGGGCTTGGTGGCTTTGCGTTTCTTAGGCGGCTTGGCCACGCTTTGCACGAGGTCTAGCAAACGCGCAAAAGCTTCGATGCGGTTCATGTCTTGGCTGCGGTGCTCTTGCGCTTTGATCACCACCACGCCCTCGTTGGTGATGCGGTGGTCTGACAAACACATCAGGCGTTCTTTCACATCCTCGGGCAAAGAAGACGCCATCACATCAAAGCGCAAATGGATGGCGCTCGATACCTTGTTGACATTTTGCCCACCCGCACCCTGTGCGCGAATGGCCGTGACTTCAACCTCAGACTCTTTGATGTGCATGGCAGGCTTAGATGTGCCAGCCTGGCATCTCACCCATGGCCCACAAGATCAAGCTGATGGTGAAGAACGAGGCCACGGTGGTGACCAACAAAGCGGCAGCACAGAAACCCTCTTTGCCGTGGCGTTGAGCCAGCAAAGGATAAATGCCCAGCATGGGCATACCCGCCAACAACACCGCTGAAATTTTGAGGCTAGGCGCCATCGGCCCAACCAAAAGCAACATGGTGCCCACCGCCAAGGGGTGCAACACCAGCTTACCCAAGGCAATCCAACGCACCTCTTGGATCAAACCGACCATGCGCATGCCTACCAACGAGCCACCATTCACAAACAGTGCAATCGCAGCGGTCGCTGCGGCAAACATATTGACTGTTTTGGACAGAACCTCGGGCAAATGCAAATCAAGCATGGAGAACACAAAACCCAACACAATCGCTTGCATCATGGGCAGCTTGGTCATGCGCTTCAAACTTTGAACCACGGTGTGCTGCCAAGATACATGCTCGGCCTCGCCACTTTCAGCGATCGCCAAGGCCAGCGGAATCGTCAGCAAGTTTTCGATCAGCACCGTGAGCGCCAAGCCGACACCCGCCACTGGCCCCAAAAATTGCAACAAGATGGGATAGCCCACATAGCCGCTGTTCGAGCAGCTCACGCCCATCGCCACCATGCCACTCTCGGTCAGTGATTTTTTGCGCAGCCCCCGCCACACACCAAAGCCCACAGCAAAAGAAAACATAGAGCCCACGCCATAAGCCAAGAGATAACTCGGGTTCAAGACTTCAGAAAAGTTGCGTTGTGACAACGCATTGAACAGCATGGCTGGCAATGCAAAGTTCAACACAAAGCGGCCCAACACTTGACCGTCAACTTTGCTGAATATGCCACGGCGCGTGGCAACAAAACCTAAGCCAATCGACAGGTAAATGGGGCCCGTGATGGTGAGGATGTTGAGCATCTGTCTTCGTGCTTATTGTTTTTGAATGCCAGCACGTTGCATCACATCGCTCCAGCGTTTGATCTCTGTTTGCAACCAATCATGGGCCTGAACCACGGTGCTGGGATGCGGCTCGACATTCAAGTCCAACAACTTTTGGCGCACCGCTGGGTTTTGCAAAGCCGCCGTCACTTCTTTGTTCAAACGGTCCACCACGGCTTGCGGGGTCTTGGCAGGCACGCCCAAACCATTCCAAGAAGTCGACAACAAATTAGGCAAACCACCTTCTTTGGCAGTGGGCACTTGCGGCAAAGCCATGTTGCGTTTGGTGCCGGTGACAGCCAACGCACGCAAAGCACCGCCTTTGATTTGTGGGAGCACGGGGCTGAGCACTTCGACGGCCACATCAATTTGCCCGCCACGCAAAGCCGTCATCACCGCAGGCGTGCCATTGAAGGGCACCACTTGCGCATCCATGCCAGACGCCGACTTGAACAACTCAGCCGTCAAATGCTGCGTGCTGCCAATGTTGATGCTGCCGATGTTGAGCTTGCCTGGGTTGGCCTTGGCCCAAGCCAGCAACTCTGGCAGCGTTTGAAAACGCGAGTCCGCGCTGGTGACGATGGCTAGGTCAAACGTACCCATCAACGAGACAGGCGTGAAATCTTTGATAGGGTCGAATGGCAACGATTTGAACAAGCCCGCACTCACCGCGTTGGCGTTGGACATGAGCAATAAGGTGTAGCCATCGGGTTCCGACTTGGCCACCATTTCAGCCGCCACAATGCCACCGGCACCAGGACGGTTGTCGATGACCACAGCTTGCCCCAAGCTTTCAGACATTTTTTGAGCGACCGTGCGTGCGGTCAGATCTGCAACACCACCAGCACCAAAAGGCACCACGACGCGTAAAGGTTTATTGGGATAAGTTTGAGCTTGGGCTGTGACAGCTGCAAAAGTGCCAAAACCTATCGTCATCAAAACGGCTAAACGAGACAGAAAGAACCAACGAACTTGCATGGCACAGCTCCAGTGATGTAAGGAATGTGTCAATTATCCTTGAACCTCACACACGCTCCAGGATCAGAGCAATCCCCTGCCCCACACCAATGCACATGGTGCATAGCGCATAACGGCCACCCGTTGACTGCAAGCGGTTCACTGCTGTAGTGGCCAAACGTGCACCTGAAGCGCCAAGGGGATGGCCCAAAGCAATCGCACCACCCCAAGCGTTCACGCGTGGATCATCGTCTTGCAAGCCCAATGCACGCATAACGGCCAAGCCTTGTGCGGCAAACGCTTCGTTGAGTTCAATCACATCCATCTGCCTCATACTCAGACCTGTTTGCGCCAAGACTTTTTGCGTGGCAGGCAAAGGGCCGATGCCCATGATGCGCGGGGCTACGCCTGCAGTCGCCATGGCCACGATGCGCGCTTTGGGCGTTAACCCATTCTTGGTCGCGCTGGCTTCGTTGGCCAAGAGCAACGCGCACGCACCATCGTTCACGCCACTGGCGTTTCCTGCGGTGACGGTGCCTCCGAGGCGCACGATGGGCTTGAGTTTGGCTAGGGCTTCTAGGCTGGTGGCGCGTGGATGCTCATCGGTATCGACCAGCGTAGGCTCACCCTTTTTTTGCGGGATATACACCGGCGTGATTTCGCGTGCCAAGTGACCAGCTTGCTGCGCGGCTAGCGCGCGCAGTTGGCTGTTCATTGCTATCAAATCTTGGGCTTCGCGCTCAATTTTGAATTCAAGGGCCACGTTCTCTGCCGTTTCGGGCATCGAATCCACCCCGTATTTTTCTTTCATCAGCTTGTTGATGAAACGCCAACCAATGGTGGTGTCGTACACCGCGTGATTCCGGCTGAAAGCGCTCTCGGCCTTGGGCATCACAAATGGTGCGCGGCTCATGCTTTCCACGCCCCCCGCAATCATGAGCTGCGCTTCGCCAGACTTGATGGCGCGTGCAGCAGTACCCACCGCATCCAGCCCCGAACCACACAAACGGTTGATGGTCGCGCCCGGCACCTCAATGGGTAAGCCCGCCAACAAGCTCGCCATGTGCGCCACGTTGCGGTTGTCTTCGCCTGCTTGGTTAGCGCAGCCGTAAAGCACATCGCCGATTTGCGCCCAGTCCACCTGCGGATTACGCGCCATCAAGGCTTGGATCGGGATAGCGCCTAAGTCGTCCGCGCGCACTGATGACAAAGCACCGCCGTAGCGACCGATGGGTGTGCGAATGGCATCGCAGATAAACGCGTGTGTCATGACCAGGCCTTAGTTGCTGAACGCGGCAATGCCCGTAATGGCACGGCCCAAAATCAAGGCATGCACATCGTGCGTGCCTTCGTAGGTGTTGACCACCTCCAAGTTCACCAAATGGCGCGCCACACCAAACTCATCCGAAATGCCGTTGCCCCCCATCATGTCGCGCGCCATGCGTGCAATGTCCAATGATTTGCCGCAGCTGTTGCGTTTGAGGATGGAGGTGAGATCGACCGAAGCAATACCCTCGTCTTTCATGCGGCCCAAACGCAAGCAGCCTTGCAAGCCCAAAGAAATCTCGGTCATCATGTCGGCCAGCTTCTTTTGAATCAATTGATTGGCAGCCAGTGGGCGACCAAACTGTTGACGGTCCATCACGTATTGGCGTGCGCGGTGAAAGCAATCTTCAGCCGCACCCAATGCGCCCCATGCAATGCCATAGCGTGCGCTGTTCAAACACGTGAACGGGCCTTTGAGACCGCGCACATCAGGGAAGGCATTTTCTTCTGGCACAAACACCTCGTCCATAACAATCTCGCCCGTGATGGAGGCGCGCAAACCTACTTTGCCATGGACGGCGGGTGCGCTCAGGCCCTTCCAGCCTTTTTCCAAAATAAAGCCACGAATAGCGCCTGCATCGTCTTTGGCCCACACCACAAACACATCGGCAATGGGGCTGTTAGTGATCCACATCTTGGCGCCAGACAACGAATAACCACCCGCAACCTTCTTAGCGCGCGTGATCATGCTGCCTGGGTCTGAGCCATAGTTGGGCTCAGTCAAACCAAAGCAGCCGATCCACTCACCAGCAGCGAGCTTGGGCAAGTACTTCTGCTTTTGCGCTTCGCTACCGAATTCATAAATCGGCACCATCACCAAGGACGATTGGACACTCATCATGGAACGGTAGCCCGAATCCACACGCTCCACTTCGCGCGCCACCAAGCCGTAACACACGTAGTTCAAGCCAGCACCGCCGTAAGCTTCGGGAATGGTTGCACCCAACAAACCCAGCGCTCCCATTTCACGAAAGATGGCGGCATCTGTTTTTTCGTGACGGAAGGCTTCCAACACGCGAGGAGCCAAGCGCTCTTGGCAATAAGCGGATGCGGCTTCTTTGACTTGACGCTCATCATCCGTCAATTGCTGCTCAAGCAAGAACGGGTCATCCCAGTGAAATTGGGTCGAGGAAGTGGCCATGGGTGCTCCTAGAAATGAAAAGAATGAAATCAGTTATCAGGCTTGACGCAACAGTTCACGTCCAATAATAAGTTGCTGAATTTGGGTGGTGCCCTCATAGAGTCGCAACAAGCGCACATCGCGGTAAAAGCGCTCGACCGGGTAGTCGTTGATGTAGCCTGCACCGCCATGCACCTGCACACCACGGTCAGCCACACGGCCCACCATTTCGGTACAGAACATCTTGGCGCATGAGGCGCGCATGCTCACATCGGGATCGCTTTGCCCTACAGGCTTGGCGTCATAGCGCAAGGCACAGTCTTGGACCATGGACCAACCCGCATACAACTCGGCTTGGCTGTCGGCCAACATGGCTTGCACCAACTGAAAGTCGCCAATGTGCTGACCAAACTGACGCCTTGTTTTGGCATAAGCCACAGATTCATTCAGTACACGTTGCGCCATGCCGCACGCCAAGGCTGCCATGTGTAAGCGGCCACGGTCCAGAACTTTCATGGCAGTTTTAAAGCCCTTGCCGGGCACGCCACCAATGATGTTGGCGGCAGGCACGCGCACGCTGTCCAAAATCACATCACAGGTTTGGGTGCCGCGTTGACCCATCTTTTTATCCGGCTTGCCTAACGAAATGCCGGGCAAATGCGCAGGCACGATGAATGCCGAGATACCACTCGCGCCCAGCCCGTCCGTGCGAGCCATCAAAGTAAAGGCACCTGCACGGAGCGCGTTGGTGATGTAGCGCTTGGTTCCGTTGAGAACATAAACGTCCCCCTCACGCGTTGCATTTGTCTTGATGGATGCAGCATCCGAACCCGCATCAGGCTCGGTCAACGCGAACGACATGATGAGCGCACCACTGGCCACTTTGGGTAGTAAATCTGCTTTTTGCTCTGGCGTGCCATCCATCAAGATGCCCTGAGAGCCAATGCCCACATTGGTGCCAAACACCGAGCGAAACGCCAAAGAGGTCTGCCCCAACTCATAAGCCACTTGGCATTCTTGACTCATCGACAAACCAATGCCGCCATAAGCTTCAGGGATCGACAGGCCAAACAAGCCCATTTGCTTCATGTCCTCAATCAGCACAGCGGGGACTTCGTCGTTCGCCTCTACGAAATTTTCAGCAGGTATTAGCTTTTCTAGAACAAAGCGCTGAACGGCAACACGCAGTAATTCAAAGGATTCGAGGTCAAGGGACATGGCGATTCAATCTGGCAAAGCAAAGCGATGGGCCATCGTAGCAACCCAAACCTAGACTTGCGCTCACTTGGGTGACAGGGGTCGGTACACTCTAGGGTTAACTTTTTGACCCCTCAAGGATTTGCCATGAACACGACCCCTTCCGGCCTGCAATACATCGACAACGTGGTGGGCGATGGCGCCCAAGCCGCCGCTGGCCAGCACGTGACTGTGCACTACACCGGCTGGCTCTTCAAAGATGGCGAACAAGGCGCCAAATTTGATTCCAGCCGTGACCGCAATGATCCGTTTGACTTCCCTCTGGGCGCTGGCATGGTCATCAAAGGCTGGGACGAAGGCGTGCAAGGCATGAAGATCGGTGGCCAACGCACCCTCATCATCCCGCCAGAGCTGGGTTACGGCGCTCGCGGCGCTGGTGGCGTGATCCCAGCAAACGCTACGTTGAAATTTGACGTCGAGCTGCTCGGCCTCGAATAAACAGACGGCACGGCCTTTGGGTCGTCTCAGAGCGGGGAGGCCAACCCCCGTTTTGTTTTGCGCAGCTTTTGTTTTTTGCAAACCCCTCTTGAAAGAGGGTTGATTGCCCTCATATCCGCTGAATCTCTTTCAAACAGGCCTTTCCAAGCATGTCAGAACCTATAGAAAATCAAGACACCGCCGCACATTTGGCGGCACACATTGCGGCACAGGCGCCCGCTGCCGAGGCAACTGCTGAGCCAACTGTCGCGATGGACCCTTTGTCAGCCGCCCAAGCAGAAGTGGCAGTTTTACAAGCCAAAGTCGCTGAACTGCAAGATCACTACGTGCGTGGCCAAGCCGAGGTGCAAAACGCCCGCCGCCGCGCTGAAGAAGAAGTGTCCAAAG
>Ga0213920_1000191_pt1 | contig 59125 bp, 46 predicted proteins | sample McNCre1117MG_FD_161054 | JGI IMG/M metagenome (GOLD analysis project Ga0213920, IMG submission 161054) | Freshwater microbial communities from McNutts Creek, Athens, Georgia, United States - 11-17 MG | ecosystem: Environmental > Aquatic > Freshwater > Creek | place: USA: Georgia | collected...
TTTCGGACTCGCATCTACTAATTGATAGCCAGTAGCTGTCGCTTGAGCATACACTAAATTTGAAGCTGACTTCTCGATTATAGGAGTTGTAACTGGAGATACAACAACTGGAACAACATCCTCTTTTAGAGTTACTGCAGGGGTAATAACATTCAGTTTTTCATATTTATAATGTAAATTTTTTACAGATACAAATGCTTCGTCCAATGCCTTTGAATACGCCAACTCTGTGTCTTTTTCTTTGGTATAACCTGTGTCTGATTTGTAAATTAAATTACCACTACAATCCTTCAACTCAATATGAAATTTAGTAGCTAAAAAGGCGTTTTCTTTTACAATATCATAGTATAACAGTTCACATCGATCATTATATTCCTTGGGAAGAATTTCATTCGCATAAAACACTGTAAATCCAGCATTAACCAAATTAACTTTAGATACAGTACAAAGACGATACTGATTGTTTTTCTGAATAAAATCAAATTTCAACGGGACAATAACCGCTTTGTAATGGTTTATGTTTTGAGCAAAACAAAACGAAGAAAATAAGACGAATACAAATACAAGTTTTTTCATTATAAATAGTTTTTAAGTTCTAACAAATGATTGATTTGGCAAATGCCCTCTGGAGATTGATCCTTATTCGGATTAAAAAAAATCGCATCAATTCCAAAATCCAAAGCACCTCGCACATCAGCTTCCAAACAATCGCCAATCATTATACTATGCTCTTTCTCGGCTTGAGCCAAATCCAAAGCATGTTGAAAGATAATAGGATTCGGTTTCTTTACTCCTGCCATCTCAGAATTAGTAATTGTTTCAAAATAAGTATCAATCTTCGAATTGGCTATTTTTTTATATTGTACACCAGCAAATCCATTTGTGATAATATGCAACTGATAGTGAGAACTAAGATAATCTAAAATTTCTATTGCTCCGTCAAACAAATGGTTATTATCTGGCAATAAAGCGATATAATCATCCGCTATTTGATGAATAGCTTCGTCTGAAATTACATAATCCAAGGCATCAAACGTATCTTTCAACCTTTTATAGCGCAACTCTTCGTGAGTAATTTTGTCGTATTGGTATAATTTCCAACACGCTTGATTGATAGGCGCATATTTTTCAATGAAATGAACCGTTGCAATCTCAGGATGATGTTGCTTAAAAATGGTATCAAATGCCATTTCAGAATTTTTATCAAAATCCCAAAGGGTATGATCCAAATCAAAAAAAATATGTTGTATCGTTTTATTTTTCATTTCATTTTTTATAAAATCCCTTGGTCAACAAAACTAAAATAACTCGTTTCAGTAACTATCAAATGATCTAAAATATATATTTCCAAGCTCTCACCCGCTCTTTTTAATTTCTGTGTAATTTGCTTATCTGCTTCACTCGGTTGCAAACTACCCGAAGGATGATTATGACACAAAATCAATGAGGTTGCTCCAAGTTCAAACGCCATTTTAAATACCAATCGTACATCTACAACCGTTCCCGTTATTCCGCCTTTACTCAATTGTGTTTTCGAAATGACCTTGTTGGAATTATTCAAATACACAATCCAAAATTCTTCATGAGGCAACTCTCCAATAATGGGTTGCATCAATTCAAAAATCACTTTACTCGAAGTGATTTTAGTCAATTCAACCGCTTCTTCAGCCCTGCGTCTTCTACCTAATTCTAGTGCTGCAACAATAGAAATGGCCTTAGCTTCTCCTATCCCCTTGAATTGCATCAATTGGGACAAACTCTGTTTCCCTAAAGCATTCAAATTATGGGCAACACTTGCTAAAATTCGCTTACTTAAATCAACTGCTGATTCATTCCGACTTCCAGAACCTATCAAAATAGCAATCAGTTCAGCATCGCTCAAAGCACTTTTACCTTTAAGCATGAGTTTTTCCCGAGGCTTATCATCTTCGGACCAACTACTAATGGGAAAGGGGGCGTTTTCCATGTGTAATTAATTTAGGTGTATCTTATTCTATTAATTGTTTGACTTCATCAAAATTTAATCCTCCATAATTTCCAGAACTCATCAATAATAAAGCGGAATTATCTAATTCTCGGTTGAATAAATAATTTTTAAACTCGGCTGGATTGGTATAAATAATCAAATCTTCTCGATTGAACGATTTGGCAATTTGTTCGTAGGTTACTTCTTCCAATTGTTTGATTTTTACCGCATCTGGCGAATAAAAAACAACGGCTTCATCAGCATATTCTAAAGCACCTTCGTATTCTTTTAAAAATTCAGCATTCAAACTACTATAGGTGTGCAACTCTAAACAAGCCACTAAAGTTCGATTAGGGTATTGTTCCTTTACGGCTTTGGTAGTAGCCGCTACTTTACTTGGAGAATGCGCAAAATCTTTGTAGGCTACTTTTCCTTTACCTTCAGCGATTTTTTCTAGTCGTTTAGAAGCTCCTTTGAAACTCGCAATCGCTTCATAAAAGTCGGCTTCATCCACACCCATATTTTGGCAAATCCATTTGGCCCCAGCCAAATTGTTCAAATTATGGGCACCAAAAACTTCAATTGGCATTGGTCCTTCTGGAGTTTCCAATAATGTTACACCATTACTCACAGTATAAGCTGGAGTACTGTAAGGCAGTTTACGAATTGGATTCGTAGCGGCTTCCGAAACACGTTTTACCTCAACATCGTCTTCATTGTATACCAAAATTCCGCCATTAGTGATTTTACCAATGAATATTTCGAATTGCTCTACATAGTTTTCATAGGTTGGAAACACATTAATATGATCCCATGCAATTCCCGAAATCAACGCAATATTGGGTTGATACAAATGAAACTTCGGACGTCTATCAATGGGTGAAGACAAATATTCATCGCCTTCCAAAACCATAAAATCATTTTCTTCGGTAAGATGGACCATGGTATCAAAGCCTTCTAACTGAGCTCCCACCATATAATCAACCGCAATATTGTGATAGTGCATCACATGTAAAATCATCGAAGTAATGGTAGTCTTTCCGTGCGAACCTCCAATAACCACTCGGGTTTTATTTTTAGATTGTTCGTATAAAAATTCGGGATACGAATAAATTTTCAATCCCAATTCTTGCGCTTTCAACAACTCAGGGTTATCTGCTTTGGCATGCATTCCTAAAATAACAGCTTCAATATCGCTCGTTATTTTTTCTGGGAACCAACCCATTTCAGCAGGCAGAATACCTTTCTTTTCTAATCGAGATTTTGAAGGTTCAAAAATAGCATCGTCACTTCCTGTTACCTGATACCCTTTGTTATGCAAAGCCAATGCTAAATTGTGCATAGCGCTTCCGCCAATAGCGATAAAATGTAGCCGCCTAGCCCCCATAGAGGGAATACTTTGAGTGTTATTTGTATTAATCATTTTAGTTTATTTATTTACCTCTTTTTAAGCCCCTCCTTTGGAGGGGTTGGGGAGGCTTATTTCTCAAATTGTTCTTTTAATTGTTTCGCTTTATCCGTATTTTTCATTTTGTACAAATACAAATTGTATAGTTTTTGAAAAGCCAATTTTGAATTGGTCAACTCAAAAGCTTTAATATAATTCAGCTCTGCTTTTTTATTTCTACCAAAATATTCTTCGATATACCCTTTAGACAAATACCCTTCCAATGGCGACAAACGCATCAACTCATTAGAATAAGCTACTGCTTTGGCTTCGCTACCACCTATAATTCCGGGCAATTGTACATACAACAGTACTAAAGCCCAACGCGATTCCTTATGTTTTGGGTCTAAAATTATGGCTTTTTCAAACGATGATTTAATTTCATCAATCATTCCCAATGCCTTGAATTTATTCACTTCTTTCGCTTTCATCCCCAATGCACCACCATATTTATAATAATAGTTAGCTTCATCAGGTTGTAATTGCTTCAATTTCTTATAATAAAAAAGCGCCTTGTCCCATGATTTATTTTGACCTGCAATATCTCCTAAATATTCGATTGCTTTTAAATGAGACGGATTCTCTTTTAAAATGCTTTCAAACAATACACGAGCCTGTTCTATTTTTCCAGATTCCAAAAGCTGTTCTGCTTTCTCAAAATTAGATTGAGACCAAAGCATACTTGGAATAAATAATAAAAGAAATACGACTCGATTCATATGTTTAAAATCTATTTTATACCGATAACATAGGTATCGCTTTTAAATAATGGGGGTTGTTTACGCAACTTGTCTTAATAGCGATTTCATTCTTCAAAAATAGCGAAATTTACTTTTATTTCCTTATTGAATTTGGAAGCTTTAATTTATCAATAAAAACATTTCGTCCCTACAGGACTTTTGTATCACACCATTGGCTACTACCTATATTTTCTCACTAACGGGACAAGCTACCAAGGGTAAGTATGAAGTAATAATCTTTGAAAATTTTTAAACAGTCCCGTTAGGGACTAAATTTAGGTAATCAAAGTCACAAAATGAAAAAAGTCCCGTAGGGACGATATAGTAAGATACATCTGTTGTAACTTTTAAATTGAAACAATGGCTTAAAAAAAATCCGCTTCAAAAGAAACGGATTTGTATTTAAAATAAGATGATACTTAGTTATTCAACATATTCCAAAGTTTGTCTTTCAATTCAGTCAAGCCTTGCTGTGCCACTGACGAAATAAACAAATACGGTATGTCTTTGAAAGCCACATCTAATTCGGTTTTAAGTTCGGCCTTAAGCTCATCATCCAACATGTCAATTTTTGAAATCACTAATAGACGTTCTTTGTCTAACATTTCCGGATTGTATTTGGTCAATTCGTTCACCAAAATATCATATTCAGCCTTAATATCTGGCGTATCCACAGGTACTAAAAATAACAAAGTGGAATTACGCTCAATATGACGCAAGAAGTAATGTCCTAACCCTTTCCCTTCAGCTGCACCTTCAATAATTCCTGGAATATCAGCAATAACAAACGATTGAAAATCTCGATAGGCTACAATTCCAAGATTTGGTTTTAAAGTGGTAAAAGGATAATCAGCAATCTTTGGCTTAGCCGAAGTCAAAACCGATAGTAACGTAGATTTTCCTGCATTAGGAAAGCCAACCAAACCAACATCAGCTAGGACTTTTAATTCTAAAATCACATCCATTTCCACACCCAACAAACCAGGTTGTGCGTAGCGTGGCGTTTGATTCGTAGAACTTCTAAAGTGCCAGTTACCAAGTCCTCCTTTACCTCCTTGAGCTAAAATTCTCTTCTCACCGTCTTCGGTAATTTCAAATAAAACCTCTCCAGTTTCTTTGTCTTTGACTACTGTCCCTAAAGGCACTTCAATGTATTTATCATCACCATCGGCTCCTGTACTTCGATCTCCTCCACCATCACCACCGTGACCGGCTTTGACGTGACGAGCAAATTTCAGGTGAAACAATGTCCAAAGTCCTTTATTTCCAACTAAATACACATGTCCTCCACGACCACCATCTCCACCATCTGGACCTCCTTTTTCAATAAATTTTTCTCTATGCAAATGCGTAGAACCTTTTCCTCCTTTACCAGAAGAAACATATATTTTAACGTAATCTACGAAGTTACCTTCTGTCATCTTTTCTTAGTTTTCAGCCATCAGTTTAAAGTATTCGGAAATTTTAATTCCAAAAAACCTTCTGACAACAATTGTTATTCCTCCCGTATCATTTTTAATTCTCCCAACAAAATACTAACCACTGATTAGTTTATTATTCTTTCAAAGTAGTAATCAAAATTTTATCAATCTTTACACCATCCATTTTTTGAGCTTCGAACTCTAATTTATTCCAAATCAACTTATCACCTTCTTTAGGGATAGCACCCAATTCGGTTATAATAAACCCACTCACCGTAGTTACTTCATAATCAGTCGTCAGCTCATCCATATCAAAATAAGTCAAGAAATCATGTAATGAATACTGTCCGTCAACTAGCCATGAGCCGTCTTCATTGGCAATTAACTTATACTCATCGTCATCAAAATCTGCAGCATCTCCTACCAGCGCCTCTAAAATATCATTCAAGGTAATAATTCCTTGAAAAACTCCATATTCATCGGTAATAAACGCATAATGCACTTTAGTTTTCTTGAAATTTTCTAATGCTTTATACGCTGATGTATGTTCAATAAAATAAGATGGTTCTCTAGCTATAGAACGTAAATCAAAGTTACCTTTCTCAAAATTGGCAAACAAATCCTTCAGAAACACAACGCCAACCACCTCATCTAAATTCTCTTCACAAACAGGATAAACAGAATGCAATTCGTCTAACACTTTCGATTTAATTTCCTCTAAAGTATCATCCATAGAAAGATAAACCATCGAGCTACGATGCGTCATCAACGAGTTGACTTTTCTATCCCCAATGTGAAATACACGCTCAACGATGTCCTGCTCAATTTCTTGCACCTCTCCTACTTCAGTACCCTCTTTAATAATAGCCTTAATTTCTTCTTCGGTTACTTTCCCATCTGCCGTAGGTTTGATTTGAAGAATTTTCAATAAAAACTCTGTTGACGTAGTTAATAACCAAATAAAAGGAGCCGTAATAATGGATATCACTTTCATGGGCATCGCCATCGCTTTTGCAATAGCTTCTGGATGATTTAACCCTATACGTTTAGGCAACAGTTCGCCTAAAACTAAAGAGAAAAAAGTCAAAATCACTACTACAATTCCTACCGCAACTGAATGCGCATAAGGCGAAATCGCTTCGAATCCACTTACAAAATATTCGACATCTTCAGTGATTTTATCACCACTATAGATACCGGTTAAAATCCCAATAAGTGTAATTCCTATTTGAACTGCAGAAAGGAATTTGTTTGGCGAATTAGCCAAATCAAGTGCTGTTTTAGCGCTTTTATTTCCTTTTTTAGCCGCTGTTTCTAGTCGACTCTTTCGCGAAGAAATCAATGCGATTTCCGACATTGAGAAAACACCGTTCAAAAGAATTAAAAAAAGTATAATGAGTAGTTCCAATTGTATTGTATTAAAAGTTTAAAGTTAGATTTAAAGATAACCAAATAAAAGGGTTCTTTTCAATCCAAAATTTCAAACATTTTGTGATCTATTATAAATTATCGATTACAGTACTCAATCGTTCTGTAATTTCTGCAATTGAACCTATACCGTCAACAGCATAAAACTTCCCTTGCTCTTTGTAATACCCCATCAAAGGAGCTGTTTTTTCATTGTATTCTTGGTAACGATTTCTGATTTTTTCTTCATCTTGATCATCTGGTCTTCCTGAAGTTTTCCCTCTTTCTAACAAACGTTGTACCAAGATTTCATCATCTGCTTCCAAAGCTACAGTAGCTGTAATTTGTTGCCCTTTTGATTCCAAAAAGCGATCCAATGCTCCTGCTTGCGCCAATGTTCTTGGAAAACCATCAAATAAAAAACCTGCTGAATGTGGATTATTATCTACTTCGGATTGCAACATTTGAATAGTTACCTCATCAGGAACTAAATCACCCTTATCCATATAGGTTTTGGCTAATTTTCCTAATTCAGTTTCATTTTTAATATTAAATCTAAAAATATCTCCTGTTGAAAGGTGTGTCAAATTGTATTTCCCTTTTAAAAATTCGGCTTGAGTTCCTTTTCCTGCTCCTGGTTTCCCAAATAAAACAATGTTAATCATCTTCTAAATGCTGTTTTTGTGTTGTAAATATGGTTTAATTAGTCTTTCAATTGATATACTTCTGGCAAATTACGACCCAATCCATCATAATCCAAACCATAGCCAACAATAAATTTATTAGGAATTCGAATCCCTACATAATCTATTGGCAACTCTTTCGTATAGGCCTCTGGTTTAAAAAATAAGGTAGCAACCTTAAAATGCTTGACGTTTTTACTTTCGAATAATGCCTTCAAAGCTACTAATGTAGTACCTGTATCAACAATGTCTTCAATCACAATTACAGTCCTACCAGTTAAATCTTGATTCAAACCAATTAACTGTTTTACCTCTTCGGTAGAAGAAGTCCCTTCGTAAGAAGCCATTTTAACAAAACTGACTTCACAAGGCGAATCATAACGTTTCATCAAGTCAGAAACTACCATAAAAGCGCCGTTCAAGACCCCAATAAATACGGGTATTTCATCTGAAAAGTCAGCGGTTATTTGCGCTGCCATTTTAGCGATTGCAAGATCTATTTCCTTGGCAGAAATAAAGGGCACAAATTGCTTGTCGTGAAGTTGAATCATTATTCTTTTTAAAAATAAAGAGCAAATATACTGAATTCGGATTGGACAATCTATAAAAGACGGGGAATTTGTAATTTTACAACTACGAATTATGCATTATCAATTGTTAATTATCAACGGACTAAGTATCTTTGCACACATAGGCAACAAAAGCCCAATAGTTGAAGTAAAAGAGAAAACAAATGAATTATTTTTCTTCCGATTTTAAATTAGGAATTTTAGGTGGTGGTCAATTGGGTAAAATGCTATTGTTTGACACCCGAAAATTTGACATTCAAACTTACGTTTTAGACCCAAGTGACGAAGCTCCCTGTAAAATTGCCTGCAATCAATTTTTTCAAGGCGACTTGATGGATTTTGACACGGTCTACAACTTCGGAAAAAAAGTAGACGTTTTAACTTTTGAAATCGAATTGGTCAACCTGGACGCTTTAGTACAATTAGAAGCTGAAGGTTTACCTGTTTATCCTTCGCCAAAAACTTTGAAATTAATTCAAAACAAAGGAATCCAAAAAGATTTCTATACCCAACATAATATTCCAACAGCACCTCACCAACGATTTGAAAATCTTCAAGATCTAAAATCAGCAATCAACAATCTGCAATCTGCAATCCAAATGCCTTTTGTTTGGAAATGCACCGAATTTGGTTACGATGGAAACGGAGTAAAAGTAGTTCGAAAAGCAACTGATTTAGACGAATTACCCAATGTAGAATGTATTGCTGAGGCAATGATTCCGTTCAAAAATGAATTAGCAGTAATTGTATGTCGCAATCCATCGGGCGAAATCAAAACCTATCCCGTGGTAGAAATGGAATTTCATCCCGAAGCCAATCAAGTGGAATATGTGATTTGTCCAGCACGAATTGATGATAAAGTAGCTAAAAAAGCGAGAGCCATTGCATTGAACGTTTCACAACAATTCCATCATGTAGGACTATTAGCTGTGGAAATGTTTCAAACAGAAGAAGACGAAATTTTAGTCAATGAAGTCGCTCCAAGACCGCACAATTCAGGTCATTATTCGATTGAAGCCAGTTATACATCACAATTTGAAAACCATTTGCGTGCCATTTTAGATTTACCTTTAGGCAATACCGATAGCAAAGTTGCCGGAATTATGGTGAATTTGGTGGGTTCCGAAGGTTATTCAGGACAAGTGATTTATGAGAATATCGAAAAAATATTAGGATGGAATGGCGTTACGCCACACATTTACGGCAAGAAACAAACCCGCCCTTTTAGAAAAATGGGACACGTAACCATTGTCAACGAAGACGTGAACGAAGCAAGGAAAATTGCGGAAGAAGTGAAGAATTCAATAAGAGTAATTAGTGAAGTAAAATAACACCGATTTCACAAATTAGCACAAATCAAATCTGTGAAATCTGTGTTCAAAAAAATAAAAATATGAGTAAAGTAGCAATAATAATGGGTTCCATTTCAGACATGCCTGTAATGCAAGAAGCCATCGACATTTTAAAAGAATTTGGAATTGAAACCGAGGTTGACATTGTTTCGGCACACAGAACCCCTGAAAAACTATTCGATTTTAGCAAAAAGGCACACGAAAATGGAATTTCAGTAATTATTGCAGGTGCAGGTGGTGCAGCCCATTTACCAGGAATGGTTGCTTCTATGAGTCCACTCCCAGTAATTGGAGTTCCGGTTAAATCAAGCAATTCTATTGATGGTTGGGATTCAGTTTTGTCCATTTTACAAATGCCAGGCGGGGTACCTGTAGCGACTGTAGCATTGAATGGAGCTAAAAACGCAGGGATTTTGGCAGCGCAAATTATTGGAAGCCACGACAAATGTGTTTTAGACAAAATCATCGCCTACAAACAAGGCTTAAAAGAAACTGTAATCAAAGCTTCCGAAGGGTTAAAAAAATAATAGTAAAACCATTAAGGGATTAAGGTTCATTAAGATTTTGATTCAGTAATCATACTTAATTTTTCTTAATCCCTTAATGGTTAAAAATAAAGAAACTAAATTGTACAATGAACATTTTAACCTCAACATTCAATTCCAAATACAACTCGGCACCTTTCTCTCAGATTCAAATGAGCGACTACCAACCCGCTTTTGAAGCTACAATTGCGAGTGCAAGAGCTGAAATAGAAGCGATTACTGACAATCCAGCTACGCCTACTTTTGAAAATACGATTGAAGCGCTGGATTTTTCAGGGCAAGCGTTGGATCGCTTATCCTCGATTTTCTTTAATTTGAATTCGGCAGAAACCTGCGACGAAATGCAAAAAATCGCACAAGAAGTATCACCGATTTTAACTGCTTTTAGCAATGATATTTCGTTAAATGAAAACTTGTTCCAAAGAGTCAAAGTGATTTACGATAAAAAAGACACTTTAAATCTAACTCCTGAACAAGCGACTTTATTAGATAAAAAATACAAAAGTTTTGCCCGAAACGGAGCCTTACTTACTGAGGATAAAAAATCACGCTTACGTGAAATTGATACCGAATTAGCCAAACTAAAACTAACTTTTGGCGAAAATGTTTTGGCAGAAACCAATAACTACCAACTGCACATCACGAACAAAGCCGACTTAAAAGGGTTGCCTGAAGGAGCTATCGAAATGGCAAATGCTTTAGCCAAATCGAAAGAAATGGACGGTTGGATTTTTACTTTGGATTTTCCAAGCTACCTGCCTTTTGTAACCTATGCTGATAATCGTGAATTACGAAAAGAAATTACCATTGCAGCTGGAAAAAAAGCCTTTAAAAACAACGAATTTGATAACCAAAAAATTACCTTGCAAATTGCCAAATTACGTTACGAACGCGCCAATTTATTAGGCTATGAAACACACGCTCACTTTGTTTTGGAAGAGCGTATGGCACAACATCCGGATCAAGTCAAAACCTTTTTAAATGATTTGTTAGCCAAAGCCAAGCCAGCAGCCGAAAAAGAATTTGCGCAATTAACGGCATTCTCCAAAGAACTAGATGGCATTGACCAATTAGAAAAATGGGACGGTCCCTATTATTCTGAAAAATTGAAACAAAAGTTATTCAATTTGGATGACGAATTACTAAAACCATATTTCAAATTAGAAAACGTGTTGAACGGCGCATTCATAATTGCTAACAAACTATTTGGTTTAACATTCAGAGAAATTTTCGATATTGACAAATACCATGCTGATGTGCAAACCTTTGAAGTTTTGGACGAAAAAAACGAGTTGGTAGCACTTTTCTACGCCGACTTCTTCCCTAGAAAAGGGAAACGAAACGGAGCTTGGATGACATCCTACAAGTCTCAATACATTCAAAATGGGATAAATGAAAGACCACATATTTCGAATGTGTGTAATTTTACACCGCCTACTCCAACCAAACCGTCTCTATTAACATTCAACGAAGTAACTACTTTGTTTCATGAATTCGGACACGGTTTACACGGCATGTTGGCCAATACTACTTATCCAAGTTTGTCAGGCACTTCGGTATATTGGGATTTTGTAGAATTGCCTTCGCAAGTGATGGAAAATTGGTGTTACGAACCCGAAGCCTTATCGCTGTTTGCCAAACATTATGAAACAGACGAAATCATTCCGCAAGAATATGTAGAAAAAATTAAAGAAAGTGCCAGTTTCTTAGAAGGAATGGCTACGTTGCGCCAATTGAGTTTTGGACTATTAGACATGGCTTTCCATAGTAATAACCCAACAGAAATTAAGGATGTCAAAGCGTTTGAAAAAGAAGCTTTTGATGGTACTAGTCTGTATCCAGATGTAGCCGAAAACTGCATGAGCGTTTCTTTCTCTCATATTTTTCAAGGTGGGTATTCTTCAGGATATTACAGCTACAAATGGGCCGAAGTATTAGATGCGGATGCGTTTGCCTATTTCCAAGAAAAAGGGATTTTCAATAAAGAAGTCGCTACCAAATTCAAAGACAATATACTTTCAAAAGGTGGCACAGAACACCCAATGACATTGTACAAACGTTTTAGAGGACAAAAACCAAAACCAGAAGCGTTATTGAAACGCGCAGGGTTGATTTAGAATAGTAGATTGTAAAATGTATAAAAACCGGAGTTACTTACTTCGGTTTTTTTATTTCAATACAATCGAGATTAACCACCAGACTATTGGCAAACTCTCCACCCAAAAGGAGGTGTAATACCAACTCCTTTTTGGGGAAGAAAAATAAATCGCTACTCCTGAAGATAAAGCATAGATAAGGCATGGATAGTGTATGGATAATGCATGAAAAGAGGCAACACAATACAACCCTACTAATACATAACCTATTTGTTTTGTTCTTGCAACTCCAAACAAATGAGGTAGAGTTTGCAAAGAAACAGCATCAGTCATGCTATCCGAAATTTCAAAAGGAATCATCAAGCTAGAAAGCAAAAGGAATCGTTGCACAAAAAACCAAGCAACGTCTGCACTAGCCTTCAACGGAACAGCCACCGTGATATAACTCACAACAATACTGACAAAGAAAGGTTTCAACCAACCCAATTTACGGATAAAAGGATACAACACAACCAATCCTAAAGCCACTAACAAATCCAACTGTATCTGAGCGTCTTGCTTCAAAAAGAGTAATAAAAATGAAGTCGCAGCTAGAATAGAAACACTTAGTATCCCAATAATATTCAATCGTAAACTTTTGTTTGACAGAAACCATTCGGAATATTTCAAAAAATTATAGCCTACAACTGTCCCAAAAAAAACCAAAAACGAATAACTAGTCCATTGGGGAACACTTAGCTGCACTAGACAAAACACAGCTACTCCAACATGAATTGAGGAATGAATATAGAAATCTACTATTTTTCTAAAAGTTAGCATGCTGCAAAACTAACAAATCTGTTAATAAGACCTGATTTTGGTTAACAAATTCTCAAAATATTACCATTTGTTGAACTTAAAAATACAAGTTTAATAATTACTTTTGCTTGCGAATTCTTTGTCTAAAAACAACATCGAATTAAAACACAACCCTATTTACTTTTATACTATATAAATGAAAACAGACGCATTTGCTTTACGCCATATAGGTCCAAGAGAAAGTGACCTACAACACCTTTTTAAAACTATTGGAGTTGACTCACTTGACCAATTAATTGCCGAAACTATCCCAACAGATATTCGTCTTAAAAAAGACTTAGAGTTAGACGCTCCAATGACTGAATACGAGTACTTAAGTCATATTCAAGAATTGGGAAGTAAAAATAAAGTTTTCAAATCGTATATCGGTTTAGGGTATCACCCTGCTGTTGTTCCTGCCGTAATTCAAAGAAATATTTTTGAAAACCCAGGTTGGTATACCGCTTATACACCCTACCAAGCAGAAATCGCACAAGGTCGTTTAGAAGCGATTTTAAACTATCAAACTACCATTATCGAATTAACAGGAATGGAAATCGCTAATGCCTCATTACTTGATGAAGGTACGGCAGCAGCCGAAGCGATGGCTTTGTTATTCGATGTGCGTTCTCGTGACCAAAAGAAAAATAACATAAAGAAATTCTTCGTTTCAGAAGAAATTCTACCTCAAACATTATCGGTATTACAAACACGTGCTACTCCAAAAGGAATAGAATTAGTGGTTGGAAATCATGAAACATTTGATTTCTCTTCTGATTTTTTTGGAGCCATGTTGCAATATCCAGGGAAATATGGTCAAGTTAATGACTATACCGGTTTTATTGCCAAAGCACATGCTAATGAAATAAAAGTTGCTGTAGCAGCGGATCTTTTATCGTTAGCCAAATTAACTCCTCCAGGAGAAATGGGAGCTGATGTAGTGGTGGGAACTTCACAACGTTTCGGAATTCCGATGGGTTACGGCGGGCCTCATGCGGCTTATTTTGCCACTAAAGAAGAACACAAACGTTCGATGCCAGGAAGAATCATTGGTGTAACTATTGATGCCAATGGAAATCGCGCATTGAGAATGGCATTAGGTACTCGTGAGCAACACATTAAACGTGAAAAAGCCACTTCAAATATCTGTACTGCTCAAGTTTTATTGGCGGTTATGGCTGGAATGTACGCTGTTTACCACGGACCAAAAGGACTACAATACATTGCCAATAAAGTTCACGCCTCGGCAGTGACTTTGGCGGAAGCCTTAAATCAATTAGGCGTTTACCAAACCAATACTGCTTTCTTCGATACATTATTAGTTAAAGCAGATGCAACTAAAGTTAAAGCGGTTGCAGAAAAAAATGAAGTAAACTTCTTTTATGTAGATGGAGAAACCATTTCAATTTCATTAAACGAAACCACTTCATTAGCAGATTTAAACCAAATTGTCAGCATTTTTGCGGAAGCATTAGGAAAGTCAAATACACAAATTGAGCAATTTGTAAATGAAACAATGGTTCCTAAAAACTTAGAAAGAACCTCAGCTTTTTTACAACATGAAGTATTCAACAACCATCATTCTGAAAGCCAGTTGATGCGTTATATCAAAAAATTAGAGCGCAAAGATTTGTCCTTGAACCATTCGATGATTTCATTAGGTTCTTGTACTATGAAATTGAACGCTGCTGCCGAAATGCTGCCTTTATCGATGGCCAATTGGAACAGCATCCACCCATTCGCGCCAATTGAACAAGCAGAAGGCTACCAAATCATGTTGAAAAAACTAGAACACCAATTGAATGTGGTAACTGGTTTTGCAGGTACAACTTTGCAACCTAATTCAGGAGCGCAAGGCGAATATGCAGGTTTAATGACCATAAGAGCCTATCATTTATCAAGAGGTGACGACCATAGAAATGTGTGTTTGATTCCTTCTTCGGCACATGGAACCAATCCGGCATCAGCAGCGATGGCAGGAATGGAAATTATTGTAACCAAAACAACTCCAGAAGGAAATATTGACGTAGAAGATTTACGCGCTAGAGCCATTGAATTCAAAGATCGTTTGTCTTGCTTAATGGTAACCTATCCATCAACTCATGGTGTTTTTGAAAGTTCAATCATTGAAATTACCAATCTAATCCACGAGAATGGCGGTTTAGTCTATATGGATGGTGCTAATATGAATGCGCAAGTAGGATTAACGAATCCGGCGACCATTGGCGCAGATGTTTGTCACTTGAACTTACATAAAACCTTTGCTATTCCTCACGGTGGTGGCGGACCTGGTGTAGGACCAATTTGTGTCAACGAAAAATTAGTGCCGTTTTTACCAACAAATCCAATTATTCCAACAGGTGGGAATCAAGCTATTTCAGCTATTTCAGCAGCGCCTTATGGATCGGCTTTAGTGTGTTTAATTTCGTACGGCTACATTTCGATGTTAGGTTCAGAAGGTCTAACTAATGCGACTAAATATGCCATTTTGAATGCCAATTATATGAAAGCGCGTTTAGAGGCTCACTACCCTGTTCTTTACTCTGGAGAAATGGGAAGAGCGGCTCACGAAATGATTTTAGATTGTCGCGCTTTCAAACAACAAGGTGTTGAAGTTACTGATATTGCGAAGCGTTTAATGGATTACGGTTTCCATGCGCCTACGGTTTCTTTCCCAGTTGCAGGAACGTTGATGATTGAGCCAACTGAATCGGAAGATGTAGCTGAATTAGATCGTTTTTGTGATGCCTTGATTGCTATTAGAAAAGAGATTGAGGTGGCTACCGCAGACAACCACAATACGGTTTTGCACAACGCACCACATACACAAGCCATGCTTACAGCTGATGTTTGGGATTTTCCATACACCAGAGCAGAAGCGGCTTTCCCGTTGGAATACATTGCAGAAAATAAATTTTGGCCAAGCGTTCGTCGTGTAGATGATGCTTATGGAGATCGAAATTTAGTTTGTTCTTGTGCGCCAATTGAAGCCTATATGTAAGCTTTAGTTTAAAGTTTCAGGTTTAAAAGTTTAAAAGTTCAAGGTTTATATTTAATCTTGAACTTTTTTTACAACTTGAAACTTGACTTGAGACGAAGTTGAACATAGCCAAGCTAAACCTAAAACTCGAAACTTATTTCAAAAATGAAAGACATTCAAACTCCAGAAGAAATCTATATTGTAGTAGATGAATTCTACAAGAAATTATTGGCTGACGATAGCATCAGCTATATTTTTACTGATGTAGTCAAAATAAAACTAGAAGAACACTTGCCTATTCTGGTTACTTTTTGGTCACAAGCGATTTTAGGAACTGGTGGTTATGTCAATAATCTCACTCAAATTCATTTGGATGTGAATGCTAAATCTTATTTATCCAAAGAGCTATTTGATATTTGGCTCACTCATTTTGAAGCGGCTATCAATGAAAACTTCGAAGGATTCAATTGTGAGCGAATGAAAAATCAAGCGCATAATTTATCTACCATTATGCAAATAAAAATTGCACAACAAGAACAATAACTACCATATTGTCATTTTTCAAAGGTTTTTATTAAAAAATTGACAATAAATCGATTTCGTTTCGTTTTTAACGCAGTTATTACAGATAAAAACGATAAATTCGTACTATAATACAAGACTTTATGAACATCAAAATAAGCGGAATAGGAAGTTATATTCCTGAAAAAAGCGTTAGCAACACTGATTTTTCTGATCATGTTTTCTTAAATGAAGACGGAAGTCCTTTTGGATACCCAAACGAAGTAGTAGTCAATAAATTTAAGAGTATTACTGGAATTGAAAACAGACGCTATGCTAACGATCAATACACCTCATCTGATTTAGGCTATTTTGCTGCCCAAAAAGCAATAGCTAATGCCAATATAGATCCCGAAACGATTGATTATATAATTTTCGCACACAACTTTGGCGATGTAAAACACGGGACAATCCAATCGGATATGTTGCCGAGTTTAGCCACAAGAGTAAAACATAAGTTACAAATTCAAAACCCAAAATGCGTCGCTTACGACCTCCTTTTTGGTTGTCCAGGTTGGATAGAAGGCGTTTTGCAAGCTAACGCTTTTATCAAATCTGGCATGGCAAAACGTTGTTTGGTAATTGGTGGAGAGACTTTATCACGAGTAGTGGATGACCACGACCGAGATTCAATGATTTATTCTGACGGAGCTGGAGCATCCATTATAGAAGCATCAGATGATACAAGTGGAATGCTATCTTATGAAAGCGCTACATTTGCTAATGACGAAGCAGGCTACTTATTCTTCGGAAAATCATACAACTCCAATTTAGACCCAGACACTAAATACATCAAAATGTATGGCCGTAAAATTTATGAATTTGCACTAAGCAACGTACCTTCAGCTATGAAAAATTGTTTGGAAAAAAGTGGCTTAGGTATTGATGATGTCAAAAAAATATTGATTCACCAAGCCAATGAAAAAATGGATGAAGCTATTGTACATCGTTTCTACAAATTGTACGGAAAAACACCTCCAAAAGACGTAATGCCAATGAGTATTCACGATTTAGGAAACAGTAGTGTAGCTACCGTCCCAACGCTTTTCGACCAAGTGCTTCAGGGTAAAATCGAAAATCAAGAAATCAATAAAGGTGATGTTTTACTATTTGCTTCGGTCGGAGCAGGAATGAACATCAATGCTTTTGTATACCGATATTAAATTAATTCAGTTGTAGTAAATCCGCAGTTTATTTCATAAGCTGCGGATTTCTTATTGATATCCTACTCTTTAAAAGTTTAAAATTCAAAACTTTATTTATCTTTGTTGCTTTAATAAAATAGAACGGATTTTAGACCGTTCCTTACTATCAATATGTACGAAAAAACGTTTCCAAATAAAAGGTTCAAACACACTTTAGAATTTTTACAAAAACACATTACTACTTCAGAAACTATTTTTGATTTAGGCGTTCCCAATCCGTTTTCAAAAATTATGATTGAAAATGGTTATACTGTAAAAAATACTAGTGGAGAAGATTTAGACAACAATCAAAGTGCTTTACAAAACGAAAACTACACTGTTTTTACCGCCTTTGAAATTTTCGAACATTTACTCAATCCGTATACAATTTTACAAAATGTAAAATCAGATAAATTATTGATTTCGATTCCGCTTCGTTTGTGGTTTTCACCCGCTTACAGAAGCAAAACAGACATGTGGGATAGACATTATCACGAGTTTGAAGACTGGCAATTGGACTGGTTATTAGAAAAAACAGGCTGGAAAATCATTGCAAGAGAGAAATTTACTCACCCTGTAAAAAAGATTGGCTTCAGACCTTTGTTGCGTTTTTTCACTCCAAGATATTACATCGTTTACGCCGAAAAAATAAAATAATGAAGTATTATATCGTTATTCCTACTTATAATGAAGAACAATTTATTGCTTTAACATTACAATCGTTAGTAGATCAAACTATTCTTCCGACGAAAGTAATTGTAGTGAATGACAATTCAACTGATAGAACTCCAGATATAGTTTTGGCTTTCGCCGAAAAACACCCATGGATTTCACTGGTAACCAAAACCTCCAGCGCGATTCATTTACCAGGAAGTAAAGTAATTCAGGCTTTTCAAAAAGGATTAGAATCTATAGACGAAGACTACGATTTGATTGTAAAAGCAGATTCCGATTTGATTTTTCCATCTAATTATTTCGAAACTATAATTCAGCATTTTAACTCTGATTCATCTATTGGAATGGTAGGCGGTTTTTGCTATATCGAAAAAAATGGAGAATGGATTTTAGAAAACTTAACCGATAAAGATCACATTCGCGGTGCGTTAAAAGCCTATCGAAAAGCAACTTTCAAACAAATCGGAGGCCTAAGAGCGCAAATGGGCTGGGACACTGTTGACGAATTGTTGTGTAAATTCTACAATTGGAAAGTGATGACTGACGAAAGTTTACACGTAAAACACTTAAAACCAACAGGAGCTAATTACAACAAAACTGCCCGCTATAAACAAGGTGAAGCATTTTACACTTTGGGTTATGGTTTTACAATCACTGCTATCGCTTCATTGAAATTAGCGATGCGAAAAGGCAAACCTTTTTTATTTATTGATTATTTAATTGGATTTTTGAAAGCAAAAATTGCCAATAGACCTATATTAGTAACTGCTGAACAAGCACAGTTTATTAGAAAATATCGATTACAAAAAATGAAAGCCAAACTTTTTCGATAATTCTAATTGCAAAACTCCTTATTCAAATCACCTAAAGACATTACATTTTTTGTAATTTAGCCCATATTTTTAAACTATGATGCTCCTCAAATATTTATCGCAAATAGGCCGCTATTTCTTAATGTTGAAAGACATGTTCAACAGACCTGTAAAGTGGAGTGTGATGAAACAATTAATACTAAAAGAAATCGATGACTTGATTATTGATTCGTTAGGAATTGTAAGTTTTATTTCCTTTTTTGTAGGTGGTGTTGTAGCTATTCAAACCGCACTAAACTTAACCAATCCCTTAATTCCAAGATACTTAATTGGATTTGCAACACGTCAATCTGTAATTTTAGAGTTTGCACCTACTTTTATCTCAATAGTAATGGCTGGGAAAATGGGTTCGTTTATCACTTCCAGCATTGGAACTATGCGGGTAACTGAACAAATTGATGCTTTAGAAGTAATGGGGGTCAACTCTTTAAATTACTTAGTTTTTCCAAAAATAGTTGCCCTTTTATTATACCCTTTTGTGATTGGAATTTCAATGTTTTTAGGAATATTTGGAGGATATCTTGCTGCCGTTTATGGTGGATTTGCATCTCAACAAGACTTTATTGATGGTGTGCAAATTAATTTTATCCCATTCCATATTACTTATGCCTTCATAAAAACCTTGTCTTTTGCTTTTATCTTAGCTACTATCCCCTCTTTTCATGGGTACTACATGAAAGGTGGAGCGCTTGAGGTGGGTAAAGCAAGTACTATCTCATTTGTGTGGACATCGGTTGTAATTATTCTTCTAAACTATATACTGACTCAAATTTTGTTAAGCTAATGATTGAAGTAAAAAACATAGAGAAACGATTTGGAGAGCAAAAAGTACTAAAAGGAATTAGTACTACTTTTGAAGCAGGACAAACTAGTTTAGTCATCGGTCAAAGTGGTTCAGGTAAAACCGTTTTTATCAAATCATTATTAGGGATTCATGAGATTGACAAAGGCACTATAGCTTTCAATGACCGAATTTATGGCAAAATGAATAAGGATGAAAAGCGCGAACTTCGAAGTGAAATTGGAATGGTATTCCAAGGGAGTGCCTTGTTTGACAGTTTGACTGTAGAAGAAAATATTGGTTTCCCCTTGAAAATGTTTACCAATAAAACCCCTAAAGAAATTAAAGAACGTGTCGATTTTGTTATTGAACGTGTCAATCTTATCGAAGCACACCATAAAAAACCTTCTGAAATTTCTGGAGGAATGCAAAAACGTGTGGCTATTGCCCGCGCTATTGTAAACAATCCAAAATACTTATTTTGTGATGAACCAAATTCAGGTTTAGACCCTAAAACAGCTACAGTAATTGATAATTTGATTCAAGAAATTACAAAAGAATACAATATTACGACGGTAATTAATACCCATGATATGAACTCTGTAATGGAAATTGGAGAGAAGATTGTTTTTCTAAAAAAAGGACTCATTGCTTGGGAGGGTACTAAAGAAGAAATTTTCAGAACCGACAACAAAGCAGTTGTAGATTTTGTGTATTCTTCTAATCTATTTAAAAAAGTAAGAGCAGCTGTTCTAAACGGACATTAATTCGTTTTCAAAAGTTCAACTTCGGCATTAGGATTGAAGAGATAGGTTTTACCTGTACTGATTTCCAAGCACTCGAATCGTTTGGTTCGAACTGCTATTTTTTTAAAGATTTTACCATTCGAAATCCGGAACACACTCCCATAAGGAATTTCAAAGACATAATTTTTATCATTTTGTTGGTCAAATTGTTTTAGAGCCAAAGACAATGTAGTATCCGTATCACTACTCGCCGATGGATTTTTGAAATGTCTTGCTAGTAAGGGTAATAAATGATGTGGAAAAATCTCTGGTCGAATAAACGGCACCATCAAGCGTTGAAACGAATATTTCCATTCATTACCATGTGGTTTAATAGTACGCCCAAATTTTTCAAATGCTACAAGATGCGAAATTTCATGAATTAAGGTAATCAAAAATTTGTATTGATTCAAGTTCGCATTAACCGTTATTTCGTGTTTTCCATTAAAGCCTCTTCGATAATCACCATGACGAGTTTGGCGCTCGTTTACTATTTTGAGATGCACTTGATGTGTCACAATCAATTCAAAAATGGGCTTCACAGCGTGTTCAGGTAAATATCTAGCTAAGGTTTCGCTCAAAACAAGATTATTTTATGGATTAGAAGAAGATACTTCCAAGACTTTTCCATTGTAATATTTATTCCCCGTCAAGGTAAAATCAACAATATATTCTGCCATATCAGCTGCTGAAATTGGAGCCTGATACCCTGGAAACGCTTCTGCTAACATTTCGGTTTGGACCGCTCCAAGAGCCAATACATTAAAGGCAATTCCTTGTTCTTTATACTCTTCGGCTAACAATTCAGATAGTGTAATTACAGCGCCTTTACTTGAACTATAGGCAGATAGACCTGCAAATTTCAAACTGCCTTGAATACCTCCCATCGAACTAATGGTAACAACATGGCTACCTTTTTGCAAATACGGTAACGCGACACGAGTCAAATTGGCTACGCCAAAAACATTGACTTTATAGATACTTTCAAAATCAGCTTGCAAAGTTTCTGAAAAAGGCTTTAATAACAAACTTCCCGCATTGTGAACAATGGCATCAACCTGTTTCCAAGTTGATTGTAAATAGTCGGCTACTTTTTGTAAATCCGATTCATTAGCTAAATCAACCGAAAGACAACTGATGTTTTCATTACCCATTAATACTTGAGGAATAGTTCTAGAAAGTGCTACAACATGATGCCCCTTAGATGCAAATTGCAAAGCTAATTCTAAACCTATACCCCTACTCGTACCTGTAACTACAATATTTTTCATGAAGCAAAAGTAAACAAAAGCTATTTAACAATTCTTTCAACAACAATCAAATTTATATATATAAATAATTAATCATTTATTAACAAAATACATTTTTTTAAATTATGCCTTAAAAAACACAAAATACATTAAATATCAGCAACTTAAACACTATCACGATTACAGATAATTTACATAACAAATTTCAAAATACGCAAATCGAAGATTATAATACGCAATAAAATACATCGTCTCGACATACAACAATTAAATTTGGATTATGTTTTTTAACAACGATTTAAAGTTTTTAAAATCAAACCCTAACAAAACCAATTAATTATGAAGAAAATTTTAAGAAAAATTCTATTTGCACTTGCTTTATTACTTGCAAATAGTGTGCTTTATGCGCAATCCATTTCTGGAAAAGTGTCTGATGCAAATGGACCACTACCAGGGGTTAATGTAGCTGTACAAAGTACTAAGATTAGTACTACAACAGATTTTGACGGTACATTTAAGTTGTCAAACTTACCTAAAAATGCAGTATTAAATTTCAGCTATATAGGTTACACTTCTAAAAGTGTGAATATAGATGGTAAAACTAACTTAAACATAGTGTTAGTTTCTCAAAACAACAATCTACAAGAGGTAGTAGTTGTAGGTTACGGCTCTACCAAGAAGAAAGATGTAACAGGTTCTATTGCGGTAATTTCTTCAAAAGAATTCGAAGGAAGAGCCAATACTCAATTTGGGAATGCTCTTGAGGGAAAAGTAGCTGGAGTTCAAATATCAAGACCTTCCGGACAACCACAAGCTGGTTTTAACATCAGAGTTAGAGGAACTTCAACTATTACTGCAGGAAGTGAACCTTTATATATTGTTGATGGAGTACCTACCACTTCAATAAATGAAATTAGCCCTTCTGATATTGAGACAATGACAATATTAAAAGACGCGTCATCAGCTGCAATTTATGGCGCTAATGGATCAAATGGGGTCATTCTTATTACAACAAAAAGAGGAGGAAATCAAAAAACCAAGGTAACTTTTAATAGTTATACTAGTACTTCAAGTGTGGCAAAAAAACTTGATGTGTTAAATGCTTCTCAATACAAGTCTTTAATGACTGAAATGGGGCAATCAATAAATTGGGCGCAATATCCTTATGACAACAATTGGCAAAATAAAGCATTGAGAACTGCACAATCAAGTAATTATCAATTGGGTATCTCAGGTGGAAACGAAAAAACAAATTACTACCTTTCTGGAGCTTATTTGTCACAAGAAGGAGTCGTAATGACCAATCAATTAAAAAGATACACTTTCAAGTTGAACTTAGATCATAAAATTAGTAATTCGATCAAAGTTGGAACAAGTTTATCTTATAGTAAATGGAGAGATATAGATGTTAGCGAAAATAGAAAATATGGTGCTATTTTAGCTTTAGTGACTGGAGCCCCAATCACAGATGTATATAATAATAATGGAACTTTTGCACTAAATCCATTCATCGGTGATCTTGAAAATCCTGTGGCTTTACTTTTAAAAAATGAACATTCATTTGAAAATTATAGATTTAACGGAAATGTATATGGAGAAATTAATTTCTTAAAAGATCTTAAATTCAAAACTATGTTAGGTTTCGAACAATATAATAGCACCTACAATTCGTGGGTAGACCCATATAGAAGTAGAGAAGGTCGTGGATTTAAAGGGATGGCTGATTTCTCAAGTAGTCAAAACACTTATTGGATAACTGAAAATACTTTGAGCTATGCAAAATCAGTTGGAAAACACAATTTCAATGCCGTAGTAGGTTATATTGCATCCGAAAAAAATTACTTTAAATCGTCAATTAGTGCTAAAAATTTTGGAACGGCAGCAGTACAAACAGTTAATGCAGGAGCAACAAGAACTGCTGGTTATGATAGTGCCAAAGGTAGAAATTTAGCAACTTTAGGAAGATTGAACTATAGCTACGAAGATAAATACTTCTTAACTACTAATTTCCGTGCAGATGCTTATTCTGGATTTGGAGATTTAAATAAATGGGGGTACTTCCCTTCTTTTTCTGCAGGTTGGAGAATTTCAAAAGAAAATTTCTTTAAGAATATTGAGGTAATCAATGACTTAAAAATACGTGCTGGTTGGGGGGCTGTGGGTAATGGACAAGTCGGAGAATACGAACATTTCGGATTGGTAAATCCTGGATCACCTTATTACATTGGCGGAAATGTAGCTCCTGGAACAAACCCTACAACTCTTGAAAGCAACAATCTTAAATGGGAAACAACTAACCAAACCAATATTGGTATTGATGTTTCTATATTAAAAAATAGATTGTCATTCACATCAGACTACTATGTTAAGAAAACAACCGACATGTTACTTAATAAAAAAATTCCTTCAAGCACAGGATATGAAAATGCTTTACTAAATGTTGGTGCAATGGAAAATCGTGGATTTGAGTTCCAAATTAGCTCTAAAAATCTTGTAAATGAATTCAAATGGGACACAGATTTTAATATTTCTTTCAATAAAAGCAAAATTACAAGTTTACCAGGTGGAAGTATAAAATTAGGGAATATTTCGGATCGTGGATTAGTAGCAATTGCTCAAGAAGGACAACCTTTAGGTACTTTTTATGGTTATATTTCTGATGGAGTTGACCCTGCAACAGGGGATATTAAATACAGAGATCTTGACCATAGCGGAACTTTAAATGATGCCGATCAAACTATTATTGGAAATGCCAATCCTAAATATACTTTTGGATTAGCTAATGCATTCAGCTATAAAAACTGGTCGTTGAATATTTTTGTACAAGGAGTACAAGGCAATGATATTTTTAATGCAAGTAGAATTGAAACAGAAGGCTTATTTGATGAAGGAAATCAATTAACCACAGTATTACATCGTTGGACTCCAACTAATACAATAACTGATATACCTAGAGCTAATTTTGGAAGTGATAGAAACTCAAAAATATCATCTCGATTTATAGAAGATGGGTCTTATATAAGAATAAAATCAGTCACTCTTGGTTACTCTGTTCCTGAATCAATTGTAAGTAAATTTAAACTGAGTAAAGCACACTTTTATGTTACAGCTGAAAACTTATTCACTTTTACAAAATACAGTGGATTTGATCCTGAAGTGAGTTTTTATGGAAGAGGTGACAATAATCCGTTGAAGAATATTGCAACGGGTGTTGACTATGGTACTTACCCTCAAACTAGAGATATTATTTTCGGGGTAAACCTTACATTTTAATAAATAGCAAAACAAAATTATTATGAAAAATAAACATTATAAATTAAGAATAATTTGTTTCTCTTTGATTTCAATTACATTGTTTTCATGTAGTAATGACTTCTTAGATGTAACCCCCGACTCAAAATTAACAACTGGTAATGCTTATAATACTGCTGAAGACCTTAACAATGCATTAACTGGAGCCTATCGCACTTTTTATGATGAATACTATCAATGGGACAATGTCCTATTAGGCGATGTTCGTTCAGATAATGCTTATGCTGGTGGTGGTGGTGATGCACCTATTGTAGCTTATGACGAATTAAATATATCTACTGGTAATAATAGAATGTTTGCCAATTGGAGCCAACTCTATAGAGGAATTGCAAGATGCAATACCATTTTAGGTAAAATAGGTGGTGTTAATGATCCCGCATTAGAGGTAAATGATCTTAGAAAAAAAATAATTGGGCAAGCTAGTTTTTTACGTGCATTCCATTATTTTCAATTAGTAAAAACCTATGGAGGCGTGCCAATTGAATTAAATTCAAATTCTACAGATCCTGCTGTAATTAATTTACCAAGATCGACTGAAAAAGAAGTTTATGACCAAATAGACAAGGACTTACAAGTTGCTTTAATTAATCTTCCTGACAGATACTCTACTGATGCTAAAGAAAATAAAGCAAGACCAACCAAAGGTGCTGCTAATGCATTATTGGCTAAAATTTGGGCACAAAGAAGTGATAGAGACTACACTAAAGTATTACAATATTGCAATGCAGTTATAAGTAGTCCAGCTGGTTATAGCTTATTAACAGATTATGCTCAGCTTTTTGATGGAGACCATTATTACAACTCAGAGTCTATTCTTGAAATCTCTTTCTTAGGAGACAATTGGGACGTGTCTAACTGGGGAGTACAATTGTTTTTAGCACCAGAAGATGGTTGGCAAAAATATTGTGTGCCTTCTAAAAATTTAATTAATGCTTACAATGCACAAAATGATGTTGTCCGTAAAAATGCAAGTGTTGTATTTTGGGATAACCTTCCTTGGGCAGACGAAAATTGGAATCCTTGCCAAGACAATTCGATTGCCGTCCCTTTTGCTTATAAAGAAAAGCATCCAAACGGTTGGAATAGTGGAGATCACCCTTATTTGTTAAGACTAGATGATATCATATTATTAAAAGCCGAAGCTCAAAATGAATTAAATGATTTAGCTGGTGCATTAACTACTGTAAATCAAATTAGAACTAGAGTTAGTTTACCTAATCTAACTGCCTCTTCTAAAGCTGATTTAAAAACTAAAATCTTAAACGAAAGAAGACTAGAATTAGCTTTTGAAGCACAACGATGGGACGATTTGGTTCGTTATGGAGTAGCTACTACAGTTATGAATAGCTTAAATGAAGTAAAATACACTTGCGGATCAGGAACCCCAAGCGCAGCTGTTAGCATTAACTACAACTGTACAAATGAAAAGTGGTTGTGTCCAATACCGCAGTTAGAAAGAGATGCAAATCCAAATCTAACTCAAAATCCTGGATATTAGTTTTAAATTTTGTTTTAAGTTAATTTTTAGAATACTTCGAAGAAATTCTTCGAAGTATTCTTATTTTTATAGCTAATTGTTCTAACCATAGATTTCCTCTCTTAATATCTGATTACTATGAAGCATTTTTCTATTTTTATTTTCATCTTATTTCATTTTTTCTCTGGAAAAATATTTTCGCAACAAGAAAAAAAATACAATGAAAATCAACTTAATATTGAATGGGAACTCATTCCAAATCAGTATAAAAATGAAAATCAATCGTTAAGCAGTTTCCATTTTATAAATAAGGGCAAAACAGTATTTCCTGCTTCAGGTTGGTCTATCTATTTTAATTATAACAGAAGAATTAATACAAACTCAGGTTCTAAAGATTTTACAATCTCTCACATCAACGGTGATTTATTCGAAATAAAACCAACAACAGGATTTCAAGGAATTCAACCCAATCAAAAAAATGAATTGCCTTTTATTTCAGAAGGACAACTTCTCAATCCTACAGCAACTCCTGCTGGGCCTTACATTGTTTGGAACACCAATCTATCTCAAGGATTTTCTATAAAGAACTACCTTGCAAAACCTATAAAAGACAGCAATATCTCTTTTGTAACTCCAAAAGAAAGATACAATAAGAATAAAAAAATACAAAATATACCACTCGATAGTTTGCCTAAAATTTTTCCAACACCACAATTTTTTGAATCCAAAAAAGGACAATTCATTTTAGACAAAAATGCAAGTATCATTACCGAATCTGATTTTTTACCCGAAGCAAAATACTTTACGTCAGAACTTAAAATTATACTAAATAATGTTGTTAGTATCAACTCAAAAAATGCTCTTAAAAAAATAATATTCCTCAAAAACAGCACTTTAAAAAAAGAAGAATATCTTTTAAACATTCAAACCGACAAAATCGAAATAACAGCTGCTTCTGGAAGTGGTATTTTATATGGAATTCAATCCTTAAAATCGCTCTTTCCTCCACACTCTTGGAAATCAAAAATAAACTCTATTGCATTACCCAATTGCGTTGTGAAAGATGCTCCTCGCTTTGAATTAAGGGGGTTAATGTTTGATGTCGCGAGAAATTTTCAATCTAAAGAAACTATTTATAAAATTTTAGATTTAATGTCGCTATACAAAATGAATACCTTTCATTTTCATTTTAACGATGACGAGGGATGGAGATTAGAAATTCCGTCTTTACCTGAATTAACACAAGTTGGAGGTAAACGAGGGCATACGCTTGACAGCCAATCATTTTTACCTACAGCTTATGGATCTGGACCAGAAACAAATAATTATCCAGGAAGTGGTTACTATACCAAAGATGATTTTATTGCAATTTTAAAATATGCTACCGAAAGACACATACAGGTAATTCCCGAAATTGAGTCCCCTGGCCATAGTCGTGCCGCTATAAAAGCAATGGATTACCGTTATACCAACTACTTACAACAAGGAAATAAACAAGAAGCTGAAAAATACCTGCTTCGTGATCTAAATGACAAATCCAAATACAGTTCGGCTCAGTTATGGGCTGATAATATTATGTGTGTGGCACTGCCCTCAACTTATACTTTTTTAGAGACAGTTATCGACGAAATTTTGACAATGTATAAAGAAGCCAATGCTCCTATTGAAACAATCCATCTTGGAGGAGATGAAGTTCCTGCAGGTACTTGGGAAAAATCCCCAATATGCAACCAATTAATTGCTAATGAAAGTCAACTCAATTCTACCAATGATCTTTGGTACTATTATTTTGGAAAAATGAATGAGATGCTCAAAAAACGACATCTTTTTGTTTCTGGTTGGGAAGAGATTGCGATGAGAAAAACAATATTAGACGGCAACAAGATTTATATCCCAAATCCTGATTTTGCTAATCAAAGTTTCAGAGCCAATATTTGGAATAATGGAATTGGTTGGGGTTCTGAAGACTTGCCATACAAATTAGCTAACGCAGGGTACAAAGTTACTCTTTCTTGTGTAAGCAATTTGTACTTTGACTTGGCGTATGAAAAATCTCCAGATGAAATTGGTTATTACTGGGGTGGTTTTAACGACTTGAACAAACCCTTTGACTTCATCCCTTTTGATTACTATAAAAACACGACCGAAGATACTAATGGGAATCCAATTCTATCCACCTTATTTAATGGAAAAGAACGTTTAACCGATTATGGAAAATCAAACATCGTAGGCATTCAAGGGCAACTTTTTAGCGAAAATGTGCGCAACACAACTATTTTAGATTATTTATTAGCACCAAAATTGTTGGCCTTAGCCGAAAGAAGCTGGAGCCAAAACCCTTCTTGGGCAACCGAAAAAGATCCCGTCAAAACTACCGAATTATACACTAAAGATTGGTCTCAATTTGTAAATGTATTGGGTAAAAAAGAATTACCCCGACTTGATTATTACCACGGAGGCTATAATTATCGTATTCCTCCCGTAGGAGCTATTATAGAAAATGGGAAAGTGATTGCCAATATTCAGCAACCAGGATTTACAATTCGATATACAACAGACGGATCTGAACCAAAAAACAACAGTACAATCTACAATTATCCTATTGATGCTAAAGCTAAAATCAAACTTTGTGCCTTTTCTAGCAATGGAAGAAAAGGGAAAATCACAATTATTGATAACAGTACAAAAGATAAAATTGTTACTGATTAATAAAATGATAATTGGGCGCAATTTTGCGTTTTTTGAACATAAAAAAACGCAAAATTAATATCAAAATTAATGAAGTTATAATACTATTGTAAATATCAAAGGTAGTACCAAGAAACTAAGTGGGATAAAAAGGCATTCCTAAACTTAAAACTATTAGTTAAAAAAAAACAACTATACAATTATGAATAATAGCGTATTAGGAATTGACATCGGAGGAACATCCCTTAAAATAGGTCTAGTAGAAAATGGTGTTATTGTTAATCAAATTTCTAGAAACGTTGATAACAAAGCAACCGAGTCTGAAACGCTGCTTTCCCTTTTAGAAGCAATAGACAATATTATAAATTCGGATGTAAACAGTATCGGAATTGGAGTTCCTGCAGTTGTAGACCCATTAACTGGAATTGTTTATGATGTACAAAACATTCCTTCTTGGAAGAAAGTTCCATTGAAAGATATTATAATCAAAAGATATAATCTCCCAGTGTATATTAATAATGATGCCAATTGTTTTGCTTTAGGAGAGAAAATATTTGGCAAAGGAAAAGACTATGAAAATTTCATTGGTTTATCCATTGGAACAGGAATAGGTATGGGAATTATCATCAATAACAAGCTATACAACGGTGTTCTATGTGGTGCTGGAGAAGTGGGAATGTTACCCTATAAAGATGGGATTTTAGAAGACTATTCAAGTAGTTTATTCTTTTTAAAAAAATACCATCAAACCGCTGAAGAATTGAGCATAAGCGCTAATAAAGGAAATAAAAAAGCGTTACAAGCTTATACTGAATTCGGATTACATTTAGGAGAATGTTTAAAATCAATCTTGTATATGTATGCTCCTGAGTCGATTATTCTTGGTGGTTCTATTAGCAAGTCTTTTCCCCTTTTTAAAGAAGCTATGGAATTGTCTTTGAAATCATTTGCCTATCAAAAACAAATTGAGAATTTAAAAATTGACACTTCAAATCAGGAAGGAATTGCCATTTTAGGAGCAGCTTCACTTTGTTTTCAAAATTTAGAAAATTCCGTTGTCTAAAAGAAAATTAATCTCCTTATTTAGCTTTGATTTTTCCTGTATTGTAAAGGCGTACATCCGTGTATTTGTTTAAATAACCTTGACAGATTTTTATTATCATTAAACCCTAATTCAACTGCAATCTCGTAAATCGATTTTTCGGATTCAATAAGTCTTTTAGAAAATTTCTGAATTCTTAAATTACAGATGTACTTATAAATTGCTGATCCTGTAACTTCAAAAAAACGTTTTTCAAGAACACGTCTCGAAACAGAAACTTCTTTCAAAACATCTTCTACATTAATATTATTTTCAACATTTTGATGTATAAATTTCAATGCTGTTGCAATTTGCTTATCGGTTGTTGCACAAATATCGGTTGATTGTCTCGTGTGAACCATAGTAGCTTTCACAATAATATCATGTGGCTTTTGACTTTTATTTTCAATCAATTGATGCATCAACTGAGCAGCTTCATACCCTCCTTGTTCTATTCCAAGACCGATACTTGATAATGGCGGGTCACACAAATTACAAGTCAAATCATCATTATCTACTCCTAAAACAGAAACTTCTTCTGGAATTTTAATGTTTGAGTGACGGCAAGCCTCTGTAATATTTTGCGCGCGTTCATCATCACAAGCCATAATTGCGATGGGTTTTGGCAAAGAAGTAAGCCATTTGCTTAATGCTGAGGGTTTATAATGCCATAATTCTCTTGTAGATATTTTTTTGGGATTGAAAAAATACACTTTCCCTCCATGTTGTGCTACAGTATTTTCAAACCCTTCACCTCTTTCTCTAGACCAAACTATATTATTAAATCCATAAAAAGCAAAATTACCATATCCCTTATTGATAAAATATTTTGCTCCCATTTGTCCTTGTTCAAAATAATCTCCTGTTATATTAGAAAATTCTTGAAATCGTTCTTTAAAATCTTCAGTCATAACTGGAATATCCAAATCAATTAATTTTTGAATATCAGCGTGATTATATAAAGTGGCTACAATGCCATCTGCTTTCCAATCTTTAGCGAACTTCACGAGATTTTCCATGGAAAGATTTTCTCTAAAATGCAACGGCATTCTACAAAAAACCCACTTGCCGTTTTCTTTGGCATACTTAGTAAATCCCTTTAAAAGACTCTTCCCATAATCCTCTGTAAAATCGATAAGTAATATTATTCTGTACATAAATAAGCATTTATCGTCTCAATAATTCTATTTTTTGTAGCAACAATTCTGGCTCATTTGTAGTGATATAATCAAATCCATTCGCTAACAACCAATCCATATCTTCCGAGCCATTTACTGTCCATGCATTCAGAATCATTTTATTTTTTTTAGCACTAGCAATCCATTCTGGATGATTTTTAAAATCTTTGTAATAATAATCCAGCCCATCAATCTTATCCACTAAAAGTTCCTCTGGAATTTTATTTGCTTCTAAATACTGCGTACTTGCTTGGGGATTTATTGACTTGATTTTTTTTAAAATCGCATAATCAAAACTAATGTACATTACCCTATCCTGAGCATTCAACTCTTGCACTAACTGAACCACTTGAGTTGCGATTAATTCGGCCCGTTCTTTACTTATATCCGAAGGTTTGATTTCGCAAACTAATTGCGTATTTGTATTATTTTCTAGCCCTGCCAGAAGATATTCGCGCAATGTTGGTAGCTTTTCCCCATTAGATAATGGAAAAGACAATAGGTCTGAATAAATTGATTTTTCAATAGTCAAACTATGATAACTTGGATCGTGATTAATGACTAATACATTATCAGCCGTCATTCTAACGTCAAACTCTGACCCTGCACATCCTATCTTAATAGCTTGTCTTAAAGAAGCAATAGAGTTTTCTGGTAGCCCATTTTTTTTCCAAGCACCGCGATGCGCTACAACAGGATTTTTTTCAATTTTAATAGAAGTTGTTTTTTTTGCAACAGCGCAACTTAATACTGAAAAACTGAGTAACAAAGAAACTATCATTTTCATTTGATTTATTTTTAGCGAGTCTTTAAAATTAGTAAAAAAAACAACTATTTTTTGTCTAATGACAGTATTTCTTCTTTAGTATTCCAGCCTGAAACGGTAAGTTGATTGCCTTTTTTAGTAATTAAATGAGATGGAACTGTACATTTTATAACCCTTTTTTCATTAGGCAACAAACTAATATAATTGTCATCCCAAAAAACTGGAAAAATGGTGTTTTGTTTTTCATCTTCTATATTCAAACGAACAAAAAATGCCGTTTTAGCATTCGTGTTTTCAAGAGTTACATGGTATTCTATTTTATTACCAACTCTTTTTGAAGCTACTGAAGATGTTATTTTAGATTCTGGTAATGCACTTAAAGGTGTAAAATCAGCATATTCTTTTAAAGGTGTATTTCCCCAAAATGTCTTTTCCCAATTAAAAATATCTTTTTTATTGGATAACCAATAAAAATTAGAAGCCACTATTTTTCCTTTCTCATCCACTAATTTTAAATCCAAGAAAGCGCCTTCTGAAAATGGTTTTATTTTAAAAATAGATTTGGATTGAATGGATTCAATATCAAAAGTCACCTGATTTTTACTTACCAAATTTGAATTAAAATCATAAATAGAAATTTGAGCACTGTAATTTTTGACTGCGTTCAGCGTTTCATTAACAGCCACAATCTCATTGGAAGCGTAATCATAAATCAATTGCTGAACCGCATTGGCTTTTTTTGCAGCATAATAACTTGAAGTAGGCAACAAATAATAATCGTATAATTGCCAATATAAAGACGGCCAGGCCGAATTCAACATCCATTGAATTATCCCCGTTGATTTCGGAATACGCGCTCTAAATCCTTCAAACATACCGCTCATTGCTTCATAACCTAGCGCATCCGACTTTTTTAAATAATCTTTCAAATCTTTGGCTTTACCATATCGATTATCCACCATCGAAGTATTTACATCTAAGGTATTGAAAGCTACCGCAGAATGAGTACAATGGTAATTCCAAGCTGAATTAATTGGCCATAATTTATCTGCAGGAATCATTTTTTTGATACTTTCTAAACTAGGAATTTGAGCTCCTGGTGAAGTCTCCGTATTGAACCCAAACGCACCTCCATTCTTAGTGTCTTCAAACCAATAATTTGGCGAAACATATTCGTAAGGCCCATTCATCTTAACTCCAACAGGCCCACTCACTTCACTTGTTCTTGTTCCTGCAGTGAGTAAATAAGGCCGGTTATCTATTTTCTCAATGAGGTTTTTATACTTAATTTCTAAGTCTGGTTTGGGTAATTTATCACTTCCTAAAAACCAAACAAAAATACTAGGATGGTTTCGCAACCAATGAATTTGATCGCTCAACGATTGAAGCGCTAAATTAACATCAGCATCCGTTTGAATCCCTCCAAAAGCGTCGCACGGTTTCCCTAAATATTCTTCCCATTCCCATTGACAACTCCAACCCACCATCACTAAAATTCCGTATTGATCGCACAAATCATACATTTCTTGTGATGTACCCCAAATACTTTCTAAACGAATGGTATTCAGGTTCATGTGTTTCACATATTGCAATTGTGTGGCTATGGTTTGCTTAGTATCTCTAAGAAATATATCATCAGTCCAACCAGCTCCTTTTATTAAAATCTTTTTACCATTGAGAATAAATCCTTTATGTCCTTCAGGAGTAAAATAGGTTTCAATTTCTCGGATTCCAAAAGTAATTTCTTCCAAATTTGATTTGATCTTATCACTTTCAAAATGCAGTGATAAATGTTGTAAATTAGGTTTTCCAAGAGTATTGCACCACCATAATTTTGGATTCAAAACGTGTAAAGAGGCAATTTCTTTTGAGGTCAAAGTCAAATCCTTTATCTCATTTGGATTGAGACTTACTGGATAACGAAATTCGACACCTCCAATTTTACCTATCAAATTCCCAGAAATGGTTTTTAACGTATAATTTCGAACCGTAGTTTTAACCGTTAGCCAAGCCTCTTTGAGAGAAGCGGTATTTACTTTGGATTGAACAGCAGTATTTTTCAAACCAACTTGACCGTCAATTTGTATATATACTGGTCGCCAAATTCCCATATTTTCATCAAGAGGTCTTGGATTCCAATCTACAAATCCTGTATTAAAATCTCCCGGTTGCGCTCTAAAAATCTCTACTGCCAGCACATTTCCTTTCTTTTTGACTAAAGAAGTAATGTCAAATTCAAATTGTCTAAACGTGCCAAAAACTTTATCCCTTGAGGCAATGAGTTGCCCGTTCAACCATATATTAGCATAATAATTTATCCCATCAAAATGGAGCGAAACTGTTTCACTAGGACTAACATTGGGTAAGTCAAAAGTGTTTTTATACCACCAAGAATCATCAAATTTTTTCTTATCGGCTAGTTTATAATTTTCACCAACAAAAAGATCTTGATACAAACCATTAGCAGTTAGCACTCCCATAACCGTTGATGGCACTGTCGCTTTGTACCAATTTTTTGCTTCAAAAGTTGACGAGGAAATTGAAGCTCCATTTAACTTAACCTTATCCGATTGCTGTACCTGCCAATTATTCTTTAATACTATTCTGTGGGTATTCGTCAGTTCTTCTTTCGCAAAAGCGAAATTTGAAAAAACAATTAAAAGCATGAAAATCAATGCCGTTAGTATTCTTTTTGATTTATCCATTGGGAACTCAATTAACGTTTATTAATACTATAAAAATATTTAAAATCCCTGAAAGTAAAAACCAACAGGGATTAATATTTAAAAAGCAAACCATACTTTTTAAAAATAATAGCGTTTAAACGCCTCTATTGCGGTATATTCAGCAAGTCCAAGTGCATTATACTTATCTGCTGTTTTTTTTGTTCGTTCTTCCACTCTAACCCAAAATTCTCTCGAATCTTCGCCTTGAAACATCACATTGTCTTTTTGAGATTGATGGTAAAAAATGGCTTTACGTTTTCTCAATACTTGATCTTCGCTCATAGGAACAGCCATTTCAATCTCTTGCGGTTCCCATTCGTGCCAAGCACCTCGGTACAACCAAACCCAACAATCTTTCATAAACGATTCTATTTTCAATCGCTCTATAGCGGCAAAAATAGCGTCCAAGCATACTTTATGTGTGCCATGTGGGTCTGCCAGATCTCCTGCAGCATAGATTTGATGGGGTTTAATAGCAGTAATTAAATCAGTAATTATAGTAATGTCTTGTTCTGCAAGAGAATTCTTTTTAACCGTACCTGTTTCATAAAAAGGCATGTCTAAAAAATGTACTTGCTCATCTGGAAGTCCAAAAAATCGAGTTGCTCCTAAAGATTCTTTTCGGCGAATTTGTCCTTTTATTTTCCGAATCAATAGTTCCGTTTGACGATCTATTTTTTTGGTTTGTAAAGCTTGAACAACTCCTTTTAAATCAGGATTAGCTTCTGGAAAAATAGACACGGCTACCTCAGCATAACGCGAGGCTTCTTCGTCTGAAACCGCAATATTCCCTGATGTTTGGTATGCCACATATACCTCATGACCTTGCTCTACTAATCGGTCAAAAGTACCTCCCATCGAAATTACATCATCATCTGGGTGCGGACTAAAAATCAACACTCTTTTCTTAGCTGGCAAAGCTCTTTCAGGGCGGTTGCTATCATCTGCATTAGGTTTCCCCCCTGGCCAACCGGTTATCGTTCGTTGTAATTTATTAAACATTTTAATATTCAAGTCGTAGGCTACTCCTTCTTCTGCCAACAAACCAGACATTCCAAAATCATTATAATCCTTATCATTTAATTTTAAAACCGGTTTATTCACTCGTTCGCAAAGCCAAACAATCGCACTACTTTTTAACACTTCAGTCCAAACGCATGAAGATACCAACCAAGGCGTTTTAATACGTGTTAATTGGGAAGCCGCCTCATTGTCTAATATAAATGTAGTATTGGAATGCTCTTGCAAATAAGTTGCAGGAACTTGTGAAGAAATTTCGCCTTCAATAGTTTCTTGCACTACCGAAGCTTTATTTTCTCCCCATGCCAAAAGCACGATTCGTTTTGCCTTTTTGATAGTGCCAATTCCCATTGTAATAGCACGTCTTGGGACATTATTTATTCCTAAAAAAGAGGAAGCTGCATCGACTCTAGTAATATGTGCCAAAGTAATACTTCGAGTTCCTGAATTAGCGTGTGAACCTGGCTCGTTAAACCCAATATGTCCTGTTCTTCCAATACCAAGTAATTGAAAATCCAAACCTCCAGCAGCCAAAATAGCTGCGTCATATTCTATACAGAATTGGTCTAAATTTTCTGGAGCTACCATTCCGTCTGGGATATGAATATTCTTAGGATCAATATCGATATGTTTAAAAAGATGGTCGTGCATAAAGTAATGGTAGCTTTCTACATTTTCCTTTTCCATTGGATAGTATTCATCCAAATTGAATGTAATCACATTATGAAAACTCAAGCCTTCTTCTTTATGTAATCGAATTAATTCTGCGTACACTTTTATCGGTGAAGATCCCGTAGCTAAACCTAAAATACATTTTTTGTTTTTCTCTTGCTTTTTCAGAATCAAATCAGCGATTTCTCTAGCTACTGCTTTGGATCCAATTTCTGATGAATTGACAATTACATTGTGTATTTTTTCAAATCGGGTTTCTTCAAACTGACCTGGTTCTTTGTAGGTAATTAAAGAACTATTAGAATCTTTGTGTTGCATTGTATTCAATTTATGATTTAGGTTGGTATTTTAAAATTTGGAATACTACTTTTATTTGTACGAAGTATTGACACAAATTTATTTAGAACAACGCTTATAAACATAGCAATTTACGAATTATAATCCTCAAATTACGTTTATATTAATGCTATACTACTTTACTATTTTGTAGGTCGCATTTTCTGTTATGGTTTTCCAAGAATCTGTTCTAAACGGAATTGCAGGAAAACCTTCTCCATTATATAGGTTGCAATCGCTAGCATCGTCAGCCCATCCAAAACGCACAGCAATGGGACGAAGCACTTTATCAGAAAAAAGAATTACTTTATTGTCTTTTATAAAAGCCGTCGCATACTGAAAAACGTGGTCTTCTCCTGCCAACTCAAATCCTTTTACTACTCCATATTTGTCTGATGTTTTTAATCCGCGACCAATAGCATCAAAAGACAATACCACTTGACTTCCCTCCATATCCATTGATTTGAATATTGGTCCAGACGAAACTAATCCCTGCCCATACAATTGTTGCAAAGCAATAGCTGCTAAACGCTTTCCAACCTCTTGCTTATTCGTGGGATGAATATCAATAGGGTTCCCAATATCAGTGGTTACACACATCCCTGTATTGGGCAATGCCAATGTTTGTGTTTGAGACTCTCTAAGTTCAGCCCAAGTACTTCCATTATTGCTATTTCCATTCGCTTCATTAAAACTAGACAATTGAACAAAATAAAAAGGAAAATTGCCTTGTCCCCATTTATTTCGCCAATCTTGTATCAATAATGGAAACGCTTTTTTGTACTGAAAAGCTCTACTTGCATTGGATTCACCTTGGTACCACAACACCCCTTGGAAGGAATATGGAATCAATGGATTGACCATGGCGTTAAACAACAACGAAGGATAACTATTAGGGCCTACCTCACTTTTAATTGCTGCCACTTGGTATTTCCAACTTCCATTCAACGGAAAAACAGTTTCGTCTACAGTTAATTTTACCTCTGCAGCCTCACTATACATTCCGCCACCTCCTCCATTATCAACCACTCGTATTGCAATGACATTTTTACCCGCTTTCAAAATCCCAGCAGGAATTATATAGTGTCTTTGGGCATCCCAATTGGCATTTTGTCCCACTGGTATTCCATTGATATAGGTACTGTCTTCATCGTCAATTTTTCCTAAATCAAGAACCGCAGCTTTCGAACTGAAATTAGATGGTAATTCAATCGTTTTTCGCAACCAAACCACTCCATCAAATTCGCCTAAAGCTTGACTTTCCCATACTTCGGGCTCATTTATTTTAGGCCATGTAGCATCGTCAAAATCGGTATTTTTAAACTGATTTTCATTTTTAAAATCTATCGAATTGCCTTGTAATTGCTCGACTCTTTTAGAGGTAGAGGCGATAAAAATTGCCGCAATCGAATCTAAATCCACTCGAGGCATATCGGCTATCATTCCTTTAAATTCATCACTACTTTCAAACGCTTCTCTACTGGTCCAAGTCTCGACAACAGTACCTCCCCAAGCGGTAGTAATTACCCCAATCGGGATTTTGGTTTTTTCATAAACCGCTTTGGCAAAAAAATAACCCACTGCCGAAAAATCACCAACAGTAGCGGTAGTAGACTCCTTCCACTCTCCTCCTTTCACCTCTTCTTTTGGCAAAGAACTAACGGCTCTTGCCACAGTAAAATGGCGAATTAACGGATTCGTTGCTTTGCTAATTTCCTCTTTGGCTCGTATTACTTCATTGACCGTAAATGCCATATTAGACTGCCCACTACAAATCCAAACTTCGCCCACCAAAACGTTGGTAAGCTTGATTTCGTTTTTTCCCTTTACCACTAATTCATAAGGACCTCCCTCTTTTTCGGGCGCTAACTTTACCGCCCATTTCCCATTAGCATCGGCTTGAGTGGTTTTAATTTGCCCTTTGAATCGCAATTGAATTTTCTCATGAGGTGCGGCCCAACCCCAAACTGGAATAGGTTTATTGCGTTGCAAAACCATATTATCATTAAATAATTTTGGCAAACGCACGTTGGCTTGAATGCCAAGACTAAAAAGAACTACTAAAAGGAAATTAATTTTTTGCATCATTGGGACAGTGTTTTAAAGGGGCGTAAAGTAATCTTTATACAAAGATTAAAAGTAGTGAATTGCGCACTATTATCCTCAAATTACATCAAAAAAACACACTAATCCCTTCATAACCAATTCTAAAACAGTTTTTTCTGTTTTTGTTAAAAAATGCAAATTGAGGATTCTTATTCGTTTTTCGAGAATTTATTTTTCCAATAAAAAAATAGTTTTGAAAAATAATAAGCCCCTAATAAATTTTTAACCCCATGAAAAAGAACCCCTTATCGACTCCCGTACCCATTTTACTTTTTAATCGTTGCTCTTCTATAAACGAAGTTAAAACTATCCAAAAACAATATCGCTCAAGCAAAAGCAGATGCCTTTTGCCTGCTTCGCAATGGCTTTTAACATAGTTTAATTAAACTATGTTAAAAGCCATAAACTTTACGCTATCATACCTATAGCGTACCTCTTTTACATATTCCAAAAACAAATAATAACCCAAATCTAACAATTATGAAAAAAATTACTCTTTTAACCGCACTCACCCTTTTTTGTGTGGTGACTATGCAAGCGCAAAATACATTTCCTGCTAGTGGAAATGTGGGAATTGGAACAACTAAACCCTCCAATGACCAAGGATGGAATACCGTCTTAGATGTAAAAGGAAATAATAATGCTAAAATTTTAGTTACTACAAACGATTCATCTATTAAAACCGGAATATTTTCTCATGCTGGGTATGGCGGTGGTTTTTTAGGAACCGAAAGCAACCATAATCTTCATTTAGTGACGGGTTATACACCAAAGTTGTCTATTTTAACAAATGGCAACGTAGGTATTGGAAATACAGACCCTTCTGCTAAATTACATATTGCTGGTGATTTCAAACTGGTAGATGGAACTCAAGGGGCTGGTAAAATATTAACTTCTGACGCAAACGGCAAAGCCTCTTGGCAAAATATTCCAGTAACAACTACAACTTGGTCTAGCAATGGTAATAATCTATACAATTCAAGCGCTGGAAACGTAGGTATTGGCACAAATACTCCTTCTACTAAACTACATATTGCAGGAGATTTCAAACTGGTAGATGGCACTCAGGGAGCAGGTAAAATATTAACTTCTGACGCAAATGGTAAAGCCTCCTGGCAAAATATTCCAGTAACAACTACAACTTGGTCTAGCAATGGTAATAATCTATACAATTCAAGTGGTGGAAACGTAGGTATTGGAACTTCAACACCATCAAATGATCAGGGATGGGAAAAAGTCTTAGATGTAAAAGGAAATAATAATGCTAAAATTTTAGTTACTACAAACGATTCATCTATTAAAACCGGAATATTTTCTCATGCTGGGTATGGCGGTGGTTTTTTAGGAACCGAAAGCAACCATAATCTTCATTTAGTGACGGGTTATACACCAAAGTTGTCTATTTTAACAAATGGCAACGTAGGTATTGGAAATACAGACCCTTCTCACAAACTGGAAATAATAGGAAACGATAATGTTGCAGCATTTTCATCTACAGGAAGTAATGCATACATCCGTCTTTGGGCTAATGCTGCCGGTGGAATAAACGAACGTGTAGAGTTCACTAACCGTGGAAATGGTAAAGCTACCATTTGGACTCCAGGGGCAGGAGATGCTTTAGTAGTTAATAGAAATGGGAATATAGGAATTGGAAACTCTGAACCTTCTGCTAAATTACATATTGCAGGAGATTTCAAACTGGTAGATGGCACTCAGGGAGCTGGTAAAATATTAACTTCTGACTCAAATGGTAAAGCCTCTTGGCAAAATATTCCATCAATTGGTATTTCCGCCACAGGAGGTTGGCTAAGTAATGGTAATAATTTATATAATTCTAATACAGGCAACGTAGGTATTGGAACTTCAACACCGTCAAATGATCAGGGATGGGAAAAAGTCTTAGATGTAAAAGGAAATAATAATGCTAAAATTTTAGTTACTACAAACGATTCATCTATTAAAACCGGAATATTCTCTCATGCTGGATTTGGTGGTGGTTTTTTAGGAACCGAAAGCAACCATAATCTTCATTTAGTAACGGGTTACATACCAAAGTTGACTATTTTAACTAACGGCAACGTAGGTATTGGCACCACCAACCCAGTAGCCAAACTTACCGTTGAAGGGAATATTTTAGCCTCTAGCATCAAAGTAGCGGTGCCAGGTAGTGCCAACTGGTCAGACTATGTTTTTGCAAAAGAATACCAACTACAACCACTAGAAGAAGTAGAAGCTTTTATCAAGAAAAACCAACACCTGCCTAATGTACCTAGCGCAGCCGAAATGGTCAAAGAAGGGAACGACCTAGGTAAAACCGATGCCAAACTCCTTGAAAAAATTGAGGAACTCACCTTGTATGTAATTGAGATGAAAAAAACTATCAATTCCTTAAACAACAAAATTCAAGAATTAGAGAAAAATCCAAAAACAAATAATAACTAAACCAACAACTATTTATGAAAAAAATTACTCTTTTAACCGTACTCTCCCTTTATTGTGCGGTGGCTATGCAAGCCCAAAATAGCTTGCCTACTAACGGCAACATAGGAGCCGGTACCACAACTCCTATACGTGCCATACAGGTAAATGGCGAACTCTCTGTAACTCGTGCAGATAAAGTAGGTTTTATTAACGTGAGTGACCCTAACGGAAATGGAAGCGGTACACTATGGCTTCGTGGACTAGACAAAAACGGAAGTGAAGGAGCAGCTGCCAATGTCTTTGTACAAGGTAGTTTAAACACTTCCAGAGACGCTTTAGGAAGTTGCTGTTCTCCAAATGGATATACTTTAGGTATTTCAGAATATACCGCCCAAACAGGTAAAAAAGCCTCTATCCAGTTTCATAATGGCGGAATAGATGAAGGAACTATGGAGCTTTCTCACGATGCTGGTTTTAGAAGTATCAAATTTCATGACAACCAAGGACAAGGTTTAGGAATTGATGTGAGGGGGCAAGCAGCATTTTCTAGAGATGGTTTGGGAGAGTGCTGCTCTCCTAACAAAAATTTTACGGTAGCCATTTCAGAATATACTGCACAAACAGGTAAAAAAGCCTCTATCCAGTTTCATAATGGCGGAATAGATGAAGGAACTATGGAGCTTTCTCACGATGCTGGTTTTAGAAGTATCAAATTTCATGACAACCAAGGACAAGGCTTAGGGATTGATGTAAGGGGACAAGCAGCATTTTCTAGAGATGGAGCAGTAAGTTGCTGTTCTCAAAACGGTTATACAATAAGTGTGTCTGAAAAAACCTCAGAAACCGGCAAGAAAGCATCCATTCAATTTCACAATCAAGGGATTGACGAAGGAACCATGGAGCTTTCTCACGATGCTGGTTTTAGAAGTATCAAATTTCATGACAACCAAGGACAAGGCTTAGGAATTGATGTAAGTGGCAAATCAGTATTTAACAATAATGTACAAGTGAATGGTGCTATCCTTACCTCTAGAGTAAAAGTAGCTGTACCTAATGGAGCCAACTGGAACTGGGCTGATTATGTTTTTGAGGACAATTATAAGCTAAAACCACTACAGGATGTAGAAGCTTATATCAAAGAAAACAAACACCTTGAAGGGATGCCTACCTCCGAAGAGGTTAAAAAAGACGGTATTGATATGGCTCCTGTTACCGCCAAACTCCTTGAAAAAATCGAAGAACTCACCCTGTATGTAATTGAGATGAAAAAGGAAAATACCGCAATGAAAAAAGAAATGGAACTCTTAAAGAACAAATAAGATGAAACAGTACTTATACATAACACTGCTCCTGATCTACTGCTGGACAGGAAATGCACAGAATAGGGTTGAGGCAATGTATTTAAATGGTTGCTGTAACGGTCTTACATGGAAAGAACCAACACCAATTAGATATTTAAAATCAAAAAATGGTAAATATGAATTTAAGTTTGAAACTAAATTAATTTCAGATGGAAGTACTGAACAAACTTGGGTTCTCCGAAATATTTCAATCAATGCAATTGTATTTCGTTCAAAACCAGAGTATATAAAATTAACATCCGATCAATATTATTGTGATGGAATTCTCACTTTTGGCCAATTAGGTCTATTCAAGCTAAAGGAATGTGAAAATTCTTCAGATAAGAATTGTGTTTCAGATGAATTAAGCAACATTGATATTAATAAATCTTATTACAAACAGGATACCTTTTGCGGCGTTCCACTAATTTTCTACTCTACTGCAATAAAAAATCGTAACAAAAACTACAATGATAATGATGTGAATGGGATAGGAGCTATTTATTATAATCAATTGTTTGGTATTGATAGTGCTAACATAGATTGGACCAACGGCACCTATAACACTAATCCAGAATTCACAAATTCTATGGTGTACCAAGACAGAGGCGATGGTTGGTTTGAAGTATCAGAATATTTTAGAGCCAAAGCTTTGCTATTGACTGATGAGGGCGACCTGCAAATTGTCAATACCAAAGAGCAAGTAATATGGAGCCTGAAACAATCGCAGCAAGACGATAAACATTTTATTGCCAAAGGCAATACAGCTCCTATTAAAACCGCCTCTCTCGTCCACACCCCCGAAGGGCATATTGAACTCTCTAACTCTAAATACCAACAAGAATTTGACCTGACCTTCTTAGCCAAAGACTATGTCCTGCTCTCCGCCTCTAACAACAAAGCCTCAGAACTCTCTGTAACAAGCCCTAATAGCATGATTAGTATGCAGGTCTATCAAGATAGCCCTACCACGAGCACGGCTAAAAGTGGTTTAACTTCTAAAAGTAGTACCGCTAAAATCAGTCCTACCGAAGCGCCTAAACTATTAGTTATTCCGGATCAAAAAAATGGAATTACTAATGTGATTAAAAAAACTACTAAAATAGCCAAAACGGCTAAAACTGTCAAAATCGAGAAACCAATGCCTACCAACTCCTTCACGGTCTTTCCTAATCCAGTCAAAGACATCATCAATATTGTTTTTGACGATACCACAGAAACGCTGACTAAACTCCAAATCTTGTCGCTAGACGGACGAATTATCAGGGAATTTACAGGCAGTCAAACCCCAAACATTCAAGAATTAAGTAGCGGAATGTATTTGTATCTCATTGAATCCACTAAAAATAAATACAATGGAAAAATTATCAAACAATAGTCTATTCAAAATAGTGTCTAATTTCAGATGGATTTTACTATTCAGCTTACTAACAACTAATATTGTCTTTTCACAAGAAGAAGTTGAGGTTTTAGATGAAGTAATTGTCTATCCAGACGAGGTGAATGACCCGAATAGTCTTTATAATGCGGCCGATTATATCAATAATGATATTAGTTATACAGATTGGAAGATTAATTATGAAAATCTAAAACCCATGTATCCTAATGGCTACAACCCTTTTTATATGCTAGCTCCCTCTATTCAAAAAGCCATTGAAGCCGCAACGAATAAATCCTTAGGCACAGATAAAATAGGTTCTTTGAATATGGATAGTTCCAAAACCAATTTAATGATTCCAAAAGACACCAAAGCCACTGTTGTGGGTGTGCCACAAGGTTCTAAGATTTTTGGATCGACTAAAGCAGGGGCTTTTGGAGGAGACAATGCCTTAAACCTTGCCATTGCTACAAAATCAGGAATTGTTAAAGTCAACTACACTATGGGTAAACTGGACGGAAATGATGGGAATTTATCCCAATCCAATGGTAAAGTTAACAGTATTGAGTTCTTCTCAGGAGAGGTATTTGAAGGCGCTAAAAGCAGTGCCGACAAAGAGGGCGACAAAGGTGGCAGTGCTCCTTTTACACAAGGCAATGGTTTGTCAGTAAATTATACTCTACCCACCACAGCTAATCCAACAGGAACTGTAAACCCTACTTTAACTACCAATAATTTCTCTACAAGTTTAAATTTCAATCCTTCAAGCGGGCCAACACCTACTAGCATGACGGGGACTATCAATTTGATGGGAAGTACTACAGGGTTAAACTCAAATGGAAATCCTGTTTCCAGTTTAAACCTGAGTTTCACAGCACCCCCTAGTAACCTAAGCTCAGGTACTATCAATTTGAATTTTGAAACGAAATTTTAATATTAAAGGTATAATCACTTCTTTTTCAAGGCATAGAACTAGTAATCATTATATATTATTACATCATAATGAGAAAATATATTCTGAGCTTACTTAATTATGAATTTTTAAAAAAGTAAATCCGGGATAACCGCGAAAATAAGAAACCAAAAAGCAAAACCGCTTCAGGCTATTCCTGAGGCGGTTTTCAATTATATATAAACAAAAAAATCAATCCGCTAAAACCGCTCTTGAAATCACAATTTTTTGAATTTCAGAAGTACCTTCATAAATTTGGGTAATTTTTGCATCGCGCATCAGGCGTTCTACATGGTATTCTTTCACATACCCATTCCCACCGTGAATTTGAACTGCCTCAATAGCAGTATCCATAGCCACTTGTGAAGCATACAGCTTTGCCATTGCCCCACTCACATCATAATTGTAATGATTGTCTTTATCCCAAGCTGCTTTCATACAAAGATGGCGAGCCGCTTCAATACTTACCGCCATATCAGCTAATTTAAAAGCAATAGCTTGATGATTGCAAATTTCAGTTCCAAAGGCTTTTCGTTCTTTTGAATATTTCAACGCTAATTCATAGGCTCCAGATGCAATTCCTAAGGCTTGCGCTGCAATCCCGATACGACCTCCAGCCAACGTTTTCATGGCAAACTTAAATCCAAATCCATCTTCACCAATTCGGTTAGCCTTAGGAACTTTAACATCCGAGAACATCAAAGAATGCGTATCTGATCCTCTGATTCCCATTTTTTGTTCTTTGGGGCCAATTGAAAAACCAGGCATATCCTTAGTCATAATCAAAGCATTAATTCCCTTGCTTTTTTTGGCAACATCCGTTTGTGCAATTACTATATAAAAAGAGGCTGTATTGCCATTGGTAATCCAATTTTTAGTTCCGTTAACCAAATAATAATCCCCCATATCAATAGCGGTAGTTTTTTGCGAAGTAGCATCACTACCCGCTTCAGGCTCACTCAAACAAAACGCGCCATGAATTTCTCCCGAAGCTAATTTAGGCAACCATTCTTGTTTTTGTTCTTCGGTGCCAAAGGTTTGCAACCCCCAACATACCAACGAATTATTTACCGACATTACTACCGAAGCCGAAGCATCTATCTTAGAAATTTCTTCCATTGCCAACACATACGAAATCGTATCGAGTCCGCTTCCTCCATATTTTGGATCCACCATCATGCCCATAAAACCCAACTCACCCATCTTCTTGATCTGTTCTGCAGGAAAAATTTGCTTTTCATCTCGTTCAATTACACCTGGTAATAATTCATTTTGAGCAAAATCACGTGCCGCTTGCTGAATCATTTTATGTTCTTCGGTTAGGCTAAAATCCATAATAATATAAAATAATTAGATTAATTTGTTATAAAAATACGATCAAAGATACTTTTTAAAACGGAATTTTGATCATTCTCATTCAAAATTTAAGTATTGAAACTGCAACTATTCCTTTTCACTCTTGACAATTTTTAGTACATTTCGGCGTTTTTAAAAAAGTCTTTTACTATTAAACAATATACATGAGTTTCACTCCTTCTTCAGACCAAAAAAAATCCCTAGCTTTTTCGCTTATTATCTACGCGACGATGTTGTTGATTTTATTTTTCATCCGATTTTGGCCGCCATCCAATTTGGCAGAGCTAGCTGGTGGTGGCGGAGGTGGTGTTTCTGTTAATTTTGGAGACAGCGACCTAGGATCTGGGAGTAATTATGAAAGCGAGGTACTTGAAGTTCAAAACCAGTTAAAAGAAACACCTACAACCAATACTCCTGACGAGGCTATAATTGCTCAAGAAAATAGTACTGAAGAGACTGTTGTAATCCCTAAAAAAGAAAAAACAGAACAAAAAACTACAGTAGTTAAAGAAGAAATAAAACCCGAAGTAGTCAAACCTAAAGTTTCGAACACAACCAACGACGCCTTGTCTAGCATTTTAAAAGGGGCTAAAAAAGGAGGTGATGGCGATGATAAAACAGCAGGAAATAAAGGAAAGTCTAATGGAAGTTTGAGTGCCACAAGCTATTATGGCAATGGAGGCTCTGGAGGAGGAACTGGCGGAGGTAATGGAACTGGAAACGGAATAGGTAACGGTAGTGGCTATGGAGCAGGCTCTGGTGGTGGATCAGGGAACGGAATTGGTGGAGGCTATTCTTTGGGTAACCGAAAAGCAATTTCTAAACCGGCACCTAAATACACTTGTAATGAAGAAGGTAAAGTCGTTGTAGAGGTTTCGGTCGATAGAAATGGGAGAACTATCAACGCCATAGCCGGAATCAAAGGAACTACTAATACTGCTAAATGTTTATTGGAACAAGCTAAATTAGCCGCATTAAACACAAAATGGGATGCTAGCAGCGATGCACCCGAAAAACAAGTTGGAAAAATTGTTTACAATTTCAATTTGAATTAAAGAATACTGACCAACAAAAAAGCCTCTTACAAGTAAGAGGCTTTTTTATGAAATATACTTTATTATTTACTTAGGACTCGTAGCAATCACAAATTTCAAATTGTTTCGAACACCTATTTGCAATACATCCACTAAATCCTGTACTTGCAAATTGAACGGAATTCGTACCACAACTGTTTGGTCTTTTTCGCCGTTCATCTTAGCCATTAAGGTACTTTCTAAAGCTTCAAAAGTAACTAGCTCTTTGTCAATGTAGAATTTTTTATCTTCAGTAACCGACAGACTTATAAATTGCTTGTTTGTTTTTTCATTGGCTTGTGCCTTAGGCAAAGTCATTTTAATCACATTAGGATTTGCTAAGGTGGAAATGATTAGAAAAAACAACAATAAAAAAAACATAATATCACTCAGTGACGAGGTAGCCACTTCAGCATGAAATCTTCTTTTACGTTTAATTGACATACTTATGCTTTTTGAATAATATTGACAAATTCTAAAATTTGTTTCTGAATCTTCAAGGCAAAATTATCAATTTTACCATTCAACAAGTGGTAGGCACTATACGCAACAATCCCCACGATAAGTCCAGAACCACTACTAATCATTTTTTCGTACAATCCTCCAGAAATATTACCAATACTGATGTTCTCCGTTACCGAAATACTATAAAAAATCTTAATTACTCCAGAAATAGTTCCAATAAATCCTAATGTTGGCGCAATCCCTGCGATCAAACCTAAATGACCCAAACGACTTTCCATTTGTGCAATTTCGATATCGGCAGCACGATCCATATTCGATTCGATTTCAGCAATAGGTCTTCCAATTACTAAAATACCTTCTTTCAAGATGTTTCCCGAAGCTGAATTACTTCTTTCAACAATACTTCTGGCTAAATCTAAATTACCTAAATGCAATTGATCTCTTACATCTACCATCAATCGACTGTCAATAGCCGAAGCTTTACTGATGTATAAATAACGTTCAATGATTACATATATAGTATAGAACAATAAAATAGCAATTGGAATCAAAAAGAAACCACCTTTTAAAATAAATTCTAATACTGAGATTTCATTATTAGTAGCAATCTTCTCGATAACCACATTAGATGCTGCGTTGGCAAGGGTGTCAGACTGTAATTGTAGTAAACTAACCATATATTATTCTTGTTTTTTAAGCTTTAATTCTAAAATTTGTTTGAAATTTGCAATAAAGATACTTTTCGATGCAATAGTAAACTAAAAAAATCGAAAAATATTTTAAACAATTACTTTTTTTCTAACAAAATGACCTATCCTGAAACTTTAAACTGGCTGTTCAATCAACTCCCGATGTACCAACTTCAGGGGGCTTCGGCATACAAGAAAGATTTAACTAATGTCCACCTATTAATGGACTATCTAGAACATCCTGAAGAGCAATTACAATGCATTCACGTAGCAGGAACAAATGGCAAAGGCTCTAGTTCGCATATGTTAGCTTCTGTCCTTCAAGAAGCAGGGTACAAAGTAGGTTTATACACCTCACCCCATTTAAAAGACTTTAGAGAACGCATCAAAATCAATGGCATGATGATTCCTGAAGACTTTGTTTGCGATTTTGTCAACCAACATCAATCGTTTTTTGAAGCCAATGACATGAGTTTTTTTGAAATGAGTGTTGGACTAGCTTTCGATTATTTTGCCAAAGAAAAAATAGACATTGCGATCATTGAAGTCGGAATGGGAGGTCGATTAGATGCCACCAACATCATTACCCCTTTAGTTTCAGTAATTACTAATATAGGCTTGGATCATACTCAATTCTTAGGAAATACTTTAGCGGCAGTTGCAGCAGAGAAAGCGGGAATCATCAAACCGAATATTCCAGTAGTCATTGGCGAATATACTCCCGAAACTCAGCCGGTTTTTTTGGCTACAGCCAAAGCAAATCAAAGTAACCTCTACTTTGCCTCAGATTTGATTACCAATACCTATCCGTCTGATTTAATTGGCGATTACCAAATACACAATAAAAAAACAGTGATACAGACTCTTACTGTATTAAATCAATATACTGCATTTCAAACCGACGAGTCGCACTGGAAAAAAGGTTTATCTCAAGTAGTCAAAAACACAGGACTCCAAGGTCGTTGGCAACAATTGGGCGAATCTCCTAAAATAATTTGCGACACTGCACACAACACCCATGGACTAACTATTGCGTTACACCAAATCCAAAAAGAAGTATTTGACAGCTTACATATCGTTTTAGGAGTAGTTAATGATAAAGATTTAGACGAGGTTTTGCCTTTATTCCCAAAAAATGCTATTTATTATTTTTGCAAACCAAATATTCCTCGCGGACTAGACGCCTCTATTTTAGCTCAAAAAGCAAGCCTATACGGATTGAATGGGAAAATATATAATTCTGTTTCAGTCGCTTACGCCCAAGCCAAGCAAAATGCGCAGTCTTCTGATTTTATCTACGTGGGTGGAAGCACTTTTGTTGTAGCAGAAATTTTATAATTTTTTTTCTTTTTTTCTTGCAAATACAAAAAACAGGTGTATATTTGCACTCGCAATAAGGGAATGAAAATTGACATATTGCAATCGGGCGATTAGCTCAGCTGGTTCAGAGCACCTCGTTTACACCGAGGGGGTCGGGGGTTCGAACCCCTCATCGCCCACCGATAGAAACTCCTTAAGAAATTAAGGAGTTTTTTTATTTTACACCAAACCATAACCTTCAGAAATTCAATTACTTGGTTTAATTTTAAATCTATATTACCCACAGTTATACCAATGACCTTAAATTCAGTTTTAAAGTCATTTTTTTATATCAAACATAGTCTTAATTTCTATTGCTATTATTTTAAAATAATTCTAATTGTATTAGTAAGTAGAATAAGTGTTTAGCCTTAGTCTTGTTAGCTGATTCAAAGTTAGTATTCACTTGGTAGGTTGATGTTTTTATGCAATTGTAACTGAACTTGGTTCCAAAACGGTTGATGACTTGTAGTGTTTCGCCCTTGGTCCTGGAAGTACAAAATAACACTTTAGGGTTGTAATTTTGAATAATGGTTTCTAAACGGTTTTCTAATTTTGTATTAGAACAACATTGACTTTCAAAAGCAACAATACTCCCTTTGGTTTTAATAATCAGGGTGAAGTCAATACCGTTTTTGTATTTATAAGAGTAAAGTATCTCTGCGTCTACGTATTTGCTCAGAAATACACGAGCAAGTTCTACTAATGTACTGGTTTTTCCTTTTTTAGCTGAATTTGATACTAAAACGATTGTACTCATTGACCCAAAAATTTGTTTTTTGAACTACTTAATCATTTAAGAAATCAATTCTGATTCTTTTAAATGAGAATCAATTTCTTTTAAAATAGTGCAAAAATTATTTGAATTTAGCTTTAGGTTAAAATTAATTCAAATTCAAAAAGCTTAGTTACGGTTTTTAGTAAATTTCATTACGGTTTAAGATTTATCGAGCATTTCTAAATAATCCCATTTTTTTAACATGTTCAATTAATTCGGTATCAGAACCGCCTTCAAAGATGAGTTGCTTTTTTAGGTTGGCTTTTCTTTTTTCAAGAGCACTTAGGGAAAGTGGAATATAGTGGGGTAGATCTTTGGTTTTGATGCCATCGGCAATCAATTGTACCATCTTGCTATCGTGTTCGTCCCAGTGGATATTTTTGATGACAAACTCTTTTTGGGCTTCTATAATAGACTTACTATAGTAGGTTTCATTTTTAGTAATGGCCTCTATTATGAGCGAAAAATTTTTATAATTGATGTCGCTTTTTGAAATGAAGACTTGTGGATTGAGGTTTTTTAAGATACGGTTTACCCATACGGGTTCGTTGTGCATGGAGATAATGATGATAGTACAATTTGGGAATTTTTGTTGGAGTACACTTCCAATTTCATCCCCTGAAAGCAAGTTCATTTCTTTATAAGGCGGAAGATTTACGTCAATAAAAGCAATATCTATATTGATTTCATTTCGTTTAAGTTGGGTAATCAATTCATAGGCTTGCTTACAATTGTAAGCCAAATGAAAGTTAGCATTCTTATAGATTTCAATGGCGGATAAAAGTGCCACGTAGCTGTCTACATTTAGCGGGTGGTCATCAACGATGAGAATGTTCATTTCGTATTCGCTTGGTTTAGTAATCTTGATAGATTTGGGAACTAAAACGTTCCAAACCTAATCAAAATATATTGAAAAGATTACGGTTTTACCGTAAAATTTGATTTATACTACTTGATACATTGCAAACAAAAATGCAATTTTCTTATGTACTTATTGATGGATCCCAAGTCATAGAGTCTACATTAGAATCGATTTCAGTTTATGATGCGTTTATGTGTGTTGCGGTTTGTAAGAGTCGGACAGCCAGTATCAATAAAATATTGGAATTGAAACCCAATCTTGTTTTCATGAACATTAGTGCTAGCGAAGCACCATCAGACGACGCAATTACACTTTCATTATTGAGTGAATTGCATGAGTTTTTAGATGTTTTGCCTACAATAATCGTATTGAACACCTCCAAAGACCAGGCTTTTGAATCCTATCAACGAGGGGTTTCGGGCTATTTGTTGCATCCCATTGATTCCAATGAGTTGCGCAAATGTTTGCTGCGTTATCAAAAAACGCATAAGGCGTTGTATGCTGATAAAATTTCCATCAAGTCCAATGGGGATTACCACTTTATAACCACCCAAGACATCGTGTATCTGAAGGCAGACAATAATACTACCGATTTTTATTTGCAATCCGGAAAGGTGATTACGGCATTCAAAACATTGAAACATTTTGAGCAGTTGTTGCCGTTTTATTTCTTTCGAATTCACCACGGTTATGTTATCAATGTGAATCATGTGAGCCGTATTAATTTAGGAAAGAGTCGGTGTTATCTTTTGAATAATGAGATTTCGGTGCCTTTTTCTAGAACCTATAAAGAGGCAATAGACACCATTATCATACGGATTTCCTAAAACCCATTTTGTCACTTACTCGCAAAAGTTGTCGAGTTACTTCCTTTGGCTTACTAGTTGCTAATCAGGGGTTTATTTGTTGCGTGTTCTTGTGTTCACGTACTACATTTGGCTTATCCAATCAATAGAATTAAAGCTTTAGTTGTTGTTTTTAGCGTAGGGTAAAGGTGCTAAAAACGGCTCTGTGAAAGACTACCCTTCTTTTCAGAAAAATCAATTGAATCGCTGCGCCCAGAAGGCATGGCTAGGATATTATTTCTAATTCTTAAATGATTTTTTATGAAAACCCCAATTGTATCAAAATTAGTAGTGTTGTTTGTTTTTAGTATAGTTCTTCAATCGTGTACAGCGGATTCTTTACCTGGTGACCCCGCGGCTAGTCAGACTAAGACGATTGTCAAGCCAGCGGATGCGAGTGCGGATGTTGTTACTAATGATATAGGAGATTCGCTAATTCCTTCTAAAAGATAAATTAATAAGGCTATGTAATTCATAGCCTTATTTTTGTTTATTTTTGAAAAAAAACTCTTGAGAATTTTAAGTTTTATATTTTTCATAATTTACATCTTTTTTTCTTGTTCTAGGACAGAAGATGTGGATAACAGTAATTTTATTTTTAGTACACCTAAATATAAAAGATTGGAAACTAATGAGAAAATTTTATTATTAGATTCATTGAGAGAAAAAAATAGGGGGATATCTTCAACTATTTCCTATCTCAATTTTTTATTTGATTTGTCAACTGAGTATTATAATATAAATGAGTATTCAAAATCTTTGATTGTCAGTAAAACGGCTTTGTCCGTATCTCATGATCTTAAAGATACTTTGTCAGTTGCGAGAGCCTATTATTACATAGGGGATGCTTACGAACAAAAAAATAGAGATAGTGCCTACTATTATTATCAAAAATCAGAAAAATTATATCAACTGTTAGCTAATGATGAATTGAGAGCTAAGATGCTTTTCAAAAAAGCATCAATTTTATATTTTGAGGGGAATTATATAGAAAGTGAAATTCAGTTATCTAACGCATTACAATTGCTTAATAATAATTTTAACTATGAATTAAGTTACACTTTTTACAATTTAATGGGATGTAATTTAGAAAAATTAGATGATTTTGAAAATGCACATAGATACTTCAATCTTGCAAAGAAACAATTAGAAACATTAAATAAACAAGATGTATATTTTAATGAAAAATTCAATTATAATGTTGTTTTATCTGTAAATACAGCTAATGTTTTTGATAAAGAAAAAAAATATAAAAAATCAATTCAAGAATTGAATTCTGTATTGAAAGATAATATAGAAAAAAAATGGCCTACGAATTACGCAGTGGTATTAGGAAATCTAGGCTATTCAAAGATGAAATCTGGGAATTTAGAAGGTGTTGAAATGTTATTGAAAAAAGCCTTGAATCTTTCATACAAATACAATAGCGAAGCTGACGCTATCAATAAACTAATCAATTTAGGCGAATTTTATTTAATAAAAAAAGACACTACTAAATCCCGAAATTATTTAAACAGAGCATTGGTTTTAGGGAAAAAGATTAAAGCGAGTAATGAATTGAAATTGGTTTATGATTTACTCTCCAAAGCAGAACCTCAACGCGATTCTTATTATAAAGGAAAGATTATCCGACTTACGGATAGTCTTGCTATAGTACAACGCAAAAACAGAAACAAATACGCTCGAATTGAATACGAGACGGCGGTGGTGGAGGATGCGAATAAAGAATTGAGTAGTAAGAACTTGTATTTGATTGTTGGCGTAGTCGTACTGGTAGGTGCTTTGGGAGTTCGTTATGTGATTGGGCAGCGCAAGGAGATAGCGTATCGAAAGCGATTGCAGGTTGCGGAGCAGGAATTGTTTGATTTGATGCAAACTTCTCAAATTGAGTTGAATGGTGCGAGACAGGAAGAGCAAAATCGGATTTCGAGAGAATTGCACGATAATGTGATGAACAAACTCTATGGTACTCGACTGCATTTAGGATTATTGAATACCAGTACTAGTCCCGATGCGCAAGAGAAAAGATTGGAACATATTGATGAACTCCAAACCATAGAAAATGAGATACGGGCTATCTCTCACGATTTGCATACTGACAGTGTGGCTTCTCATTTTGATTACCCTGTTTTGTTGGCTACTTGTGTGCAAAAAGCGGGTGGCAATGGAACTACCTTGTTTGCTTTTGAAAGTGCTCCCGAGATTGATTGGGATGCTATTTCGGGTTTGATTAAAATTACAATTTATCGCATCGTACAGGAAGCTTTATTTAATGTGACTAAGTATGCCGATGCTACGGAATGTTCTATTACTCTTTCTCAACCAGAACCGACTAGCTTACTCTTGACCATCTCTGATAACGGTAAGGGGTTTGGCTCTACCTTATCTACAACAGGCATTGGTCTTGCGAATATGAAAGACCGTACTAGATTGGTCAAAGCCGATTTGCTGATACAGAGCGCGCCAGGTCAAGGGACTACTATTGAATGTAAGTTTGTAGTGTAGGTGGGTTGTCTGTTTTCGGTTATTAGGTTATCTGGTTCTCGATACGATTTTTTAGTAAAAATCACTCGAACTGACGGTCTGTTACTGCATAAAAAAAACGTACTTTTTTCTTCAAAAAACCGTACCATCTGTAAATAATTTTGCTTGAAATTGCCAACTCAATTTATACTTATTTACCGATGAAAAAATCAGTTGTATTAGGATTGCTACTAAGCGCTATGGCGATGGGTTTTACTAAGTATCACTCTGGTGGGAAATGTACTGGGTCTGCTAGTTGTAAGGCTTGTAAAAACTGTAAATACTGTAAGCATTGTGCCAAAAATGGTGGAACTTGTGGTGTTTGCCGTTAGTCATTTACTCTTTAGGGTGTAGTGGTATTTGGAATGGGTAGACACAGCCTTTTCTTTATGCAATAGCTACACCTCTAGGGTATTTAGGTATTTTCAATTCACGATAGTAACATACAAAATGAACTTAAATGTATTTTAAGCTCATTTTTATATCTTAATTTAAGAATAATAATTAAAGGCTATAATAATTGATAATATTGTTTTCAATAAACTGTCTCTCTGTAGTTGTAATGGTACTAGCAAATGAGTATATCTCTGAATATCCACCCCCATTATTGGTAAGATGATTACTCCTATCTCTACCAATTACATCCCATTCTGTACCAGAATTAGCAGTTAGAGGTTGTAAAGAAATTACTTTCAAAACAGAATGATATGGAGCTAAAGAAGGTGAAACGGAAGTACTATTAATAAACAAAGTACCCGAATAAATAGAACTATTAGTGTATTGACTATGAAACAAATTAGTACTTGGCATGGAATGATAATTAAAATAATTGGTGTGTCCCAACAAAAAACCATCCGACCCTGATGCCGATCCAAATTTATTAACAATTATCAATTGTGCATTGGTCGCTACTTGTCCACCCGATACATCCATGTGATTATAATTACCTGAATTTGGAATACCATAAAACCCAACAAAAGGTTTTCCGTTAGAAGTAATCAAAGTTCCTGTATTTATGATTTTAGGTTGGTAAATCTGGGTAACTTGCGTTAAATTTTTTTGATTACCACTTTGGTCATACCAGATAGACACAAATCCATTAGCACTCCCAACAAAAGCCAGCATTGTGGGAGTATCCAATTCTCCATTAGTATCAAATCCAATATCTAGAGAGGCATTATCAGAACTTCTTCTTACCCTCAAACAAAAACCATGATAGGTTTTACTAAGTTTTCGCACACTATAAGCTACTGTTGGAGATTTTGAAATATTATCTAAAACAAAAGTGTTATTGTTTTCAGTTTGGATAATATAAGGTGTACCCACGACTTGCGAAAAACAAATTGTTGAAACAAAAAACAAATAAAATATTAATAATTTCTTCATATTAAAACCCCGTTGCCATATAAACATAAACCGTTGTTCCCATCACTAAAAATGTGTAAATAGTGTGCTTGTTTGGTGACGTTATACCATTATTGACATATCTAAAAGTAAATCCAGTACAGGTAAATGTTGAAGTGCCAGAATTAACTCCTTGAACCGCTAAAGTAAAAGTACCTCCATCCTTAATGTTTGTTAAGGTAAATGCCCCGGCACTTGCCGTGGTATAGGCTAAATTACTTTTAGAGAAGTCTATCGTAGTGGAAGCCACACTATTTAAAGCCGTTGCATTTGTTGCAGCGCCATTTATTTCCAATTTTGAGGTTGGATTATTAGTACCAATACCTACATTACCAGTTGTAGGTTGTATGCGCATACGTTCTAACCAATCATTTGTAGCAAATGTAATAGGCTGATTACCTGGCGTATTCATTGACAATTGAGAAATACCTGATAGCCCCGCAACATAAACAGTTCCATCTATTAAACTGTTGTATGTTGTTCCCGTAAAACTTCCAAATCTAAACATTCTAGAAGAACTAGTAATATCAAGGGATGACAAAGAGGTATTTAACAATATACTATTGGTATTTGCAACATTTCTTGATTTAAGGTCTCCTACAACTTCGAATTTAGAACTTGGCGTTATTGTTCCAATACCCACATTGGTACCATTATCAAATAAATTACTGTTTTCTAAAAGTGAAGCACTATTAAATTTTGATATAAAATTAACCGTACCACTTCCTCCAATTTTAGTATCAACATAATTCTTATTGGCTACATCTGTACTTCCAATAGGAGCATCTGCAATGGTGATTTTCTTACCTGTAGGAAAAACTAAATTTCCAAACATAGTACTGCCTGATAATTTAACAAATGTATTTTCTAAAGAAGCAATATTAGTAGCTATTTCATGCCAGCTTGCACCATCACTAATAAATGTTCTCCCATTATCATTGGGCGTTCCTATTTGTCCTGAGACAACATATATATCCGAATTGTGTGGAGTTGCAACTACTTGTGTTGGATCTGAATTAGTTCCTGTTGTTACCTGGCCTATTATTACCGAAACATTTCCGTTTGTTGCAGGGAAAACTCCATTTACAGAACGTACAGCTCCCGTAACGTCTTCTACAGGAATGGAAGAAACTGATGTGAAATTAGACCCAGTGGTAGTTTGCTTTAAATAACCCGATGTGTTACTCATGTCTGATCCAGTCCCTCCCTTGTTAACTGAAATCACTCCTCCAATTTTTATATTGGTCACTGCGTTATCAGCAATTTTTAATGTACTAATCGCAGCATTTGAAATTATCGGATTTGCAGCAGAACTATTTGTACCAGCCAAATCTCCTCCTAATTGAATTTTACCCTTGGTAGTAGTTGTCGCATCAGAAACTGTAACAGCTGTTATTTGATTATCCACGTATGTTTTTACCGCATTTTGACTTGGATATAAAACATCACTTGTGCCTAATGTGATGGACGTTGATTTATTAGATACATTTTCTTTAGCATTTAAAGCTGTTTGGGTAGCAGTGGAAATTGGTTTACTAGCATCTGATGTATTATCCACATTGCTTAAACTCACTGCTGTTTTATCTAAGTTTTGCCAAGTTTTATCTCCTCTATAGTACTGAGAAGTAGTTCCTGCAATAAGAATTGGTTCCTTTGTAGCCAATCCAGGAACTGTAGGAACATCTGCTGTTCCGCCTAAATCTCCTGTTAGTTTAATCTTTCCTTTGATTGTAGTTGTTGCATCAACAACACCTGAGCTAATTTGATTATCAACATAGGTCTTTACTGCATTTTGGGTTGGAAATAAAACATCACTTGTTCCTAAGGCTGTATTTGTAGATTTGTTTGCTGCGCTTTCTTTTCCATTTAAAGCCGTTTGTGTTGCTAATGAAATGGGCTTGTTTAGGTCACTAGTGTTATCTACATTGTTTAAACCCAAGTTGGTTTTAGCACCTGAGACTGTACTTGAACCCGTTCCTCCATTTGTAATCGGAACAATTCCCGTTACGTTTTCAGCTGTTTTTGACGCATACGCAAAAGGAACCGCTGAGAAGTCTTGCTTACTCACTTCTATAAAGTTAGCACAAGTTCCTGTAACATCAATTTCTACCTGTAGTTTTTTGGAACTGCTATTCCAAACAATAGCACTAAAATTAGTAGCATATCC
>Ga0213920_1000192_pt1 | contig 58951 bp, 60 predicted proteins | sample McNCre1117MG_FD_161054 | JGI IMG/M metagenome (GOLD analysis project Ga0213920, IMG submission 161054) | Freshwater microbial communities from McNutts Creek, Athens, Georgia, United States - 11-17 MG | ecosystem: Environmental > Aquatic > Freshwater > Creek | place: USA: Georgia | collected...
CGTCGCTTGGCCGACCAAGCGCATTACCCCGCGATTGATTTGAACGGTTCCATTTCGCGTGTCATGCAATCTTTGGTCAGCCCCGAGGAGTTGAAGCAATCCAACAAGCTGCGCCGCTTGTGGTCGGTCTACCAACAAAACGCAGACTTGGTGCAAGTGGGTGCCTACGAAGCGGGCTCGAACCCCGAGCTGGACGAGGCCATCCGCTTGCGCGAGCAAATCGTGGACTTCCTGCGCCAAGACATGGACAAGGGCCAAGACTACGCCATGACGCGTAACCAACTGAGCCACATGCTGTCATGAAACCACGCGCCGCCTGGCCTGTGTTGGCCAAAAAAGCCAAAGAAAAATGTGAAGAGGCGCAGGCCGAAGTCAACAAAGCGCGCGATCGCATCACGCACTTGGTGCAAAGCCGAGAACGGATGCAAATGCTTTACGCTGACTATGTGACGCGCAGCAAAACGGCTGAGAGTCGACCACACAGCATGGCTGAGACGCTGAACTTTCGAGCCTTCATGCAACAGCTGCAAGCGTTGATCGCCCGTGTCAACCTTGACTTGAATGAAGCCAAACATGCGTTTGAGCTGACGCGCCTCAAGCTCAAAGCGGCTGAGCAAAAACGCATTCAAATGGAAACCTTGGTTGAACAAGACATGAAGGCCGTGCGAGACTTTCACCGCAAACGCGAACAAAAAGAGATGGATGCCGCAGGCATCACCCTCTACAACCTCAAACACTAACGCCTGCGCGTCAGGCGCTGACCCAGCCGGCTTGCAGCCAATGCCAGTCGTTGGGCTTGAAGGCCCACGGCATCCAGGTGGTTTGAGTTTCTGGCGCAAACACTTGGCCCGTGAGGTGGTCTCGCCACACCTCTTTGGCCCCCACGCTGGCCAATAGTTTTTGCGAAAACGTGCTGTCCATGCCTTGCTTGGCAGAGACGTGGTGGCTCCACACATTCAGCCCCGCAGGCAACAAGCGCCCATCGGTGGGGCCAGACCACACATCGTGCAAGCTGCCCCAGCTGCGCCCTTGGAGCGTGGTCTTGAGTTGACCCAACTCGCGCTCCACACGCGCTTCATCACGCACGCGGTAGCGGTGTTGGCCCAGCACGTTGTCAAACCAAATGCAGGCTTTGGGGTGTTCTTTCAGAATGTCGGGCAAATGCACCAGCGCATCTAAGCGGTGGTGATGCACCTCAATGCCCAAGGTTTTGAGGCGACGGCCATGGCGCCAGTCAAACAGCCACGCGGCCAAAGGATCAATGTCATACGCATCAATGCGTTTGAAGCGCGCCAACCAGCTGGGCGGCATCATCCAGCCCGCGCTGCCGCCCATCAGCAATAAGTGCTCAGATTTCGGCATCACTTGGGCCAAGAACTGCTCAATCAATTGCAGCGTAGGTTGCCAGCGTTTGCGCGCGTGGTGCGCGTGCACGTGCCAGTTCAGGCCACCTGTGCCGCCTGCGTGAATCAGGTCACGAACGAAACCCATGCCTTTAGCAAACCAAGCGCATGATTTTGAAGATGGGGGTCTCAGGTGGCACCGGCTCGAAAGGGCCAATCACGCCTTCGGTCGACAAGGCGTCCCCACTCAAGCGCACGCCGGTGTGATACGACAGCGACAAGGTGCGCACGGTTTGTTCTTTGCAATTGAACTCCATTTGCATGCGCGTGGACTTGAAGTTCTTGCCGGTGGGGGCATGCACTTTGGGTTCGCGGTAGTCCAGCATGGTCCACGCTTTGTGGTTGTCACCTGCGTGCGTGATGTTGTCGGTGTCGACATAGAACGTGCCGATGTCAAACAACCCAATCGCCGTCCATTGCGCGGCAAGCGTGAGGTTGCTGGTGAGCACGAGGCTGGCAAGGAGGAGGGCTTTGAGGTGGTGCATGAAATAACTATACCGTGCCAAGAAGCTGGCACGTGCCTTGCAATACCCCTAGAGATAGGCACGTCCAGTGTCAAAAAACCGTCATCGCGCACAGGAAAAACATCATGCAAAGTTTCGATTGGGGTCAGTTCATTGCCAGCACATTCAGTGTGTTGCTGCTGCTGTGCGGCGCCCTGTGGTGGGTCAAGCGCAACCGCGGTTTTGCCGCCAATGGCATGGATGACAAGCGCATTCAAGTGCTCGAGGCCTTGCCCTTGAGCCTCAAACACAAGATGGTGCTGATTCAAGTCGACAACCAAATGGTGTTGGCCAGTGTCAGCCCTGCCGAGGTGAAAACCTTGCACGCGTGGACACAGGAGGCCAGCCATGCTGCGTAAGCCCATCACCAAAAAAATTCTTTATGTCATCTTGGCTTTGCTCTTGGTGGCATTGGCCTCGTTGCCCATGATGGCCCACGCCCAAGGCATTCCCTTGGTCAACGTGACGGGTGCTGGCAAAGGCGGTCAGCAATACAGCATGAGCCTGCAATTGCTGGGCTTGATGACCACGCTCACGCTGTTGCCATCCATGCTGTTGATGATGACGTCTTTCGTGCGCATCATCATCGTGCTTTCCATCTTGCGCCAAGCCATTGGCACAGCGCAGACCCCACCCAACACCGTGTTGGTGGGTTTGGCTTTGTTCTTGACCTTCTTCATCATGTCGCCTGTGTTTGAGCAGGTTTACAGCGAAGCAGTTGGCCCTTACATGAACGGCAACCTCGACTTTGACAAAGCCTTGATCAAAGCCGAAGTGCCCGTGCGCGATTTCATGACCAAGCAAACCCGTGAAGACGACATTGCCATGTTCATGCAAATTTCGAATCGCCGTGAGTTGACGGATGCCACGCAAGTGCCGTTCACCACCTTGATGCCAGCGTTCATCACCTCTGAAATCAAAAGTGCCTTCACGATTGGTTTCTTGATTTACATCCCGTTTGTGGTGATTGACTTGATCGTCGCCAGCGTGTTGATGTCCATGGGCATGATGATGTTGTCGCCCATGATTATTTCGATGCCGATCAAGCTCATGCTATTCGTGCTGATTGACGGTTGGACGCTGTTGATGGCTTCGTTGGCCAACAGCTTTGTTTTCTAAGGGGTACGAACATGGATAGCGCAGCAGTTGTCGATTTGGCGCGTCAAGCGTTGTGGATGACGATGATCATTTCAGGCCCCTTGTTGGGCGTGGGATTGATCGTCGGTTTGGTGGTCGGTATTTTTCAAGCCGCCACCTCCATCAACGAACAAACCTTGAGCTTCATTCCTAAAATTTTGGCTGTCGGCATGACCATGTCGTTGGCGGGCGGTTGGATGATCAACACCATGGTGGACTACACCAAGGGCATCTTCACACGCATTCCTAGCTTGTTCATGTAACCACGCGCCACCATGAACGCCTCGCTCATTGAAATCCTAGACAAGTTTTTGGTCGTCATTTGGCCCATGCTTCGCTTGTCTGCGTTTTTGGCGTTCACCTCTATTTTTTCGATCCGCGCTGTCAACATGCGCATTCGCATTTCCTTGGCGTTTGCGATGGCCTTTTTTGTGTCGCAACAAATTGAGATCCCAAAAATCGACCCGGTCACCGCCGATGGTTTGATGGAAATCTCACGCCAAATCTTGATTGGCTTGACCATGGGCTTGGTGTTCCAAGTGGCCTCTGCGGCGTTGGTGGTGGCTGGTCAAGCAATGTCGGGTTCTATGGGCTTGTCCATGGCCAACATGGTCGACCCCAACATGGGCAGCGTGCCCGTGTTGTCCCAGTTGTTCAACATCATGGGGACGCTGATTTTCTTGGGCATGGGCGGGCACTTGATTGTGTTTGGCTTGGTGATGGAATCGTTCAAGCTCATCCCTATTGGGCAACCGTTTTTCAGCCAAGACATGTTGGGCAAGATGATCAACTGGAGCTCCATGATGTTTTTGGGCGCTTTGTTGATTGCTTTGCCCGTGATGATGACCTTGCTGTTCATCAACGTCGGTCTAGGCTTTGTGGCACGTGCCGCCCCTAGTTTGAATATTTTTACCGTGGGCTTTCCCGCGCTGATCTTGACGGGTTTCATCGTCATGATTTTTTCGATGGGCAACAACGTGGCCCGCATTGATTGGGTATGGACGCAAGCTTTCATGATGCTGCGTTCGTATTTGGGAGGCTGACGTGGCAGAAGAAAGCGGCCAAGACAAAACCGAAGAACCGACGGCGCAGCGGCTCAAGAAAGCCCGTGAAGACGGACAAATTGCACGTTCGCAAGAATTGGCCCCAGCGGCCATGATGGTCATTGCCACGCTGTTTTTCACCATGATGGGACAGCACATCTTCACCAGCATGAGCAATCTGTTCAAGCATCAGTTGCAATTTGATCGACGCATCACCGACAAGGCCGAGTTGTTGCCAGCGATTTTTGGTAGCTCAATGGTCGATGGTTTCTTGATCGTTTTGCCTTTGATGGCCATCCTCTACGTGATTGCTATTTTGTCGACCACTTTGGCAGGCGGCTTCATCTTCTCGCCCAGCATGATCATGCCCAAGTTCAGCAAGCTCAATCCCATGACGGGTTTGGCGCGCATGTTTGGCCCCGAAGCCTTCATCAACCTGGGCAAATCGTTGCTCAAGTTTTTGCTGGTCGGCGCCATCTTGTTGGTGTCGGTCATGAACAACTTGGAAGACCTCACACACATCTCGCAAATGGATTTGAACCCCGCCGTCAAAGTAGCTGGCACCATCATTGTGGATTCGTGTTTTTGGCTCAGCCTGGGGTTGGTTTTGGTCGCATTGGTGGATGTGCCTTTGCAACGCCATCAGCTCAACAAGAAGCTGAAGATGACCAAGCAAGAGGTGCGTGACGAGATGAAAAACTCGGAAGGTAACCCCGAGGTCAAAGGCCAAATTCGCCGACGCCAACGCGAGATTTTGAACAACAAGATGATGGGCAAGGTCAAAGACGCTGACGTGGTCATCACCAACCCAACCCACTTCGCGGTGGCCTTGTCTTACGACCCTATGGGCGACGGTGCGCCGCTCTTGATTGCAAAGGGTGAAGATGGTTTGGCGGCCCGCATCCGTGACGAAGCCAAAGAGCACAATGTTTATATTTTTGAGGCGCCTTTACTGGCTCGCGCCTTATACTTCACGACCAAGCTGGATCACCCGATTCCAGAGGCGTTGTACCAAGCTGTTGCGCAGGTCATTGCCTATGTGTTCAGCCTGAACCAGTCTTATGGTCGTGGCCAGGAAGTGGTCAAACCATCGCCCTCCATTCCGGACGAAATGAAATTCGATTCGAATGGCGCTTTGATGAACTCTTAAGACCCAAGTTTGAGCCCGCATGACAGACATCTACCAAAGCCCCGGTGACCGGTTGCGATTTGAAATACTCCTGAAGTCATTGACCGAAGGAAGTATCAATCTCGCCGTGTTGAGCGACCACGATAGGGTGCTCGACTACTACGGCAGCTTGTTTGAAGAGCGTCTGCGTGCCAAAGGCGAAAACCACATCGAGTGGTGCAGCTCCACCAACTCTGAACGTCTGGTTCAAAAGTTCAACGAAATCCTGTCTGAAATCACGCTGGACCAAGCGCTGGAGAAAGACAAAAAGCACGCGCCGCGTCGCTTCTTGGTGTTCCGCGATTCCATCTTGATGCAAGACTTTGAGCTGCAGCTCTTGGCGCGTTTGGTCAATGGTTTTCCGGCGGGCAACATCAGCGTGATTTTGCTCATCAACAGCGCTGGCAACCACCAAGGCAAACTCGATGCCTTTGGCAAAAATTTGCTGAAATGGGACGTCGAAACCGAAGCGGGCGAGCCCAAAAAACAACTCACCGATTGGGTCGCCACCACACCCGATCCCGAGCCCACGTTGATTGAGCCATCTTTCTTGCCCGAGCCACCCACGCTCAGCGATGAAGTGATCCCTGTTTCAAAGCTGCTCAACCTCCCCACCAAAACCGCTTGGCGCGTGCCCGGCTTTGGCAAAAAGCAAGAGCCCCAGTTGGATGCAGAGCCTTTGCCCGCTTTTGTGCCAACGCCATTGCCTGTGCCGCCAACTCCGCCAGCGATGCCTGCAGCTGCCGCATTGCCCCCGGCCATGCCTGACACCTCACGCGAACCCACATTGAACACGCCTGCGCCTTTGGCTGCGGCGGCACCTGCTGCGACAGACGCTGACCTTTTCAAACGCCCTGTGCGCCGCTCGCGCGCGGGTTGGGTGCTGTTGGTGTTGCTCATGTCCATGGCCGCGTTTGGCTTCATGTACAAAGACTTGGTGCTTGAAGAGGCCGAGCTGTTGAAAAAATATTTGCTGCGCGGCACCCCCGCTGCCGCCGCGCCTGATGAGGCCGCCAGCGCTGCAGCAGCCGCTGCTGCTGCAAGTGCCGAGGCTTTGGCCGCTGCCGAGCTCGCCGCGTCGGTGGCGAATGAAGCCGCACGCGTTGCCAGTCAAGCCGAAGAGATGGCTTCTGCTGCCAGTGCGACCGCATCGGTGGCTGCACCCGTGGCGGTGGCCGCATCAGCCCCTGTGCCTGCTGCATCGGCTGAACCTAAGACATCAAAACCCACCGAAAAAGTCGCCGAAAAAGCAGAAGCCAAACCAGACGCCAATTCAGATGAAGCCTGGGTCAAGCAACTGCCCGCCAACGGCTATGTGGTGCAGCTGGCGGCGATGGATACGACAGAAGACATGCGCAGCTTCCAGCGCAGCAATGCAGCCTATGCCAAGGCCCGCATCATGCGTGCGCGCCACAAAGACACGGGCAAGCGCTATGTCATTTTGGTGGCTGGGCCTTTTGAAACCAAGGCTCAAGCCGATGCTTTCATGCAGTCCAGCCCGTTGCTGGCCAAAGGTTGGTTGCGCAGCACCAAGTCGATGCAAACCCAATTCACAAAGCCCTGACGCGCACGCTAGGAACGAGCCTTATGAGCCAAGAACACGATAAAAGTATTCATTCTGAATCTGCTCCTTTTGAGCCCAGTTATCAGGTTGATTCGTTGCCCAAGATTTCGGTGCCCGATTTGCCAGACGACGCACAAGGCCTGACCGCTGAAGCCTTGGCACAAGTGCCAACGCTGACCGAGCAAGTGGACGACGCGCCAGGCAAAGACCTGGTGGACGACGCCCCTGCGCCACGTGTGATGCCCGTGGTTCAGCCTGTGGATTCGACCCCCGCCGCGGCCATGGCCGACGAGCCGGCCAGTCCAGCGCCGTCAGAACCCCCTCAAGACACGCCAGCTCAAGCCGATACATGGGTTGAAGAGCTGCACGTTCGCATGGGCAAGCTCACGGACGACATTCAAACACTCAATGTCCGGCTAGACCGACTTGATGAACAAAATAAGGCAAAGGCTTGAACATGGCTGAAGAACAAAAAACTACGGAAGATGCGGCAGCGCCTGCCGAAGCCATCGTGGATGTCGAGGCAACTGCTGACCGTTTGACCGAGATTGCTTCGCAATCGTTGGACACCAACGAGGTGGCGCGCCAAATTGAAGAGCTGACATCGGTGGTGCTTGACTCCGCCGAGGTGTCGACACGTTCCGCATCGATTGCAGCTGACGTCAGCGCCACCATGCGCGCTGTGGTGTCCAAGATTCAAGAGAACAACCGCCGCAACGTGATGCATTCGCGCATCATGCTGGGTGCTTTTTGCGCGTGTTTGCTGATTGCCATGGGTGTGTTCTTTGCCATCACCTTGAAGATGACCAAATCCATCAAAGAGCTCGACACCATGGTGTATGCCATGGCCAAGCGGGTGATTGAGGTGGATGCCAGCCTGACGGCCATTGGCAAAACCAACTCTGATTTTTCTGAAATTACCGAAAAGCAAGAAGAAGTCATCACCACCCAAACCCAAGTGGCCAAACGCTTGGAAGAGATTGGCAAGAGCATGGCCGCCATGCCAGCCGTGGTGGCGGTGGAAGCCAACAAGTCCAGCGACCTCAAGTTCAAAGACATGCAAAAGCAGTTGACGGGTTTGGAGAGCAAGCTGCAGTCGTTTGATTCCAAGTTGCAGTCGGTGGCCGAAAAAGCATCTTCACGCGCACCAGCGCCTGCATCGGCTGCGTCGCAAGGCCCCAGCACACAAGTGTTGCTGACCGAAATTCAAAAAATCAAGTCTGACTTGAATGCCGCGGTCCAAGTGCGTGAACGCACGCAAACCGCAGCAGAAGCCGCTGCCATCAAGAACATCGAGAAAACCGTGGACAAAGCGGCAGTGGCTGCAGGCGATGCACAAAAGGCAGCAGACAAAGCAGCCCAATCTGCCAAGGCCGCAGCTGATGCACAAAAGGCCGCTGCTGCGTCCGAGAAGGCATCTGCGGCTGAGCGTTTGGCGCAACAAAAAGCAGCCGCTGAGCGTGCGGTGGCCATGCGCATGCAGCCTGAGAAAGCAGAAAAGTCAGCCGATCAAATTGCCGCTGAACGTGCTGCTGCAGAAAAAGCTGCTGCTGCCCGCGCTGCCAAAGCCGCAGCCGACAAGGCCGCCGCAGACAAAGCCGCTGCCGCTGAACGTGCGGCTGAGAAAGCCCGCGCAGCTTCAGCAGCTGCTGCTGCGACTCAGCCCGTCATCGTGCGCGAGAAGCCCATTCAATACCCACGCACCGCTGATTGATCCATCAATCAAGCGGGCTGAACTGCAAAGCTGTTGGCTCGGCTGAGTGGCCAGTCGCTGAACACGGCAGGCAACACGCTGACATCGCTTTGCAGCAGGGCATCCGGCGCGATGGTGTCCACCAGCTCTGACAAATGCAATGTTTGTGTTTCGCTCACGCGGCGCATGATGTGGCGCGGTGTGAAGTCGTGCGGTGTTTGCAAGCCCGAGGCTTCCATCAACTCTTGCAAGGCTTCCAGTGTGTGTGCATGGAAGTTGTGCACGCGCTCCGCTTTGCTAGGGACCACCAGCGCCAGTTGACGTTTGGGGTCTTGGGTGGTGACGCCTGTGGGGCAGTTGCCGGTGTGACAGGTTTGCGCCTGAATACAACCCAATGCAAACATGAACCCGCGTGCGCTGTTGCACCAGTCGGCACCGAGGGCCAAGGTGCGTGCCATGTCAAAGGCGCTCACAATTTTGCCGCTGGCGCCCACGCGAATGGTGTCACGCAAGCCAGCGCCCACCAAGGTGTTGTGTACCAAGCGCAAGGCCTCTTGCAGGGGCATGCCCATGTGGTCGGAAAACTCCAACGGTGCCGCACCTGTGCCGCCTTCGGCTCCATCGACCACGATGAAGTCGGGTTGAATGCCGCTCTCCAACATGCCTTTGACAATGGCAAACCATTCCCACGGGTGACCAATGCACAGCTTGATGCCGACGGGTTTACCGCCGCTCAAGGTGCGCAGTTGTTGGATGAAGGCCATCAACTCCAACGGGGTTGAAAAGCTGCTGTGCGTGGCAGGCGACACGCAGTCTTGGCCCACCATCACACCGCGTGCTTCGGCAATTTCTTCGGTCACTTTGGGGCCGGGCAAGACGCCGCCGTGGCCGGGCTTGGCACCTTGGCTGAGCTTGATCTCCACCATCTTCACCTGCGGTGAACTGACGTTTTCTACAAAACGCTCGGGGCTGAAATGACCCGCCGCATCACGGCAGCCAAAGTAGCCTGAGCCAATTTCCCAAATCAAATCGCCACCGTGTGTGCGGTGGTGACGCGAGATGGAGCCTTCGCCGGTGTCGTGTGCAAACCCACCCAGCTTGGCACCTTGGTTGAGGGCCAAGACCGCATTGGCGCTCAAGGCTCCAAAGCTCATGGCCGACACGTTGAACAGGCTGATGTCGTAGGGCTGTGTGCAGGCTTTGCCGCCCACTTTCACGCGAAAGTCGTGACCGGCCAACTTGGTGGGGGCGATGGAGTGGTTGATCCACTCATACCCAATGGCCCGCACATCCAGCTGTGTGCCGAAGGGGCGTTTGTCTGAAGCGCCTTTGGCGCGCGAGTACACCAAGGTGCGTTGGGCGCGAGAGAAGGGCGAGGCCTCGGTTTCTGACTCTAAAAAGTATTGGCGAATTTCAGGTCGAATGGTTTCGAGCATGAAGCGCAAATGCCCAATGATGGGGTAGTTGCGCAAAATCGCGTGGTGCGATTGCTGCAAGTCGTACAAGCCGACGATGCTGAGAAGCAAAAACAGCGTGGGCCACCAACCACTCAGGCCCATCACGCCTGCACCGAGCAGCGTGAAGATCAGCAAAACCACCGAGGCCATGAACGCGGTGTAGCGCACTGGATAAATCTGATTGAGTTTGTCCAGCATGCGAGCTGCTCCTTGTGCTAAACGGTGTTTATCGTGGGTTCGTCAGTTTGGCAGCGAGTTTAGATTGCGCCAAGGCCGAGACTTCGGCGCGCAAGCGTGCAGAGGACAGTTGTTGGTCCGCGGCATGTTGCACATCAGAGAGGTGCGACAAGATCGTGCCGCGTAAATCGAGCAAGTCTTGGTCAAGCTTGTGCAGACGCTCTTGCAACTCGCGTTGCAAGGCCATGCGCTGGGTGAGCAAGTTCACTTCGGCCGCAATGGTGCGCCATGTTTGTGTCAGTTCATCGCTGGGAGCCACGCGCAGTTGCTCAAACAACTCATGGATGAGCGGATCGAAGATGGGCGATGCGTTCTCGCGCGCGTCAGGGGTTTCGGTCAGCGTTGGCACGTTTTCTGGCACAGCCGCTGGCTGCGTGTGAGACTGCAAGATCGCATTGACCTGGCCCCACCCCTCTTCAGGCGAGTACTGCTTGAGTCCTTTGAAGGACAAGAATTGTGGTTCGGAGCTCATTTACTCATCACACCCATGGACATGCGTTTGAGGAATTGCGGGATGCCCATTGAGGCAATTTGCGTGGTCTGCGACGCCTGCTTTGTGGGCATCTCATCGGGACGGACTTTTTGCATGCGGTGGCGACCCAGGATGGAATATTGGCTAGACAGCGTGCTGGATGTGGCCAACAAATTGTTGCGCTTCACACCTGCAGCAGGGCTATTGAATGCAGAGGCTGTGTTGCCGCGCATGGCGGGCTGTGTGATGCGGGTGTTGCTGGTGGTTTGGCGCATGCCTTGTGCTGATTCGCGCATGTCACGTGCCGCACATACCGATTGGCCAAACTCGTTGAACGACGCACCGCAGGCATCTTGCAAGTCCATCAAATAGCCGCGCTCAAACATTTCGCGCGCGGTTTGCGCTTCCAAGATCGGGGGGGCGAGCATGAAGCTGACAGGAAAGCGCTGTTTCGAGAACACATCACTTTTGAGCTGATCTGCGTGCACGCGCGTCGGGCAAACCAACAACGTGGGCGGTGTGTGGATGGCCGAGTCGAACACCCAACGGTGACGGCTCAAGAAACCAGCTGTCGCAGCCAGTTCAATTTCAGAGACCGAGGTGGGGACGATCACCAAGTCGTATTCAAACATCAGCTCGCCTGCGATGGAGTCGGTCCAGGTCAAGTCGCAAATCACCACTTCTGTGCTGCTGGCTGCGCGGCGCAGGTGCAAGCGTGCATCCAAGATGGGGCGGTTGCCGCCTTGGTCGAGCGGAAGGATGTGGTGTTGCACCACCACCCCAATATTGGGGGCACGTGTCAGCCAAGTGCTAGAAGAGCCGTGTGTGTCAAAGTCAATCATCGTGACCGTTTGGCCTTGGCGACGCAAATAAGCAGCCAAGTTCGCTGAAACGGTGCTTTTGCCCACGCCACCTTTTTGACTGGTGACCAAAATTTTGAATGTCGACATCTTTTTATCCTTCGCACACGCACACCGTGCTGTATTTTTTTGAGAAACACCCGAAATTTCTAACGGGGAATCGAATTTACATGGGTGCCGCCACACCGGTCAATCCGCCATTTAGCCGACAAATAAGAGAGAAATGGGCTATCTTTACCTGAATTGAATACTTTTAGGTGTATACATATAATTAAAAGAATCAAAATTAAGAAGATTACCTATGTTGTTGATTTTTAAAAAGAATATGCAAAGTGTCAAAAAAAACAACACTTCTGAGTGGAAATGCCATCCGTTAAAATTGGAAGGGTAATTTCTACAAATTGAAAGTCCTCATGTCCAAACGCCTTTTTGCTCTCTTGTCCATCGTCTCTGTTGCTTTGTTGACTGCTTGCAGCTCAACCAAACTGGACAACGTGTCCGATGCCAAAGCATCTTCTTCTGTTGCTTCTGTGGTCGCTGATCACTTGAACCCCAACAGCCTGATCTCTAAAGAGCGTAGCGTGTACTTTGACTTCGACAAGTTCGACATCAAAGCTGACCAAACTGCTGTGGTTGAGCGTCAAGGTAAATACTTGGCTGCCAACGCTGCTTTGAAAATTCGTGCTGAAGGCAATGCCGACGAGCGCGGTGGCCGCGAATACAACTTGGCTTTGGGCCAAAAGCGCGCTGAAGCTGTGGTGCGTGGTTTGAAAGCCTACGGCGTGAAAGACGGTCAAGTTGAGCCTGTCAGCTTTGGTAGCGAGAAGCCACAAGCCGCAGGTCATGACGAAGCCGCTTGGGCACAAAACCGCCGCGTTGACTTGGCTTACCCAAGCAAGTAATTCGCTGATTCATCGCTGCGGTTGATGCAACTTAACAGCGAAGTCATCACAACACCACCGCGGGCCTCGGCCACGGTGGTGTTGTTACGTGACGTTCCCCAAAAAGGCCTGGAAGTCTTTTTGTTGCGTCGCCACACGGCCTCGGCTGTGTTGGGCGGCGCTTATGTTTTTCCGGGTGGCAAATTAGACGAGGCCGATTGCGCGTCTGATTTGCATGCCCATCTCGACGCCTCGCCGCAAGCACTGCACAGTGCCTTGGGTGAGCCCGACTTAGACGCGCACACGGCTGCAGGCTTGTATGTGGCTGCCGTGCGCGAAGTGTTGGAAGAGTGTGGCGTGTTGTATGCCCGCTCGCACGACCACCAAGCTTTGGCGCATGACGCTGCGCAACGCCAGCATTGGCAACACGCACTGCATGGCGGTCAAGCCTTTGTCGACGTGTTGCAAAGTGCAGGCTTGCGTGTGGACACGCAGCACTTGGCACCTTGGTCGCGTTGGATCACGCCGCTGCAACCTTCGGTGACCAACAAGCGGTTTGACACCCGTTTTTTCATCGCGGTGTTGCCGCCGGGGCAGCACCCCATACACGACAACATCGAAGCCATCGACAGCGTGTGGCTCAGCCCGCGTGAGGCCTTGGACCGTTACTGGGCCGGCGGCCTGCCGCTGGCGCCGCCACAAATCATGACCTTGGTGTCTTTGCTGTCACACAGTTGTACGACGGATGTGTTGAACTGTGCAAGGCAGCAAACGCCTGCACTGATTCTTCCAGAACCGTTTGATGATGAAGGCGTGCGCACCTTGTGTTACCCAGGCGATTCGCGACATTCTGTGTCGCTGCGTGCCATGCGCGGACCAACGCGTTTGCGTTTTGTGGCAGGCCGTTTTGAACCTGACGGTGGCTTTGAGCAATTTTTACAAACGTAAGAGAAGCAGCATGAACGACATCACAGAAACCACCAACGACCCTAACAATGAGTGGCTTGAAAACTACCCCCACGACGACATTGTGGTGGGGCAAGTGGCGCGTCTGGTGCGTACCTTGACCTTGGCTGACATCCAAGCATTCGCTGCGGTTTCAGGTGATACCAACCCGGCACACTTAGACCCTGAGTACGCCAGCGCCACTTTGTTTCATGGCGTGATTGGTCATGGCATGTGGGGTGGCTCACTCATCAGCACCGTGCTGGGCACCGTGTTTCCAGGCCCTGGAACGATTTACCTTGAGCAAAATTTGCACTTCAGCCGTCCCGTGCGAATCGGTGACACGCTGAACGTGACGGTCACCTGCACCGCCAAGCACGATGACAAAAAAACCATCGATCTCGATTGTTTGTTGATCAATCAAAAGGGCGATCGCGTGCTTTACGGCGTAGCCAAAGTGATGGCCCCGAGCGAGAAGCTGCGCATGCCACGCATCCATGCGCCACACATCAGCTTGTTCGACCCTGAGCAACGCCATGCCAACTTGTTGGCCCTGGGCGCCAAGCTTGAGCCTGTGCGTTGCGGTGTGGTGCATCCGTGCGATGCAGATTCGTTGCAAGGCGCCATGGATGCGCACCATGCAGGCCTGATTCACGCCGTGCTGATCGCCCCAGAGAAAAAACTGCGTGCTGTGGCCGCAGAAGCAGGCATTGATTTGACAGGCATTGAGGTGATCGATGTCGAGCACAGCCACGCGGCGGCTGAGTTGGCGGCGCAAATGGCGGCAGACAAAAAGCTAGAAGCCTTGATGAAAGGCAGCTTGCACACCGACGAGTTGATTCATGCCGTGGTGTCGCAAAAAGGTTTGCGCACAGGCCGACGCATGTCGCATGTGTTTCGCTTTGAAGCGCCCATGTACCCCAAGCCGCTGTACATCACCGATGCCGCGCTGAACATTGCGCCGACCTTGGCCGAGAAAGCAGACATCGTGCAAAACGCCATTTTGTTTGCGCAAATCATGGGTGTTGATCAACCCAAGGTGGCCATTTTGTCGGCGGTGGAAACCGTGAACCCCAGCATTCCCTCCACGATTGATGCGGCTGCTTTGTGCAAGATGGCGGACCGTGGGCAAATCAAAGGCGGCTTGCTTGATGGCCCGCTGGCCTTTGACAACGCCGTGTCCACACACGCGGCCGAAATCAAACACATCGCCTCTGCGGTGGCCGGCCACGCCGACATCTTGGTCGCTCCCGATTTGGAGTCGGGCAACATGATGGCCAAGCAACTGGAATACCTCGCGGGCGCTTCTGGCGCTGGCGTGGTGTTGGGCGCACGTGTGCCGATTGCGTTGACCAGCCGTGCAGATTCGGCCGCCACGCGCAGTGCTTCTGCGCTGTTGGCCAAGCTGATTGCGCACCACAACCGCACACATTCGGCATGAGCATTCTGTCCGTCAATGCGGGCTCGTCTAGCCTGAAGTTTGCGCTGTACCCCATTGAAGGTGCGGGCATTGGTGAGGCCGAAGTCACTGGCAACATCGAGGGCCTAGAGCCGTCGGGTCAGCCGCGCATCAGCTTTTGCGCGACGGACCAAAACAAAGAATCAGCCGCTGTGGCGGTGAAGCCTGCACAAGATGTGTTTGACGCGGCGCTCGACACCCTCAAGGACTTGTTGGCCGCACGATTTGCGCATTTGAAAGTGCAAGCCATTGCCCATCGGGTGGTGCACGGTGGCAGCTATTTTTCGAGCAGCGTGCGCGTCACATCTGATGTGCTGACGCAGCTGGCCTCGCTGAATGCCTTGGCACCTTTGCACCAGCCCCATAACTTGGCGGGCATTGAGGCGTTTGCCGAATCGTTTCCAGACGTTGCGCAGATCGCTTGTTTTGACACGGCGTTTCATCGCACGCTGTCGCCACTCGAAACCACGTTTGCCATTGACCGCCAGCTCACCGAGCAAGGCGTGCGTCGCTATGGCTTTCATGGGCTTTCTTATCAATATGTGGCGCAAGTTCTCCAGCGTGAATCCCCCCGTTCCGCGGGCCGTACGGTCATGGCGCATTTGGGCAACGGTGCCAGCGTGTGCGCCACCACGCAGCACCAAAGCCGCGCCACCACCATGGGCTTCTCGGCTTTAGACGGCTTGATGATGGGCACACGCAGTGGCGCGCTCGACCCCGGTGTGTTGCTGTATTTGATGGAACAAGGCTGGGACCATGACCGAATTCAAAAGTTGCTCTACAAACAAAGCGGCTTGTTGGGTGTGTCGGGCGAGAGTGCCGACATGCGCACCTTGCGCGCGTCAAGTGCAGCAGGCTCTGCGGCAGCGCGCTTTGCCACCGACTTGTTCGCACACCGCGTGGTGCGCGAAGTGGGGGCGCTGAGCGCCTGCATTGGTGGCCTTGACGTATTGGCCTTCACCGGCGGCATTGGTGAGCACGATGCTGTGCTGCGTCAACAGGTGTGCGATGCCTTGACCTACATGGGCGTGCACATCGACGCAACAAGCAACGCCCAAGCCACAGGCGACAGCACGGCCTCTATTCACGCCGACAATAGTGCGATTGAAGTGTGGGTGGTCCCCACCGACGAAGGCCGCGTGGCCGCGCAAGACGCTTTGGCGTTTCTCTAAGAACTGAATTGAAGGAATCGCGTGAATATCAAAGACGCCATGAGTTGCTTTACCACCGGCGTGACGGTGGTGACGGCGCACACCCAAGGCCAAGACTGGGGCATGACTTGCAACTCGTTCAACACCGTGTCGCTAGACCCCGCCATGGTGTTGTGGAGCGTGCGTAAAAGCTCGCTCAGCCACGAAGCTTTCGTCAAAGCAGGTGGTTACATGGTCAACGTGTTGGGGGCCCAGCAAAAAGACGTGGCGCTGAAGTTTGCGCAAGGCACACAGCAAGAACGCTTTGCAGACCAAAGCGTCGTGCGTGGTATCCACCAACACCCGCGCTTAGACGGCGTGATTGCTTGGTTTGATTGCCGCATTGCCCAAGTGGTATCTGCTGGGGACCATGACATCTTGATCGGTGAAGTGCTCGACTTCGGTGTGCAAGCTGGCCATGGCTTGGCTTATGCACAACGCAGCTTCGGCGTGCTTTCGCCTTTGGAAGACTAAAAAATGGTTTACAATTCCGCCCTGATTCGGTGGTATAGCTCAGTTGGTTAGAGCGCAGCATTCATAATGCTGATGTCGCAGGTTCAAATCCCGCTACCACCACCATACACAAGGGCTCGGAAAATCTCCGAGCCCTTTTTCTTTGCGCCCAAGCCCTGTATTTGCGGGCTTCCGACGAGTTACCTTAAGGACGCGGCAATTTCATTTCTTCAATAAGTGGAGTTTTTTTGGCGTTTTCTCTCTCTTTTCTCTGTTTTCTTAAGGACGCGTCCACAAGGAAAACCTAGGTTTCATGCGGGTTTGCGGGAATACGTTTAACCTTAACTGTGCATGAGCATGATTAACTAGAAACGAACTGTTGTAGCGTGCAAAACCTAATGTCAACATTTGACCGCGTAAGTGATTACAAACAAATCGAACACTTTGAGCGAGCTAAAAAGTCCTGAAATTCATTCAGCAAAGATTAGTGCCGTCTCGACCTTGGTTCTAAGCTCCATCAGTACTGGGGCAAGTTCATTGGCTAGTTTTGTGGCATCTTCATCGCTCGAAACGCTAATATTTAAAGCATAAATTTGGTTCCCAACTTCTATTGGTGTTGCTAACGCGATTACCTCTGGTTGCCAAGATGCAATGCAGAAGCCGAATTTTTTTACTTGTGCGTCAGCCGTTTCAATTTCTGCTTTTAATTTTGGCCATTGCTTGTTGCGCAATTTCTTGAAATGCTCAAGGAGTTTTAATTTTTGTGAATCTGGAGCACAAGATAGGTACGCACGGCCAAGTGATGTTAGTTCTATCGGTACACGCTGTCCTGAAACCACTGTTCGAAGGGATGGCCGACGGTTGTATCGAATTGACTCCAAATAAACCATTTCATCTTGATCGGGAGATGCGAGCCCAACGTTAACTTTGTGCTTTTCCGACGTACTCCGCATTAAGGGGGCTGCAATAGCTAAGACCTTGGAACCCGTACGCATAGCGTGGGCGAGACTTAAAACAAGCGGTGCAAGACGGTACACACGAGTTCCCGGCTCAATTTGCAAAACACCGCTAGCTACAAGGGTTTGTGTAAGTCGACTAACTGTTGACTTGGACAGTCCCGTTCTCTCTGAAATGTCACCGTTACCAAGCAAAGCCGAGCCAGGTCGAAAGGCTCTCAATATGTCGATGCCTCTTTCAAGAGAGCGATTGGCAGTTGAAATTCCAGGCTTGGCTGCTGTCGGTGGTTTTATCAGAGCTGAATTACGCATTTCATGTGCCTGTAGTCGCGAATGTTACAGATTTTAGTTCATCAAATTCCATCTAGTGGAATTTGATGTGTGCACGCAAGCTTGCAAATAAGTAAGCTAGCGTGAAAATAAATTTGGAGATTTATATATGAACAGCATCTTTACTAGAGGAATCAAACGCTATTGCGTAATGGTTGCTACAGCAGTCATTTCACTTTCAGCGGCATTCGCAGCTTATCCAGATAAGCCTATTAAATTAGTTGTTCCGTTTTCACCTGGCGGTGGTACTGACAGTATTGCTCGCACACTTGCTGCGAGCTTGTCGCAAGCACTAGGGCAGTCAGTAATCATTGACAACAAACCAGGAGCTGGAACGATTATTGGTTCTGATGCAGTGGCTAAAAGCGCACCTGATGGATATACCTTGGTTGTCGCAACATTTGCTCATGCAGTTAACCCAAGTTTGATGCCTAAGTTGCCGTTCGATACTGAGAAGGCCTTCGCTCCAGTTGTGATGATTGCACGTGGCCCTAATGTTTTAGTCGTTCGCAGTGATAGTCAGTTGAAAAATGTCAAAGACTTGCTCGACTTGGCCAAACTTGAGCCTGGAAAACTTTCCTATGCTTCACAAGGTAACGGGACTTCGGCTCACCTAGCAGGTGAGATGTTCGAAAACATCGCTCAAGTAAAACTCACTCACGTTCCATACCGTGGCGCTGGCCCAGCAATGACCGACTTGTTGGGTGGGCAAGTGGACATGATGTTTGCTACAGCTGCCGCCGTTGCTCCTCACATTGCTAGTGGAAAACTTCGTGCTTTAGCAGTTACTTCTGCTGAACGTTCATCCGCTATGAAATCAATCCCCGCAATCGCTGAAACCGTCAAAGGTTATTCAGTTGAAAGCTGGTACGGGTTGTTTGCACCTGCTGGCACGCCTGCTGATGTGATCGCCAAATTAAATGCCGCAGCAAAGCAATCTACGCAAACAGTTGAATTTCGTCGCAAGTTAGAGCCAGAGGGTCTTGCCGTGTCAACAGGAACGCCGCAAGAGCTCGATACATATGTCAAACGAGAAGAGGCTCGCTGGCGAAAAATCGTCAAAGAAAACAACATCAAACCCGATTGAATCGAATAGGAATCATCATGGACTACTCATTAATAGAACTCAAGATTGAGCATGCAGTTGCAACTTTGACGCTCAATCGCCCAGATAAGCGTAACGCAATGAGCGATCAAATGCGTAGCGAATTCATTGATGCGCTCGAAAGCATCACTGCTGATAAGGCCATCAAGGCACTGGTATTGACTGGTGCGGGCAAAGGATTTTGTGCTGGCGGTGACATCAGTGGCATGCAAAAGCGTATGAATGCACCAACGGGTGAAGTCGGCTTTAACGGCTGGCATCGCCAACAACGAGTTCACTACACGCAATCACTCCTGCACACATGTCCTAAGCCTGTCATTGCTGCCGTCAACGGTGCAGCTTCAGGTTTGGGCGCTGATACAGCTCTGGCTTGTGACTTCATCATTGCCAGCGAGTGGGCTAGCTTTGCTTGGTCTTACATCAATCGCGGAATCATCCCAGATGGCGGTGGCATGTATTTCCTCCCACGTCGCGTGGGCCTGTCAAAAGCCAAGCAATTGATCTTTAGTGGTCGCAAGGTTGATGTGGATGAGGCATTGGCTCTCGGTATCGTGGACCGTAAAACAACGGCTGAAGCTCTGGTTTCTGACGCGCAAGCATGGGCAATTGAATTAAGTAAAGCATCTTCTACAGCTCTTGCACTCACAAAAACAATTCTGAACCAATCATTTGAAATGACTTCACATGATGTGTTCGCACAAGGCAGTCAAGCACAGGGTATCTGCTACACCAGTACTGAGCACCGTGCTTCTGTTGAAGCATTTTTGGCAAAAGCTGCTAGCTAGGATTAAAAATGGATTCAATTTCTCGTTTGCTCAAACCTCGCAGTGTCGCTGTCATCGGCGCTTCTGCTGATCCCACGAAGACTGCTGGTCGCCCAGTTGCTTACCTGAAAAAACTTGGGTTCACTGGCGACATATTTCCGATCAATCCCAAAGTTGATGAGATTGATGGCCTCAAGTGCTACCCAGACGTCACCTCCTTGCCGTCAGTGCCTGATGTCGGCATTGTGTTGCTCGGTGCTGAACGTGCGCATTTGGCGGTTCGTGACTTAGCAAACCGTGGCTGTGCAGCTGCCATTGTTTTGGCAAGTGGCTATACCGAAACAGGTGAGGAGGGGGCTGTTCGTCAGAAGCAGTTGATTGAAGCTGCTGGAAAAATGCGAATCTTGGGACCCAACACCATTGGTCTTGTGAATTTGACCGACAACATCATGCTGTCTGCGACTGGTGCGCTTGAGATGGATCATTTCCCAGTTGGCGGAATTGGAGTGGTTTCCCAAAGCGGTGGCATCATGGGCTCCTTGCTCTCAAGGGCAGCCGCTCGTGGCATTGGATTGTCGAAGCTGATTTCAACCAGCAACGAGGTTGATCTCGAATTAGCAGACTTCATCGATCATTTGGCAGATGATCCTGCAACTAAGGTGATTGCGCTTTACATCGAAACCGTTAGAAATCCTGAGAAGTTTCGTGCTGCTTGTCTAAAGGCTGCAAAAGCAGGTAAGCCTGTCGTTGCCTTCAAAATTGGTCGTTCAGAAGCTGGTGCTCGTGCCGCTGTTTCTCATACAGGCGCGATGGCAGGTGCTGATCGTATGTATGACGCACTGTTCAAACAAGTGGGTGTCATCCGTGCACAAACTTTCGCAGATTTGTTGGATATTCCCGCTGCACTATCGACTGGTCGAAAGTTGCGCGGTAATCGAATTGCAATTTTGACTTCAACAGGTGGCGCAGGTACTTTGGTGTCCGACGACTTGGGTATTGCAGACTTTGACACTCCCGCACCAGACGAGACTACAGCAAGTGCTTTGAGAGCATTGAACTCAGGCTCTGAAGCAGTACTGGACCGCAATCCGATTGATGTTACGTTGGCAGGTCTGCGTCCAGACTTGCTGCGTGGTGCTATTAATGCGCTTTTAGAAAGTCCGACATATGACGCACTGGTGATCGTTGTTGGTTCATCTAGCTTAGCTAAGCCAGAGCTGATGGCTGGTGCTATCCAAGAATGTTTGCCGAATTCAGATAAGCCAGTGTTTGCCTATGTAAGTCCGCATGCTCCAGCGGTTGGTAAGTTACTGACTGAGAGAGGAGTGCCTGCGTACGCGGCTGCTGAGAGCATTACTGCCGCTTGTGCAGCAATGCGTCATGCCTCTGAATTCAAGCCATTTGCATCAGAAGATGCAGCAAAACACGTAGTAAAGAGTTTGGATGATTTACCGAGTGGTTCTTTGAATGAAGCACAGGCTAAGCAACTCTTTACTAAATTTGGTGTCCCCTGTGCGGCTGAGCGAGCAGTACAAACCCCGGAACAGGCTGAAGCTGCTGCGACGGAGTTAGGTGGTCGCGTGGTTCTAAAAATCCTCTCAAGTGAAATCACACATAAGAGCGATGTTGGTGGTGTCGCTGTAGGGGTGACGCCGGAAACGATGGTTGCTCGTATTGCGTCGATGACAGCAGAGGTGAAATCAAATACTGGAAAACTTCCAGAGGGCTTCTTAGTTCAAGAAATGGTGACTGGTGGAACAGAGTTGATTCTCGGTATGCACCGAGATTCTCTTGGAACAGCCATTTTGTTGGGTATGGGTGGTGTTACCGCTGAACTATTCAAGGACACAACTATGCGATTACTTCCTGCAGAGGGTGGGTTGTCGCGTGATGAAGCACTTTCAATGGCCAAAGACCTTAAAACGTGGCCATTATTAGATGGTTTTAGAGGACGTCCTAAAGCTGATGTGGATGCCTTGGTGGATACGGTTGTCGCTTTCTCGCATATGGCGGCTCAATTAGGTGAACGTCTGATCGAAGCAGAGATTAACCCTGTTTTTGTATTGCCTAAGGGTGAGGGTGTCAAAGCTGCTGACGGCGTTGTCGTCCTTGCGTAATGGGCATTAAGGGGAGCATCGCATTGAGAGAAATTTTGAAAAGGTCATGCCGATTACTTGTCATCGTGTCTCTTGTGATGCTGCCTCAGATTTCACAATCTCAGTCAGCTTCATTTCCAATTAAACCCATTCGACTCGTTGTGCCATTTCCAGCTGGAGGTGGCACCGATACGATGGCAAGAACTTTGGGGGACTTGTTATCCAAGGATCTCGGTCAAACAGTAATCATTGATAACAAGGCCGGTGCAGGGACTGTGATTGGTAACGACTTTGTCGCAAAAAGCTCACCCGATGGCCATACTCTTTTAATCAATACAAACGCATTTGCTGCTGTTGTTGCATTGCAGACAAAGTTGCCATATGGAGGTGAGGGTGCATTTTCAGCAGTTACTTTGCTTGGTAGAGCACCAAACGTTGCGGTTGTTAATGCTGAAAGTTCAATTAAAAGCGGTGCAGAATTTTTGAGTTTGGCAAAGGCTAATCCTGGAAGGTATTCATACGGCTCTGCTGGCAACGGTACGTCTACACATCTTGCTGCTGAGCTTCTGAAGACAAACAACGGTTTGTTTGTGACGCACATCCCATATCGTGGCGCTACACCCGCAATCACTGATTTGATGGGCGGACAAGTTGATGTCGTATTTGGAACATTGCCCAGCGTTGCACCATTTATTGCCAGTGGGAAGCTACGAGCCCTAGCTGTCACCAGTGGCACTCGTTCCGCCTTACTCCCTAAAGTGCCGACATTTGCAGAGTCTGGTGCAAAAGGATATGAAGCTGACGTTTGGTACGGAATTTTTGTCGCATCGGGAACACCAGCTCCAATCGTTCAGCAATTGCATTCAGCTTTCAAGCGGATAACTGCTACTCCAGAATTTAAGAAACGTGCTCAAGGAGAGGGCTTGGTCGTGTCGCTGGAAACGCCTGATGAAGCTCAAGCCATCGTCAAAGCTGACGTTTCTAAATGGCGAAAAGTCGTGCAAGCACAATCAATTAAACCTGATTAAGAATAAAAAATGAGCTCCAAAAATCACTATGCTGTGCAATTATTCGCAAAATTCGCGACTCAATTTAATGAAGCAAACGTGTCAGATGAGGTTTGGCACCATGCAAAGCGAGCAGTCATTGATTGGTATGCCTCTTTGTACCCTGGGCTAGAAACTGAAAGTGTTCGAGTTCTCGAGAAGGCACTTCAGGAGGATTTAGATCGAGGTGCTTCAACGCTTGGGAATGGTCGATCTGCAACTGTACGAGCAGCAGCCTTGTTTAATGGAACTGCTGCTCATGCGGCTGAAGTTGATGATAGTTTTCGTGAGGCGATGTATCACCCCGGTGCTGCGACTATTGCAGCGTCCTTAGCTGCAGCTCAAGCAGTTGGGGCTAACGGCAAGCAATTTCTACGCGCAGTAGTTCTTGGATATGAGGTGTCTACGCGTATTGGTATGGTGATGGGGCGTCCGCACTATCGCTATTGGCACAACACTGGAACGATGGGTAGTTTTGGTGCAGCTGCTGCAGCCGCGAATTTGTACGGGCTAAATGAGGTTGAATTTGCAAACTCATTGGCTTTGGCAGCAACTTTCACAGCGGGACTACAACAAGCCTTCAAAACTGAGCCGATGGCGAAACCGCTTCATGCAGGTCGTGCCGCTGAGGCTGGCATTCTTGCCGCTCAGTTGGCAAAACAAGGTATGTTGAGCTCACTTGATGTCCTTGAAGGGGAGTTAGGACTAGGTAATGCCATGAGCGAGGGAGTTGATTGGTCAAAAGTGACGTCAACTCTTGGCTCTGACTTTCATATCACGCGCCTCACTTTTAAAAATCATATTGGCTGCGGACACACATTCCCATCGGTCGATGGTGCTCTATTCCTCAAAGAGACCCATGGATTTGACGCCAAGGATATTCAAAAAGTTGAATTGGGTGTCTATCGACCTACCTTGGATATTGCTGGACATACCGATCCGGAAACCGCTGATGAAGCTAAGTTCAGTATCAATTACATGGTTGCCTCAGCGTTAGCGTTTGGCAGTGTGCGGCTGTCTGCCTTTGAGCATGACCGTTTGAATGATCCTCTCACTCGTGATTTGATCTCTCGCATCTTTGCTCAATTAGATCCAGAAGTAGATGCTGGATTTCCTGAGCGCCGTTCTGCAAGGGTGAAGATTACTTTGAAGGATGGTCGAAGTTTTGAGCATCTGCAACCTGACCGAAAAGGCGACCCAGAGTTGCCTTTGTCTGATGCAGATCTTGAAGGAAAACTGATTGAACTGGCTGGACCTGTCATAGGTCAAGCACAAGCTGCGGCTTTGCTTCAACGTATTTGGAATTTAACTAAAAGTGAGTCTTTGCCATGAAACAAGCATTTATCTGTGACGCAATCCGTACACCATTTGGACGTTATGGAGGTGCCTTAAGCTCAGTGCGCGCTGATGATTTAGGTGCAATTCCACTGAAAGCATTGATGGCTCGCAACCAAAGCGTGGATTGGGATGCTGTAACCGATGTGATCTACGGATGTGCAAACCAAGCTGGTGAAGACAACCGAAACGTTGCTCACATGAGCAGCTTGCTTGCAGGTCTTCCAGTTTCAGTTCCTGGCTCTACTGTGAACCGTCTGTGTGGATCTGGCTTGGACGCGGTTGGCTCAGCGGCACGAGCAATTAAAGCCGGTGAATCAGGCTTGATCATTGCTGGTGGGGTTGAGAGCATGAGTCGTGCTCCGTTCGTTATGCCAAAGGCTGAAAGTGCATTCAGTCGAAACAACGCTGTGTACGACACAACCATTGGATGGCGTTTCGTTAACAAGTTGATGAAGGAAAAGTATGGCGTTGATTCAATGCCTGAAACTGCTGAAAACGTAGCAACAGATTACAAGATTGAGCGATTGGCTCAAGACCAAATGGCTCTTCGCAGCCAACTCAATGCTGTAGCAGCTCAAAAAGCAGGTCACTTCGCTCGCGAAATAACACCAGTCATGATTCAACAAAAGAAAGGTGAGCCGATCGTTGTTGATAAAGATGAACATCCTCGTGAAACGAGTTTGGAAATTTTGGCAAAACTCAAAGGAGTTGTGCGTCCAGACGGAACCGTAACAGCTGGAAATGCAAGTGGCGTTAACGACGGTTCATGTGCATTATTGTTGGCAGATGAGTCGTCAGCCTCAAAGCATGGATTAACTCCGAAAGCCAGAGTCGTTGGTATGGCTGCAGCTGGTGTGCCGCCTCGCGTTATGGGAATTGGTCCAGCTCCAGCAACAGAACGCGTATTGGCATTGACGGGTCTGAAGATTGAACAAATTGACGTCATTGAGTTGAACGAAGCATTTGCATCTCAAGGTCTAGCTGTCTTAAGAATGCTTGGTCTGAATGATGATGATCATCGTGTCAATGCATGGGGAGGTGCAATTGCACTAGGCCACCCCTTGGGGGCATCTGGCGCACGCTTAGTAACAACTGCTGTAAATCGACTACATGCAACCGGTGGTCGTTATGCACTTTGCACGATGTGTATTGGTGTTGGTCAAGGTATCGCTGTGATTTTGGAACGAGTCTAAATTGATGGAAAACGTAAGCGTTCACACTAAAGCAGTAGGCAATGTTTGTGTCATTACCATTGACAATCCACCTGTCAATGCATCATCTGTTGCTGTCCGGCAAGGGCTAATGTCTGCAATTGAAACGCTTGCTAGTAATTCTGAATTTAAAGCTGGGGTTCTCATTGGCGCTGGCAACACATTCGTTGCTGGCTCAGACATTCGTGAGTTTGGAAAGCCTTTAGAAGGCCCATTACTACCAGATGTAATTCGTGCAATTGAACACTGTTCGAAACCTGTGGTTGCAGCTTTACATGGTGCCGCATTAGGCGGAGGATTCGAATTGGCTCTTGGATGTGATGCTCGCGTTGCAGATAAAGATGCTGTCGTTGGTTTGCCAGAAGTTTCCCTAGGAATCATCCCTGGAGCAGGCGGAACCCAACGGTTGCCAAGACGTGTAGGCATCGCTAAAGCAATCAAGATGATTTGCGGTGCTCAACGTATTGGTGCAATAGAGGCTAATGCGTTGAACCTCATTGATGAGGTCGTCAATGGTGATCTTTTGAATTCTGCGATTGAGTACGCAGGTCGTATGAATGGTCAAAAACGTCGCATTCGCGACGAGGTAGTTCCTAAAGAAGACGTCAGTCTAATTCTCAAAGCTTCTGAAGATGCAATGCGGTCAGGCAAAAAACGACCAGCAGTTAAGTCAGCAATTGAAGTAATACGAGCATCTGAAGCATTGCCATTTGAGGATGCCTTGGCAGATGAACGTGCTGTTTTTATGCACTTGCGACTCGAGCCAGATGCATTTGCACTTCGACACATATTCTTCGCGGAGCGAGACAGTACGAAATTGCCGAATGAACTGCTGGCAAATCCCGTCTCAGTAGAAACCATCTGCGTTATCGGAGCTGGGACGATGGGCTCAGGTATTGTTATCAGCGCTCTAGATGCAGGGATGAAAGTCATTTTGCTTGAGCAGGATGAGGCGGCACTCAATCGTGGAAAAGAGCGAGTTGCTACCCATTACAGAGACAGAGTTGCAGCACTGAAGATGAAGGCGATGACCGCTGGAGAGCGTGAGGCTCACTTGCAATGCACTCTGGATTGGAATCAACTCACTAAAGCAGACTTGGTTATCGAAGCAGTTTTCGAAGATCTAGCTGTAAAGCAAGAAGTTTTCAAGAAAATTGATCAATACGCCCGGCAAGGTGCTGTATTGGCAACAAACACATCTTATTTAGATGTGGATGCTATTGCTAATGCCACGAAAAGACCACAAGACGTCATCGGCTTGCACTTCTTCAGCCCAGCGAACGTGATGAAGTTACTCGAAGTCGTACGTGGGAGCGAGTCGCGCCATGAAGTACTTGCAACCGGTATGGCCTTGGGCAAACGGTTGAAAAAATTGCCTGTATTAGCTGGCAATAAATTTGGATTTATAGGCAATCGAATCTACAACGCTTATCGCAACCAATGCGAATTTATGCTCGAAGATGGTGCGCTGCCTGAGGATGTGGATGCTGCTTTGAAGCAGTTTGGAATGGCCATGGGACCATTTGCTGTGGCTGATATGTCAGGACTCGACATTGCTTGGCGCATGAGAAAAGCTCAAGCTGCGACAAGAGCTCAAGGCGTTAGATATGTCGACATTCTTGACAGGCTTTGTGAGGCAGGTCGACTGGGAAGAAAAACAGGTTCAGGCTACTACACCTATGCTGATGGAAAGCAAGCGCCAGTGACAGACTCAGTAGTTCTCCAGATCATCGAGGACGCTTCAATTCGCCGAGGCATTAAGCGTCAACAACTACCAGCTGAGACTATTCAAAGACGAGCAATGCTTGCAATCGTCAATGAGGCGGCATGTTTGCTAGGTGAGGGGGTCGCAACTCGAGCCAGTGACATTGATGTAGTCATGATTCACGGGTATGGTTTTCCTCGATGGGAGGGAGGTCCTGTGCATTGGGCCCGACAGCAAGATCGTGCTTCACTTAGTCGCGAGCTCCACGAATTGGCAGCTCAATGTGGATCTGGTTTTGTACTTGCGGACTTGAACGTGCTCTTTGAGTAATCAGACTACAGCAAGTAATGACCGTTACTTGTTTGAATCCATCCGGAAATCAAGCTCACGCAATATTTTGATTGTTTCTATGGATAGCTTGTTCATGGGTCTTGATGCTGGTATTGCAAGAATCAATTGATTCCACATTGCTGGAGGACCTATTGGTGAAAATGAAACCTTATGCGTGCTGGCTCTAAGGTTCAAGGCGCTCTCAGGCAGGATGGAACAAGCCATAGAAGTCTCTACAAGTGACAGAGCAGAATGAACTGCACCAACTTCTGCAACGATATTCAGGTCAATTTTTCTTGGAAGTAATACGGCATCAACCAAATTTCGAATTGGGTTGGGGCTGCTTGGCAGAACCATCGGAAAGTCTTTGAGCATTTGAAGACTAATCTGCTTTGGCAGTGTTACCGAAGCTGGTGCTACGAGCATCAATCGTTCTCTCAGTAATGACTCGTACTTTAGTAATGGAGTTGGAGCTGGGTCAAAAAGTAAGCCGATATCTATGCGCCCGTTTATCAGTCCATCTCTAAGAGACAAACTGAGTCCCTCAACGACAGAAATTAGAGCATTGGGTAGTCTTTCATGGAACTTTTTGATAAGTGGCACGCACAGACCCATGGCTACTCGATGAGGAAGACCAACTACGACCTTACCCGAAGGGTCACTTCGCATCTCCTTAATCTGAAATTTGGCATCTTCTGCGGCGCTAAGCATCACTTTGGCGTGAGATAGGAGTGCGGATCCGGCTTCAGTGATTGAGACGCCGCGTCCTGTTCGCTCAAGAAGTCGATGTCCAAGCTCAGTTTCAAGTAGGGCAATTTGCCTACTGAGACTCGGTTGAGCCAGGTTTAGCGACACCGCAGCTTTACTAAAACTGCCTCGTTCAACAACCTCAACAAAGTACTCTAGCTGTTTTAAATCCATAGGATAAAGACATATCTGATATAGGTGCTATGTAGTTTACCTCTGGTTAAGGATGCTTGACACTAGCCCAACTTAATTTCAAATCACTGGTGAAAAATGACTCGTTTCAATTCAAAAGTCGCAATCGTTACTGGCGCTGGATGTGTTGGTTCTGGCTGGGGTAATGGTCGTGCAATGGCAGTTCGATTAGCTGAAGAAGGTGCAAAAGTATTTGCCGTAGATCGCGACCCAGAGCGTCTGGCCGAGACATTGGAGTTGGCCGGGGTTGTCAGAAGTTCAATTGAAACCTACGCGTGTGATGTTACGAGTTCAGAGAGCATTCAAAAAATGGTTCAAGCATGCTTGGATAAGTTTGGAACCATTGACATTCTCATTAATAACGTTGGCGGCTCTGCGGCAGGTGGTCCCGTTGAAATGAGTGAGGAAGTGTTTGATTCGCAAATTAACGTGAATCTGAAGAGTGTATTTTTGACATGCAAGTATGTTCTGCCCACCATGATTGCTAAGAAAAGTGGCGCGATTGTGAACGTAGCTTCCACTTCTGGAATCCGTTGGACTGGAAGTGCGCAAGTGGCTTATGCGGCAACCAAAGCTGGTGTGATTCAGCTTTCAAAGGTAGTAGCAGTTCAGCATGCACCTATGGGCGTGCGAGTAAACACAGTCGTTCCAGGTCAGCTACATACCCCCATGGTTGAGGTCCGTTTGGCAAAGCAAAGAACAGGCGGTGATGTTGACGCACTGCTGGCGTCACGTGTGAAGCGAATTCCACTTGGATTTATGGGCGATGGTAGGGATACCGCCAATGCAGCACTTTTCTTGGCAAGTGATGAAGCTCGATTTATCACAGGTACAGAAATCATCGTTGATGGCGGTATGACTGCACGCTGCGATTAATAACTATTTAGGAGACAAGAAATGAATAAACGCGCCTTGCTAATTGCACTAGCAGCTACTTTTTCTGCTTCATTTGCATTTGCTCAAGCCAATAACAAGCCATTGCGAATCATTGTTGCTTTTGCAGCTGGTGGTCCTGTGGATGCAATGGCTCGAACCATTGCTGAGCCATTGGGGAAAAGCTTGGGTCGGATTGTGATCGTTGAAAACAAACCAGGCGCTAGCGGTGCAATTGGTGCTGGTGAGGTACTCAAATCAGAAGCTGATGGAAGTGTTCTTTGGCTAACGAGTGTGGGTGCTGCGGCAATCAATCAATCGCTTTACTCAAAGCTCTCATACAACATGCAAAAGGACTTCACTCCTGTTTCATTGGTTGCAAATAACGTCGAAGTTTTTGTTGTCAATGAAAAGAACCCTGCCAAAGATGCAAAAGAATTCATTGCCTCAGCTAAGGCAAAGAAAGAGCCTGTGCCAATTGGATCATCTGGAAAGGGCAGCATTCCTCATTTGGCCTTGTTGCAGCTTGAGCAATCTACAGGAGCTGATTTGCTTCACGTGCCTTACAACGGCATGGCTCCTGCACTTAATGATTTGTTGGGAGGTCAGGTAAATGGCTTCTTCGCGGACGTACCGGCTGTGATGGCTCAAATTAAAGGTGGACGTTTAAAAGCTCTTGGTATGGCATCTAAAAAACGCCATCCACTACTCCCCGATGTTAAAACTTTCGAAGAGCAGGGATTCAAATCAGTAGATACAAACAACTGGTATGGATTGTTCGCCTCAGCGAAGACATCACCTGAAGTTGTTAAAGCTCTCAATAAAGCTGTTCAGCAAGCGGTCTCTGATCCTGCTGCCAATGCAAAGATGACGCAATCTGGTGCAGAGCCTAAATTCTCGACGCCAGAGGAGCTTGGTGCAATGCTGAAAGCTGATACAGAAAAGTGGGCGCAACTCATTAAATCTCGCAACATTACAGGTGACGAATGAGTACAGACCACATACGCGTCCCTCTTGTTGTTCAGGGAACTAGACCAGAGTTAAAAGAGATCGAGGATCGCATTCTGCAAGAGCGCGGTCGAATTTCATTGCTTTATCAAGTGCTACTCAATAGCGCACCTATCGCGCAAGGTTGGGAAAGCATGTTGACTGCTGTTCGTAATAAAACGTCTGTACCCGCAGATTTGCGTGAGTTGATGATTTTGCGAGTCGCCGTACTCAATAAGGCTAGCTTTGAGTTTGACGCCCATATTCCTCATGCCCTTAAAGCTGGTGTAGCGCAAGAAAAAATTGATGACATCAAACTAGCTGAGCTGTCTTCTCGATTTAGTGAAGATGAGAAGTTAATTCTCAAAATGACGGACCACATGACCCGTGACATTGAGGTTCCCGCATCACTGATGGATGAAGTGACTAAAAAGTACGACTCAGGCAAAGTTGTGGAATTAGTTGCAACTGTTGCGGCTTACAACATGGTTTCTAGATTTTTGGTGGCACTCAATATTGTTCATTGATTGGAAGTTTCATGACTGTTCTTCACCTTGTCACTTACTCCGGCGCTGATCCGTTGGTAATGAACGAGTCTAAGTATGTTTTGAAGAAGACATGGTGGAAGTCAACATTGAGTGAGAACTGGCGAGCTTATGTTGAAGGGCAATTGCCGACTTCTTCGCATTGCGAGGAGATCACATTGCTCACATCCTTGAATGGTGCAAATCACACTGAATCAGGTGGTTATCACTACATCGTTGAAACCGACATCTCAAAGGAGTCGGAGGAAGAGTTCAACGCTTGGTATGACACAGAACATTTGCCAGGACTGGCTAGTGTTCCAGGAACGATAAGTGCGAAACGATTTTTACGTACATCTGGATCTCCACGTTACATCGCCTGTTATGAATTGATTTCGCCAGAAGTCATGAAAAGCAAAGAATGGTTGGCTATCCGTCACACAGCTTGGAGCTCAAGGATTCGCCCAATGTTTATGAACACTGTTCGTGAACTTTTTGTTCGGACTAATAAGTAAGAAATTAAATGATTAACAAAATTTCAGATTCAATCGCCCATGCACTTGATGGCGTAAGCGATGGTTCAACAGTCTTAATTGGGGGCTTTGGTACGGCAGGGATACCTAACGAACTAATTGACGGATTGATTGATCAAGGTGCTCGCGACCTTACGGTTGTTAACAACAACGCTGGTAATGGCGACACAGGGCTAGCTGCACTTTTGCGTACTGGGCGCGTTAGAAAAATCATTTGTAGTTTTCCTAGGCAAGCAGACTCGCATGTGTTTGATGAACTCTATCGAAGCGGAAAAATTGAGCTTGAATTAGTTCCCCAAGGTAACTTGGCAGAGCGAATTCGTGCTGCTGGTGCTGGGGTAGGGGCCTTCTTCACCCCAACTGGTTTTGGGACAGAAATGGCCTTCAATTCAGACGGAACGCCAAAGGAAATTCGACTCATCAATGGCAAAAACTATGTCCTTGAATATCCAATTCATGGTGATGTCGCTCTGATCAAAGCTGAATCAGGTGATCGCTGGGGAAATTTAGTCTTCCGCAAAGCAGCTCGAAACTTTGGCCCTGTAATGGCGATGGCTGCAAAACGCACTATCGCAACGGTTCATCAGATTGCAGAGTTGGGTCAACTTGACCCTGAAGCCATCGTGACTCCAGGAATTTTTGTGAGTCATATCGTGCGAATTGACCATAAGGCTACGGTTGGTGGCGGCTTCAAAAAGTCTGCATAAGGTAAAAAATATGACTGAATACAAGCGAAGAACCAAAGACGAGTTGGCATTGAGAGTTGCCCAAGATATTCCTGAAGGTGCATATGTAAATTTAGGAATTGGTCAACCCACATTAGTGGCTAACTTCATACCAAAAGAACGAGAGGTCATTCTTCAGAGTGAGAACGGGATTCTTGGGATGGGGCCTGCACCTAAGGCAGAAGATGAGGACTTTGACTTAATTAATGCAGGTAAGCAGCCTGTCACCTTGCTTAAGGGAGGTGCGTTTTTTCATCATGCGGATAGCTTTGCAATGATGCGTGGTGGACATCTTGATATTTGTGTTCTGGGTGCTTTTCAAGTCTCAGAAAAAGGCGATTTAGCCAATTGGAGTACTGGTGAACAAGGGGCAATTCCAGCAGTTGGTGGTGCTATGGACTTGGCTGTGGGTGCTAAGCAAACCTGGGTCATGATGGACTTGCTTACTAAGAAGGGCGAGAGCAAGGTGGTTTCTGCTTGTTCTTATCCACTAACTGGAATTGGCTGCGTTAGCCGAATTTACTCAGATCTAGCGACTCTTTCATGTGGTCCAGAGGGACTTGGGTTGATTGACATCATTGATGGACTTGATGTGTCAACACTTTCTAAATTAATTGGTTTGCCTGTGCACGCTTAAATAAATTCAAAACTAACTATGACTACCGCATCTTCTGAGACAGTTGTTCAAACATATCTAGACGTCCCAAGCCAACCTAAGCTTGTGCTTCCTGCAAATTCATGTGACAGCCATGTTCACGTATTTGGTCCAAGGTCAAGATTCCCATATGCAGCTGCAAGAAAAAATACACCTGCCGAAGCGCCAAAGGAAAAACTCTTTGCGTTGCACAAAAAGTTAGGTATAGCTCGCTGCGTCATCGTTCAATCTATTACCCATGGAACTGATAACTCTGTTGTCGAAGATGCAATTGAAGCTGGAGGAGGGCATTACCTTGGCGTCGCATTGACTGAAGTTGATGTCTCGGATGCCGAACTCAAGCGTCTCGCTAGTCGTGGATTTCGTGCAGTTCGCTTCCACTTTATGAAGCACATTGGTGGAGGACACGATGTTAATGACGTTATCAAATTGACGCCACGGTTGGCTGAAGCTGGCATGCACCTGCAGGTTCATTTTGAAAGTTCACTCGTTCACACCGTTGGTCAAGAGCTTCTTAAGAGTGCTGTTCCTGTTGTGATTGACCATATGGGGCGTGTGGATGCAACACTTGGAGAAAGTCATGAAGATTTTCAAGCGTTGATGAAATTGCTTGATCACTCTCATGTTCATGTCAAGGTAAGCGGCATTGATCGAATTGAAGCAACGGCTAGGGCTGGTAGTGGTTATCCAATGGGTAAAAAACTTGCTGGATGCCTGGTGGAGAATTTTCCTGAGCAGTGTGTATGGGGCTTGGATTGGCCGCACCCAAATCACACGCATATCCCTGACGATGGTGAACTAGTAGATGCCTTGTCTCAGATTGCACCAAGTAAAGAGTTGTTAGAGAAATTGCTTGTGATTAATCCTCAAGCGCTTTACAAATTTCCCGCTTAACCTAGAGTAGTCATGATCAAAAAAGCATTGGACCGTCGTGAATTTACCTCTAGTCTATTGCTGGCTGCCTCTGGGTTTGCAGCAGAATCGACCTCAAGCTTTGGCGCTACTTATCCATCTAGGTTGATTAAGGTTGTGGTTCCATTTGCAACGGGTGGTGGAACGGACGTCATTGGCCGATCTCTCATTCAGGCGATGTCTGAGGATCTTGGTCAATCCATGATCATTGATAACAAACCAGGTGCAGGAACAGTTATTGGCTCAGATTTTGTTTCTAAAGCTGGCAATGACGGTCATACCTTGCTGATGACCACGAGTGCACTCGCAATCAATGCGTCGTTGATACCTAAGTTGCCTTATGACACTTTAAACGATCTCCCTCCTGTAGGTCGAATTTGCAATGGTCCTAATATCATCGCCGTGCGCGCGGATAGTCCCATTAAGTCAGTCGCTGACTTAATTCGAATTGCCAAAGAACGCAATGGACAGCTCAGTTACGCGTCATCAGGAAATGGTTCCGCTGTTCATCTGGCAGCTGAATTATTCAAGATGATGACAAAGATTGATATTCAGCACATCCCTTACAGAGGTGCAGGTCCTGCTTACACAGATTTGTTAGGTGGGCAAGTAGATATGTTGTTCGGGACTGCTGGCGGTACTCACAAGTTTGTCAAGAGTGGTCAGATGCGAGCGATTGCAGTGACTTCAGCAGGCCGTGTTGACGCATACCCTGGAATTCCATCTGTTTCTGAAACTGTTGCTGGATATTCCGCAGAGGTTTGGTATGGCCTTTTCGCTTCAAAAGGTACTCCTCCTGCGTATATTGAACGCATCAGCGCGGCACTCAAAAAGGCTGCTAATTCCCCCGCTTACAAGGAAACCTTGCAGAAGGACGGGTTGAACGTGTCTGTAAATTCACCAGCTGAAATGGCTGCATTCATGAAGAGTGAAGTTGAACGTTGGCGCAAGGTGGTAGTTGGCCAAAACATTAAACCCGACTGAAAGTCTCAAAAATGTCTAATCTCCGTTTAGAGGGTAAGGTCGCAATCATTGTTGGTGCTGGTCAACAGCCAGGTGAATCTGTAGGTAATGGACGAGCTACAGCTGAGCGATTTGCCCAAGAAGGCGCAACCTTGCTGTTAGTCGATATTCAAGGTGATTGGCTCAATGAAACACTGAGTGCGGTTCAAAAGTATGGGCACACCGCATCTGCCTTGGTCGCTGATATCACTGACGAAAACTCATGCAAAGAAATCATCCAAACGTGTATTGATCGCTATGGTCGTATTGACATCCTGCATAACAACGTTGGAATGTCAAAAGGGGACAAGAAAACTGCCGAACTAGAAATCGATACTTGGGATCGACTGATGGGCTTAAATTTGCGCGGAATGTTGATGACATGTAAACATGCAATACCTCAAATGATTAAGCAACGCAGTGGCTGCATCATTAATGTGTCCTCAACTGCCTCACTTGCAGCTAGACCTACCGTTACATACAAAACATCAAAAGCTGGCGTTAATGCATTGACTCAGCACATTGCAATTGAGAACGCTGGTTTTGGAATTCGTGCCAATGCAATTCTTCCAGGCTTGATTGATACGCCAATGGCTATCAATCGTCGGGCACAGGAGAGGGGTGTCTCTGCCGATGTCATTCGTGCTGAGCGCAATGCACTTGTCCCCATGGGTTTTATGGGGAATGCGTGGGATGTTGCGAATGCTGCTGTGTTCCTTGCATCAGAGGAAGCTAGATATATCTCGGGCGTTCTTTTGCCAGTGGACGGCGGACTTTTGCAAAAACGTGGCTAATTTTGAAATTACTTCGACTTGAATTTATGACTTCATTCAAATCAGTGACTTACATCCCTAAGGGGAAATCTGTTCCAGTAACGATCGAATACAGCGATGAAGGGAGTGGAAACGTCATCGTGATGTTGCCATCCTTGGCTCGATCCGGTCGAGATTTTGATGATGTCAGCACGAGAATTATTGACAAAGGGTTCCGTGTTATTCGACCAGAGCCCAGAGGTATTCGTGGGAGTCATGGACCAATGGAGGAGTTATCTCTTCATGACTTTGGCGGTGATGTCGCTGCAGTGTTGGATCATGAAAAAACAGGTCCAGTTGTCATCGTGGGTCACGCGTGGGGCAGTCAACCAGCGCGTATGGTGGCCGCTGATCGACCTGATCTTGTTTGTGCTGTAGTTATGGCCGCAGCTTCTGCTGGAAAGCTTCTTCCTGGTTCAGAAGAAAAACCGTACAGCAGACTTAGAGCTGAAATCGATGGTGCAGGTGATCCGTCGCTTTCTGTTGATAAACGTCTTGAGTGCTTAAGAAAAGCTTTTTTTGCACCCGGCCATGATCCTAGTGTCTGGTTGGATGGTTGGTATCAAGATGCTCATCACGCACAAAGCTATGCACGCGTACATACGCCAATAGATGATTATTTTTCTGCCGGTACTGTTGTACCAATTTTGGATTTACAGGCGGAACACGACGCTGTAGTTATTCCAAAAATCATGAAGCCTTATCTTGGTGATCGCGTGACAGAAGTTGTCATCAAAGGGGCTGCTCATTCGATGGCCCCAGAGCAACCTCAAGCCATGTGTGACGCGATTTGCGAGTTTGCAATTCGTGTCTATTAAATTTAGTAATCTAACTAATCCCTCAGGAGTCTTATGAATAAGTTAAAGCTCATTGTGCTTAGTGCATCAGTATTGCTGGCAATTCAAAGTGCATGTGCACAGGACTTTCCAAACAAGCCAGTTCGGATGATCGTTCCTTATACCCCAGGAGGGTCAATTGACAATACATGCCGATTGGTTTCAGATCAATTGTCTAAACAGCTTGGCCAACCTGTTGTGATTGACAACATACCTGGTGCGTCCGGTATTGTTGGAACTCAAATCGCAAAAAAGGCAAAAGCAGATGGCTACACCTTGATTTGCAATGCGTCTAGTCAGGTTTATTTGCCATTGGTCATTGCCAAGAAAACATATAACGCTGAGATTGACTTTACGCCAATTGGTCAAATTGGGTATGTACCCCTAGTTGTCGTCGCTAATAAAGATGTACCCGCAAAATCACTGGCAGAGTTGGCTGTGTTGTCTCGTGCAAATCCCGGAAAGTACACATGGGCAACATCGGGTCTGGGAACAACAAGCCATATAAGTGAGGAGCTATTCACCCGTGAGCTTCAAATGGGGATGGAAATCATTGCATATAAGGGGGCTGTTCCTCAATTGACGGATGTGATTGGAGGGCATGTTTCTGCCGCTGTTTCTCCAATGCCTGGAGTTATTTCATTTCTCCAAGCGGGTAGATTGAAGGCAATTGGCGTTACTAGCAAAACGAGGATCCCAAGCTTGCCTGATGTGCCAACTGTCTCAGAAAGTGGATTACCAGGTTACGAGCTTTTATCTTGGTATGGAATTTGGGCACCGGCGAATTTGCCTAAACCTATTGCAGATAGACTGAATGCAGAAATTGGTAAGGCAGTAGATGCGCCAACTGTAAAGGCTAGATTTGCAGAAATTTCCTTTGTACCAACCAAATCATCTCCTGAGCAGTTCAAGTCGCTCATCCGAGAGGATTTAAAAAAGATTGGAAAAATTGTCAAAGATGCCAACATTCAAATTGACATCTAGTTGACTGTTGTGACGCGTTAAAACTTGATACGATTTTTATACAGCGATTGGAGATTTCATGCTTAGAAACTTTTTCAGTTTGATGTTTACTTGCGCACTGGTAGCCGGATGTGCCAATGTTTCTGTTCCGACTGCGCCTGTGCCTGTGCATGATCAATCGGCTATTAAAAGTCGTGGATATTTTTACTCTGGCGGAACATACACAGGGCCCGAGAAGCAACGAGTTATGTCGGGGCAAATTTATGTAGAAGTAATCGTTCCTCATGTTGTTCGAAGAGCTTATCCCTTAGTGCTCATTCATGGTGCGGCTCAAACAGCTACAAATTGGATGGGAACTCCAGATGGACGAAAGGGATGGGCTGAATATTTTGTAGAGCAAGGTTATATCGTTTACATGATTGATCAACCTATGAGAGGACGTTCGGCATGGCATCCTTCAGATGGCGAAACTCGAATGTTCTCCGCGCAAGCAATTGAGTCTCAATTCACCTCAACGGCTGATCTTGGCAATTGGCCACAGGCGAAATTACACACGCAGTGGCCTGGTACAGGACCTGGTAAAGGTAAACGAGGGGATTCCATCTTTGATGCTTTTTATGCAACACAGGTTGAAAGTCTTGCATCAAATCCAGCCACGCAAAAGTTTAACCAAACTGCTGTTTCAGCTCTCTTGGATCGTATAGGGCCATCAATTTTATTGACCCATTCACAATCAGGTCCATTTGGATGGTTGATTGCAGATGCCCGTCCTAATTTAGTGAAGGGCATTGTTGCAATTGAACCTTCTGGTCCCCCTTTTGAAAACTCAGTCAATGCAACTGGTAAGGCTCGTGCTTGGGGTCCAACCGACATTTCCCTAACCTATGACCCACCGGCATTAAATTCGAAAGATTTAAATATTGAACAAGAAAAACCAGAGTCGGATGCATTATTCGGATGTTGGATGCAACGTTCTCCTGCTCGTCGGTTAGTAAATTTGAGAAACACCCCGGTCATGGTTATGGCCGCCGAAGCTTCATATCATTCAGTCTATGACCACTGTACTGCTAAATTTCTGAAGCAAGCAGGTGTACCTACAGACTTCATTCGTTTAGAAAACGAAGGGATTAGAGGTAATGGTCATATGGTGATGATTGAGAAAAATAATTTGGAAATCGCGAATTTGATTGATCGCTGGATAGTCAATAAAGTTAAATAAATTACTCATGATCAACTTACCTTCGCACCAGCTCACCATGACGGAGCTTATGACGCCAGATACGGCCAATTTTTCCGGGAACGTACATGGCGGCACAATTTTGAAGTTATTGGATGAAGTCGCTTATGCCTGTGCAAGCAGGTACGCAGGTAGTTATGTTGTGACCATTAGTGTGGATCAGGTAACTTTTAGGCAGCCGATTCATGTTGGAGAGCTCGTTCACTTTTTTGCTTCTGTGAACCATACAGGTACTTCCTCAATGGAAGTTGGAATTAAAGTCGTTGCAGAAAACATTCGTTCACAAGTCGTGCGGCATGTCAACAGCTGTTTTTTCACAATGGTTGCAGTTGATGATCACGGAAAGCCAACGCCGGTTCCTCAATTTTCCCCAACTACGCCCGATGAGATTAGACGTGCCGATATGGCAATTAAACGTAAAAGTGCTCGAAATTTTTAATAGTTTTCTCTGTGTGCAGAATTGCCGTGTCTATAAAAATTGCGTGGCACTATGGGGACGAAAAACGGACGCCTGTCTTCATCATCCTAGAGCTGCACGATCAATTGCTCAGCGCCGACGTTACGCAGGCTTGAGAGCTGATGACTTGGTCGCACATGCCCGAATTCAGGGCTATGGCTGCGCCTAGGGCTTGAGATGTTCGATTAGTCGAGAACTAGAGCCGTTTGAATACATTGAAATAACTGCTCTTGCTTGTTCCAGTCAGCAGGAAAAGTATTTCGTGTCAGCCACTGCATGGTCAAACCATCAGGTTGAGCGCCATTCAGAATGCTTTCTACGATTTTGGGTGACAGCAACGAAAGCCGAAGCCGCTCATTCACTGTGCTTGGTTCTAAATCCTCTCTTAGTGCAATTTCAGACCCGCTGGCTACAACCCCTTGGTCAATGAGTTTTGCCCAGTAAAAAGCTCGGGCAATTGCATTGATGAGGGGGGAGTTGATCGTCGCCTCCTTAGGTTGCTCTTCAAGCGAAGATCCAGCGGCAGGAAGGACAACTCTCCGCCCCCCGCGTTGCCTGAATTTCAGGGGTGAAAGTTTGGGTATACCGAACTCATCGACCGCAGTTTCGATTTCTTGCATCGATGCCCTTCCTTCAGGCAAGTTCGAGCTGAGGCGTTTGTGATTGCATCGCTTTCACAACCGCTCCTAGTCCCTCAAACCGCATCTGAACCTCGATCCCGTTAGGTTTGACAACCACCCGTTTGATCAACGCATGGATGATCTCTGTTTTCATCTTCGTGAAGAACTGATCCCAGATGCTGACCGTGTGTCGCAGGATCAAGACCACCGCTTGAGGTTCATCAATGCTCGGGTTGATCTTTTGGATTTCGGACCAATACTTGTCCACCATGCGTTCGCTGCGCAGGTATTCCAGAAGTTTTTCTGACACTGCGTCTTCAAGCATCGCAGCCTGGTAGTTCCACGACTGAGCAGCCTCAGCACCCTTGTGCATCTTTTTGTTGATGACGTAGTAGCGGTAAACCTTGCCGTTGGGCTTCTTGGTTGCCATTGGGATTAACAAGTCACCCTCTTGTGTGTACGCAATGCCCCTGAGCAGGAAGTCGTTGCGGTTTTTCTTCTCCCATGTGTTCTTGCGGCGCTGGCGGTTGTCCTGCGACAAGATGGCGTGAGTACGCTCCCACGTGATTGGGTCAATTAAGCCCTCATGCTGAGCGGGGAAGCTTTCTCCCTTGTGTGAGATCTCACCGATGTAGGTTCGGTTGTGCAGGATTTTGTAAATGCTCTGCTTGCAAAAAGCCTTTTTACGCTTGGTCTGAATACCCTGCTCGTTGAGCTCTTTGACGATCTTAGTGGTGGATTTCTCGGCAATGAATTGCTCGAAGATCCGTTGCACCAACTCAGCCTCTTCGGGGGCAATTTGTAGAGCTCGGTTTTCCACGCGGTAACCAAGTGGGACAGACCCACCCATCCACATGCCTTTGCGCTTGGATGCAGCAATCTTGTCTCGGATGCGCTCTCCCGTCACCTCGCGTTCAAACTGTGCAAAAGACAACAGTACGTTGAGCATCAGGCGCCCCATAGATGTCGCTGAGTTGATCTGCTGGGTCACCGAACTAAAACTCACCATGTGGTTGTCAAACACCTCCACCATCTTGGCAAAGTCAGCCAATGAGCGGGAGAGGCGATCAATCTTGTAGACCACCACGATGTCAATCTTCCCAGCCTGAATGTCTTTGAGTAGGCGCTTCAAACCGGGGCGCTCCATGTTGCCACCTGAGAACCCTGGATCTTCATAAAAATCTGGCACCAGCTCCCAGCCCTCGGTTTTCTGGCTGGCCACATAGGCAATGCCTGCTTCACGCTGTGCGTCAATGGAGTTGAATGATTGATCCAGACGTTCGTCGGATGAGACGCGGCAATAGACCGTGCAGCGTTTGCGTGTGATGACTTTCATTTGGAGTTACCTTGTTTTAATCCGAAGAAAACAGGACCAGACCATTGGGTCCCTGTGATTTGTTTTGCAATCGCTGACAGCGACTTGAATTTGTGACCATCAAATTCAAAACGACCATCAATTGCGACGGTGACGCGGTAGTCGATGCCATCAAATTCCCGAATCAAAACGGTGCCCGGCAGTAGGGTGGTGGTGAGGCGCTTGCTGGTTTTGATCTTGGAGAGTCGCTCACCGATGTCTTCGAGCAGGTTGCGGGTCTTTGGGGACAGGCCACCATCTGCGATTTCCTGAAGCCGATACGCCAGGCGCGATTCCAGTTGTTTACGATGGGGATGTTTGGGACGCTCTTTGAAGTGCTTGTCCCAGAGTTTCCAGAACTCTGGCATTGCCAAGGTGGAAAGTGAATGCAGTTGATTGCCCACCATGCTGGTCAAAGGCAATGCATCTTCTGTTGCGATGTTGTCAATCACGAGCGAACTCCTGTATTTGTTGAGGGGTTCGTATTGACGCTCTGGTGGGCAGATTAGTCGAGTAACTTGTCTCGATCAGTGGCGTGAATCTGACTCTTTGCCGAAAAATCAAAAGGTTGTTGCGTTATTCAACCGAATGAGTGATGCGCTTTGACGGGATGTGTGGTGGGTGCGTACCCGCTGCGTACTGCGTACCCGGAATTCGAGTCTATCGGTAGCGAAATCGGGAGCCTTTGCCACCCGTATTGATTTATCGCCAGGAAGGACCCGCGAATTTATAAAACCGTTCGTGTTCTGTGCATGTCGATGATGTGATTCGATGTTCGTGCATTGCGTTCGTGGATGTGTGGCGGAGGAGGGGATTGCTTGCGATGTTGATCACGTGACTGGTTCGACCATGAACAAAAATGTAGCTCGAAAACGCAGAAATGTTGCAATGCGATTCAGGTGCTAAAACCGCGCATTTCCTCAGTGGTGTTAATAGCACCGTTGATGCAAGTTAAATCGCGCTAGAACACTCAGCAGGAAATTTCACGTTGATGATGTGCCGATGGGAGGTCGTTTGCGTCAAACGACGCAAACGAATCGTTAATGCCTATTTTTTGATTGATGAAGATTTGGAGTGCTCAAAATTTCATCAAAAACGCGAGTGTTTGAATCTCGGGCAGTTGACGGAAAGTTCAATGAATTAGAAACAAAGGATTTCAAAAAACGTAGTTTTGCCGCAGTTGACGTTGTATAACAGTAGTTCTATACGCGTATGTGTATACGCATATATATAGAGAAGTAATGTTATGTAGCGTCATTTGCGTCAGGCGATAACTTTTGGATCAAGTTTCATTCTGAGTGATTTGGCGCGTTTGTGCGTGAACTAACGGTGCTGTTAACGCCACATAGGAAATGAGAGGCTTTAGCGCCTGAATCGGATTGCAACATTTCTGCATTTTCGAGCTACATTTTTCCGTATGGGTTCGATCAAATTTTTATTTAAAAGGGCAATACGCTTAAATGCGATAGCGTGATTCGTATGAAGATTCAGGTTAATAGCGACGAGTTCAAAGCTTGGCACGAAGTAGGTCACGCGACTGTTTGCTTGCATTTAGGCGGCGATGTGGAAAGCATCGAATTTCTTGAAAAAGATGCACGTGGTTTCGCAGTTGCTCATTGTTGCAATGTCATGCCGGAGATGGAGCGCAGTGTGGCGTGTGGTGGATTTGCAGCAGAGTTTTATTTATTGGACGCCGGTTATGCCGAGTGGAGTGATGTGCAAGAAACTAGCGCAATCGTGTTTGGTAACGCTTGGATGGATCGTCAAGATTTCGCAGGGCGAGTGGTTACTCAGGACAACGACTTCACGAATGATGAGAACAAGGAATTCATGGATCATGCGATACATGTTGCTGCCACGATTTTGAATCAGTATTTTTCAAGAATGCAAAACGTTGTGAGTGAGTTTCTTGTCGCGAGAAAAATTAATGGCGCGAGAGTTAAGGAGCTTTTACAGCTTGAAAATTCCCGTTCAGACAGAACCTAAAAATAGCATCCATCACCGGAAGTGAATGACGGGAATAGGCTGAGGGCTGACCTTTAGTTGAGGCGCTTCAGTTACCGCTTAGCTCGAGCGGCCAGTCACCGACTAGCGTGTTAACCAGTTCGAGGCGGAAGCAGTGCTAATTGATAATCCCGCCGTTGTAACGCTCTACGCTCCGCATACAGTAGACTCCACTTAGCTGCCTGCGGGTGGCAATCCAAATCGATAACTACACCTCGATCTGTAACATTTTCTCGAGGCAAGCGATACAGGCGAGGCTAAGCACCGGTGAATGCGAATCTGCAAAAGGAGGAGTTCCAGTATGCGTTCGTGAGCGCATTGGCTGCGCATGCCGGACTCAACCGCGGTGACTTCCGGGTTGATGAAGACAGCGTCGACGTGTCGTTCAAGGGGCTCGGCTACCACGGCCCTGGCCGACGTAGGAACCCGATTGTTGAGTTCCAGTTGAAGTGCACTTCACAGGATGTCATTAAGGGTGATGTCATCAAGTTCGAGCTGAAGCTCAAGAACTACAACGAACTCCGAGGCGACGATGTCATGGTGCCTAAGTACCTCATCGTGATGCTTGTGCCAGAAGACCAGAAGTCCTGGATTGGAGGTGATGACAAGTGGCTACACCTGCCGCACAGCTGCTACTGGCTCTCACTGCGCAACTACCCGCCTACGGACAATCACGCGAGTGTGGTTGTTGACCTGCCTCTCACAAATCGCGTGACGACCGATACGCTGTTTGCGATGATGGAAGCCGCAAGCTACGGGGGGTCGCTATGAATGAAACTTCACGTGCATTTGCCGATGTCTCCATCGTTCAGGTGGAGGCATATCTCGTCAGTAAGGCGTGGTTCATGAACGGTGGTCTCAGCTCCGTTGGTACGTTGTGGCATCGCCAGGACAACGAGTCGGCAGAAGTCGTGCTGCCAAAGCACCCGGGCATTCGCGACTTCCGCAAGCATTTCAATGAGGCGCTGACCTCCCTATCCGAGTTCGAAGGGCGCTTGGTGGCAGAGGTCGTTGCCGACGTTGTTCGCATGTCATCCAACCTGATCACTGTCCGTGTGATCGGTGCCGACACTGCGGACGGCACGATTCCCATCAATGATGGGGTACTGCTGTTCTCTAAGGCCAAGGATCTGCTCTACGCTGCCGCCTTGTCGATGTATTCCAAACGGAAGCAGTTCAGCGGCCATCTGCCCAAGGACGCCAAGGCCTACGTTGACTCGCTGCTGCTGGGACAGACTGAGATCGGCAGCTACGTGGTCAACGTCATCGCCCCGCTGTCCCCGCCTCGACCAGCTCAAGAAACTGGTGCTGGACCAGAAGTGCCGGTCGCCGAAGCGGTCACCTTGAACTTAGTACATGGGCTTGAGGCGATTGCAAAGGCCACTACCGAATTCGCCGACAGCCGTAGCTTTAAAGTGTTTGATGCTGCAGTAGAGCGAGGTGTCAGCGCAAACATGTGTGACGCGCTGGTCGGCTTCAGTGGCTTCGAAAGAAACCGCGACTTCGAGGTTCGAGTTTCTGGTGCTGCTGGTCCGATGTTCGAAGGCGAGACGAAGGTGTTCAAATTCGGTGCTGATGCCGTAGCCGCAGTCCAAAAAGCGTCCGATTACTACAAGGGCGATTACACGCTTGACCATCGGAACATCTGGGGCTTCGTGAAGAAGCTTGATAGACCAAAGGGACAAGATGTTGGAACTATCACCGTGGAGGCAGCAGTCGATGGCGTTGAGCGTAGCATCAAGATTATGCTGAATCCCGACGAGTACCATCAAGCAGTGCTTGCGCACGACACCAAGGTCATCGTCGCTTGCTCTGGCAATATCCACATCAAGAACCGCCGTGCGACGCTATTGAATCCGACTGGGTTTCGCATCATCACGTTGAACAAATTGCTTTAGCCCAGCAAGTAGCCGTCAATTGCTAGACTCAGCGTTTCGATACCCATTGGGTATCCTAAATTGGCCTCGCCCGTTATGGTTCGAGGAAATCCACAGTTTGCTTGATGATGGTTTGGCCGAAAGTTGCCTATGAACGGTTGTGTCTCTGCAAATAAGCAGCGGCCTAGCGAGTGCGCATGGCGAGGCAGGCCTCGATGGGGCTACGGTTTCGGCTTGTCCATGAAGGCGAACTTCTCGGCGATGTATCTCGCAGAACTTTCGATGTATGGGAAGACTGTTCTGTCGTTGATGTTCATACGATCCAGCTGCTTTAGCATTGCTTCCTTATTTCCGACGGGGATACGAGTCACCGTGATGTCATCGGTGCCATACTCGTCAAGGGTTGCGTCGTGACCGAATAAAAGAAATGCGCCAGACTGGAATGCAATTCGGCTATTTGTGTGTTTGCCCTTGACACAAATCACGGACCGCAGGTCTCGCGGGTTCAGCCGACCCTCAAAGAACGGTTTCTCGGCCTTGATGAAGTGTAGTAGTCGCTTCACCAGTGGATGCTTATTAAACTCTTTTACGTTATTACTCGAGAAGTCGATGGTGTCTTTTTCTTCCGGTGGAAGATGCGTAAGATTGGCGATGCTGCTAGCGGTATCCGAGTCAAAGTATTTGATATGGGATCGGTCCATTGCGAAAGTGATCACTTCGCCATCTACGGTCAGGTTCTCCGGAGTAGTGCTCTTGCAAGCAAAGTACAACGCAATAAGCGGGTTGGATGTAATGTCTAGCAGTCGGGTCGGAAGCGAGTAATGTTGCATACGAACAAGTCGGTCCAGTGTGTAAACATCATCCCGAAAGTCGATTGAATTCGAAACAAGTAGCTCGCGGTACATCCGGTCTTCAGTCTGCCGGTGAATGAAGTTCCCATTCTTGTCCTTGCGAAAGATACTCGGTTCAAGCCGGTACTTAGTACGGTTGGAGTGCCCACGATAGAACACCTCCTTGCCTCCGTGGTCCATACCGAGAACCTTTTCAATGAAGTCACTGACGTTTGTGGCTTTGAAATCAGGGGTTGTTGCCGCAGGCAACGATGACTTGTCCACCTTGGTGGGGGGAGCAGTGGGACGGATAACTTGATGGCGTATCAGTTCGCCTATCAAGTCTTCGTCCTTAATCGCCCAGTGTGTTCTGCTCAATTCCCAATCACGAATATCTAGAGTGAGTTGAATCGGCTTGATCACCTCAAATGGAATAGGGGCAATTGTGCGGTCAATCTCCGGCTCGATATAAAGCTGACGGTCACGAAGCTTGACAGCTTTCAGGCGACCGATATGCATAGGTTCGTCAGTACCTTCGTATGCGAACAAGCACGGCATAGCTTTCAGAACCTCAATCTGAGGATTGTTGAGCTCTCTGAAGCTCGCTGCGATTTCGTCGCTCGTGTACTCAAGGAAGCGACCACGGTCGTACACGTAGCCCTTGTCCTCCCAAGCACCTGACTTAGCTGTCACCAGAAAATTGAACATGCTCGAAGGTTATCAGAAGTGCAAATTCTTTATTCCTAGGTAATTTCGCATCAGAAGGGCGCGTGCTTGGCGGCGAGAGCTAAGCACTAGTAATGCCCGTAGCGCCTTTCGGAGCAGTCGTTCGCTCCAGTTGCGGGCCGGACTACGCAATGACCGGTAGGCTGCCGGTTTCGTAAACCTTGCCGCGGCGGTTGAAGGGGCGCAACCGCGGCAAAGTGATCATCGACTTGAAAGCATAAAAACACCATACTGGTGCGTATTGATTGATTTGCGTAAGTTTTCCAAACACGCTGATTTACGCTGACTTACTAAGCAACCGAAATAGAAAGTCACTAATCTGACGCGCCAGCACCACCACACAAAATTGGCCCTACCAAAGGGACAATGGGTAATCAAGGGCGACAATAAGTCCCTATGTCCCCCAATAATTAACATTATTGGGGGATTTTTATTTTTAAAAGTCGTAATTTTTAGCTAGTTGTTTTTTAAAAATTAATTCGAGCTTCTAACGCTCTAAAGTTCATTCTTAGTCAACTGTGACTGGCTATTTGTTCTGAACTTCCCACGTTTTTAAGAAAATCATTTGAAATCAACAAGTTAGCCTTATGGACGCCCTTTAAGGCTAACTTCTCTAATGAGCAACAAATAGCTCGAACGTAGTGCAGTGACTTGTGGACGTTTTTGACCTATTTCGAGCTAGTTGTTGCTATCTGTGAGGTCGAATCAGCGAGTTCTTTTCAAACTCGATGACGTCTTCCAATCTGTACAACACCTTGCTACCCATCTTTGTGTACGGGATGCCAATTCCATGTGAGCGCCAGTACTGCAAACGAGAGGATGAGCAATGCCATCGTGACGCCAACATTTGCTCAGTGAGCAAATCTGGATCGGGTGGTGGTGGCGGTTTTCGTTTGGGTGGATTCACAAGGGCACGAATGGTTGCCTTATCAGGTAGCCATTCTTTGAGTTTGCTTTCGTACTCTGGATGTCTCAGTAAGTAGTCGAGGTTCATACGAAACACAAAGAGCTTGTCTTCTTGAAGTTTGACTCGGCGTCGTTCATTTATTTCATCTTCGCGCTTGGTCATTCAACAACCCTAGAGTTGCGAAATTGAATGGCAGCTTTCATGAGCTCATGAGCGATCGATGTGTTTTCAAATGCATACGGAATCCGTGCACTGCCATCACACAGTGCGAAAGCCCAATTCCTAACTTCGACAAAACTAAAGCGAATAAGCTTTTGAACTTTTGTGTGAGGCACTTTAAGTCCCTCTCGGATCTTCATGTTTGCGAAGATGTACAGAGGCAAGCCAGTGGCTTGGGCGGTTTGTTTCATGGATAGAAGGTCATCGCCGTAGGTTGTATAGATGTCACCTGGTCGTGACGATGTTGAGTCCCGCATCGATTTGTTTTCGAAGACCATGATCTCGTCGATGGGGTAGCGGACGCATTTCGAAAATTTGAGGAAGTGAGGGCCCCGACCATCTGTTCGCCAGCGCTGTAATGTCTTAGGACTTAGGTCCCAGCGCAGTGCTAATTCGACTTCTGTGAAATATGCTTTTTCCATTTCGTAACTCCTTTTGTTAATGGAGTTACGGATTCAATACGGAATTTGCAGCCTTAGATTCATTCTCTAGATGGCTGTTTTAGTCTTATGCAGACAGTCATTCAGATCTACGCAACCGGCAGAAACCGCTGCAACGTCAACTTCACCTGAGATGTAAAAAATTGAACCGTCTGAACAGATTAAGACTCACGCTTGTTTCAAAAGAAGCTGTATTTCTCCAGAACTCATGTAGTGTTCAAGCTTTTCAAAACCGATGAATAGGGGCTCTGAATTTGATCGGTGAACACGTAAAAAACCGTTTATTTGAGGGCCAAGTACATCGTAAATTCCTGCCGGTAATGGCGCAAAGCCAGCGTCCGTTCCATCGCTGTGAAGCTTCCTCACTAAGACTCCATTGATTACTTGAATCTTCATGTCAATCTTCTTAAGGTGAGACGGGAGCTTGCAATTTATGAAGGTTTGTAAATTCAAAAAACTTATGAGCCGTCAGTGTTGATTTAGATTTCAGAGACTCGATTTTTTCGATGATGTCGTTAATAGGTTCATAGCCCGCTGCATTTGGCAAGCTTTCTTTTAGACGAGTGCTTGTTAGGGTTGGAAGCGACTTAAGTGACGCCAGATATTTCGTCTGTATGTTTAGGCTGGCAATGATTGCTTGGTTAAAACGCTGGAAAAGTTTCCATCCGTATGAAATCGAGGGCACTGATGTTGGTAGGAGATAGACATCATCAGCATGACAAGTGTCTTTCAGATGCTGTAGTAGTTTGTAAGCCTTGCTAATTGACTTAGACGTAGGCTCTATGGACATGATCTGAATGTGGCAAGCCTCAAGCAAGAATAGGCTACTTGCTGTTGCCTTATCAGGAAAATTCAAAATCAAGAAGTCAAAATTCTGTTCTAGCGTATCGAATGACTCTATTAAATTAGTCAGTTCAAGAGGAGTGGCTTTCAGAAGAGATTTCTTGCAGAAATTAGTTGAAATGACGTGAATGCCTAAGGATGATTTAAAGATCAAATCACGTAAGTGACGTTCACCATCTAAAAAGTCCCGAAGTGAAAGTCCAGATTGCGAGCAGGTTGGGGATGAGTGATTTTTCTTGGTTGCAGAAAGATCGATGTACAGCACGTTGTGATCTAAGTTAGCAAGGCCAATGGCACTCATCAATGCAAGATTGTGCTCTTCATCCACATGAGATGGAGTCGTGAAGCCAATGGCCACAGTAGGAACTATTTTCATAATAAATCCGTTTCTACGTATGTGTTGATCTGATGACGGTCATGCGTAGCTGTCACTCATCAACGTGTTGAACCACGTATTCATCTGGCGATAGTTTGCATTCGTGATGGCGCTAGCTTCTGTAGCTGTTGATCCTGCTGTGACGCCTCCATTTGCAGCTGGAAGCATTTTTTTAAGTGAAGGATCGTATTGATAAACAGCTGTCAACCAAGATGCAGTTGATGCAGTAATAGGTGAGAAACAAGCAGAATTTGCAACAGGAGATGAGTCGACCTGTTGACCTCCTAATAGACGAACAATAGCGTCAGCACAAATTTTTGCTTCTTGATTTGCTACATGCCCGGCTTTAGGTAGCCCGCAGCTGGATGCATCACCAATGATGTGAATATTGGGTTTATTCGTTGATTCGTAGCTTAAGACATCAACCACACACCATTTGCCGTCTGTGCTGTTGTTTAGGTTGGCATTAGCTAACCACCCTCCAGGAGTGCTACCTCTTGCACGATGCGGTGGAATTGGGCTTACTAAATTTGAAGTCAAACTCTGTGGCGCATTCAGTTGGTCAATGTAAGAGACTGATTTAGTGTCGGGATTAATGCTGATTGATGTAACGCCAGATCTATAGTCAATGACGCCGGCATGAATCGTGTTGAATGCGTAACCGAAATTTACAGCTTCAGCCTGAATTGAAAGGTTTTCATCTAAAACAATAACTTTCGACGCAGCGCCTTTGTAGGTTTTCAAATAATCAGCAACCAGACATGCTCGTTCGTAAGGTCCGGGTGGGCAACGATAAGGCGCTTTGGGAATCGTCATAACGAATGTCCCATTCATTGGCATTGCAGCGAGTTGAGTTTTTAGTAAGTCTGTTTGTGGACCAGCTTGCCAAGCGTGTGGTGTTTTGGTGTCGTAGTCTGATTGAATCAACCCGTATGCATCCATGAATTCAACACCAGGCGCCAAAACTAACCTGTCATAGCTCAGCACAGAGTTATCAGATAAAGTGACTTGTTTGTTCGTACTGTCAATTGAAGTGACTGAAGCTTGTTTTAAATTTATTCCGTATTTGGCCGTTAAGTCGCTGTAACCATAGCCAAGGCTTGCCACGGTCCGAGTCCCGTTTAAAACCAGATTGCTCATGATATTGGATGTGTAGCTTGCATTGGGTTCGACCAAGGTGACGTCTACCCCACTGCCTCCCCACAGTCGGAGGTATTTCGCGACAGTTGCACCAGCCATTCCACCGCCAACTACAACTACTTTTGCTGTGAGCCCTGTTTGGGCTAGGGAATAGGTTGTGTTGCTATTGGTTCGATATTTATTTTCGCCGTCATAGTTGTCATGCCCGTCGCTGTCGGATCTGCTGAGCATTGGAAGCATGCCAGTGCCAATAGCAGCTGATGCCATCAAAAGAAGATTGCGACGTGATGTGAAAGTTGCTTTCGTAGTCATGTGACGCTCCTTGTTTATTGATTCAGATAAGAGATGATGAGATTGACTTGGCTAGGTGTGAAGCCTTGGGCATGAGCTGCCATGATGCTGCTGCTCGCGGGGCGCGATAAGAACTCTCTCAAATCACCTGCATCTCTGGATATGTTGCTAAATCCACCTTTGCCACCTGTGCCGTGGCATTGAAAACAATTGGACGCTAGCAGTCGACCTGTGGTGTTTGCGGGCTGGGTGATTGCCACAGGCGCTGCATTAAATAAATTGTTGAGAGCTGCAACTGATGACGAATTTGAGCTGTTTTGGATGAAGCTTCTGAAGGGTCTGCTTGTTGTTAAACCTTTTTCTGCATCCAACTTATCTGCTGCAGATGTCATGCTGTAGGTTCCATCTGTTTCCATTTGAACGCGTACTTTGTCTAAACCTCTTAAAGTCTTTTTTGCTGAGTCGTGACCGCCAGAGCTCAGTGAAGTTTCAATGGAGTTCTTTACGGTTTCGGCAAATTGGCGAGTCTCGTTAGCACGTTGAAGTCCGGAAGCCGCGATTAATTGACTGACATTGACCGGGCTTGCTTGGGCCACTACTGTGGACGCGATAGCTCGTACAACTCTTTCTTGTGTTTGCTGAGCTGTTTCGTTTGGAGTCGAATTTGCGGAAGCCAATAGTTGAACGGACCGCTGGAGAGTGACGGCCGTTGAATAAATCGCTGGATTGCTAGCAATCGCTGCAACGGGGTCACTTGTGAGCTGAGCCACAGTGAGTCCTAAACCAGAGGCGATCATTATTTTTGCTGTGTCAACATCTGCGGCGAGACCTTGTGCGACGACTGCATCAATAAGGGATGTAAGAGGTGAAACTACTTGTCCACTTGTGGCTTTCTCAACTCTTGCACTCAGTTGCCCAGTGAATGCGTTTCCTGTATCGGTATCGATGCCGCCTGTTACAACAATTGGTAATCCTGTGACGTTGGTGCTGATAGCACTGTAGTCCAATGTGTACTTGCCTGTGGCATCGGTGGTCGCACTTGGTTCTCCTGAGTCAAGTACGCCATTCTTATTGATATCTAGGAAAACGGTTGCTCCTTGAACATAACCGTCAACAGCCAATCCACTTAATACGGAGGAGCTTCCAAATAGTCCGCCACCGCCTCCACCACCACAAGCAGTAAGAGCTATTGCACTGATAGAAAGAATGGCAGTCTTATGCAGACTTTTGAGATTTTTTCCATTTGACATGATGACCACCTTTTGGTTTAAAGCTTCTTAGTTGTGCAACTCGAGTGATACAGCCTGCCACTGACCGTTCAAATGAGTTGCTTTCATTTCCACGCTTTGGTTTGAGTAATTTGCAAAAGTAAAACCGCTCGTGGTCGTTGATCCGGTGTAACTGAACGTGATGTTTTTAAGAACAAAAGTTCCGCTATTCGCACTGCTTGGAGTGAGGTGAGTTATGGTCCCAACAAATTCAAAGTCCTCCGTCTCTAATTGATTGACTGTTTTTGACGTGATTGAAGTCGCAACGACGATTCCATTAATGACGTTTCCATGTACTTCAACTGTTGTTCCAGTTGTTGGTGCATTGAAGTTGCTGATGCCACTTGCATCCACTGGAATTCCGTTAACGTAAAAGCTTGTTGCAGAAATTCGATTTGTGATTGGTCCGTGAATTTCTGATTCGTCGTGATCCGAAACATTGAAATCGCGTAGGGCAGAGGTGATTACTTGAACATTTGTTGCTAGCCACGAACCTCCGCTGGCAACGGTGTTTAGCTGAACTCTGACTTGCGTACCAGAACTCCAGGTTCCTGTTGATGGAGTTGAAGAACTAAACGTGATGGAGGTGCTGCCGACTCGAAAGCTTGTGTTCGCTATATAGGAGCTAACAACACCACTTGTTTTGTAAAAGCTTGGTTGCACGGTCGATGCCGCAACGTGTGTTGCTTGCAAATGACCTGTTGTGATATCTACGAAACCGTATATTTCTGCATACGTTGCCCCGCTTAGATCAGAAATACTTGTCGCAGAACCACTAAAAATAGTTGTTGTGAGTACATCTACGGTGTTGCCTAATACTGTGAATGTGGATGAACCTGTATTGATGTTCGCAATCGGGCCAATCCACTCACTTCCCAAGCTAATCTTTGTTGCTACCGCTGTTGGTAACCCATTTGCTGTAGTGGCTGGCGTTACAGCTGAGCCTTGAATTGACACCACCATTCCCAGACTTAAAGATGAGTTCAATGTTGAACCATCGTCTCTGGAAATGAGTTGTGCTGAGTCGTTGTTGTAACGAATGCCGTTCACAATGATTGAGCCTAACCCCATGATCACTCCACTTGTGAAAGAGCCGGTTCCGCCACTGGAGAGACCCGCAATTGAGCTTGCACCTCCACCGCCGCAACCACTCAACTCCGCAAGTGAGGCTGTAATCCCAAGCAGTATTGATCTACGAGAGAAATTTTTTGGTGAATTTTTAATGTTCATGGGTTACCTCACTTCATTGATTTGGTGCTGCTGGATTGATTGCAGGCATTTCTTTAGACAGTGAATAAAGACCAATGCGTAGTTGTTGGTCTTGAGGGCGATTGGCAGCAACATCTGCATCCATTAGTTGCTGCAATTTCGGACCAAGCGTTGTCATTAGCGACCGCCATTGCTCATTAATTAATTGCTTTGCTCGAACTATTGATTCGCTCGATAGTTCATCCGCAAGTAACGCTTGTTCAAAGTGTTGATGACCATCAGTCAACACATTTGATACAGCAGCTTCTAGATGCTCACCAACGTTTGTTCCAAGAAATCCGACCATTTGTGCCCAGTCGTTAGTAGGGACAAAAATCTCCTCAACAAGCTCCACCATGTCATTGCTTTTGTGGTGTTTCACTAGATTCAGCCGAATCATTTCGGCCAACACGGATTTAGGGTGAACATCTTTTGTCACGCTATTTGCAAGAGTTTCAAAACTTGCTTTTTCGCCTTGACGTGGAATGGCAATCGGTTTTCCAGCCTTGTTGACGTATTCAGTTTGAGATGTCCAGTAAGTCAAAACATCGCTAGCAACTGATCTAGTTGTTGGAAGTGCTGGTGTCGGATCGTCTTGGATTCGACGAACTTCTCGCCTTGTCAAACCGGTCATGGTACTGATGCGACTTGTAAGTCGATCAGGATTTGGTGCACCGTCACAAGCTTGTGTTGCAGCGTTGACGTATGACTGCCTAACCAACTCCTCTACAGCTTGAATTGGAATGCCCTTTGCTAAGCAGAGCTTTGCAAAGGGGTGAAGCAGGTGGCCAAGCGCTGCCAATAGAGCTTGTTGCTCTGTTTGCAATGCGTCTGGAGGAGTTTGCATATCGTGGTCAATTGATTAAGATCTTGACCATATCATAAATGTGCAAAAAGCACATTTGATGAAAATAAATCAAATTGTTAGACTATTTATGATTTATTAAGTGATTTAATATTCTTATAAAGAATAAAACATATTAAATTAATTAAAAAGAACACATAAAAGGTATTTGGTGCCGGAGAGTCAAGCGCCTGAAGCATCCACCTTGCCTGTTAGCTACCGATAGTTGTGGGTACTGAACTCGTAAGCAATTGAATAACCGCGCCTAGGGCAGTTAATAGGTCCTGAGAATCTGAGTCAACGACAGCTAACCACCTTAATTTCTCACCACTTAACGTGTGCGGCTTTGCTTAATGATTTGATCTTCTGAGACCCTAAAGTCAGGTCGCTTGCTTGGTTTTCTATTGTTGAACTTATGTGGCTGCACTTTTTCTGTTGGTTCAGATAGGCCGATAAGGTCAAGGCTGAGTCCTAAGCCCGTGATGAGTCTGACCATCTTGCCAAGACTGCAGTTTTCAGGATTAGCTTCTGCATCTCTAATGAAAGAAGAACTTACATCACATACAGATGCTGTTTCTTCCCGAGAAAGCTTTTGACGCTTGCGTTCGGCTTTTAAGGCTTTTGCCAATTCAGTAAGTAGGTTTTTTCAATTCTCATTTTTGACCTCATGGGGTCATTTTTATCTAAATATTATCTTCTATTGAATAATTTGCTCTCATGGGGGCAATTACTGTAAAGCTTGTTTGTGGTTTGCCGATGGGACAGTAGTGCATTGGTGTGCACAACTTGATAAAGCAGGTGTGCTGTGCGGACTTCCCAATACTGCAGGTCACGCGCTTGAACATCCCTATAAGCGCCAGATTTTCTAATATCCACAAAACGCCTGTATTTAGTTCCGATGTTTTGTGGCTTTTCTTTTTTCTGAGCAATATCTTTGTCAAACCTTGTCCGAAATGTGTATACATATTTCGGACAAGGTTGTAGTTCGTTATTGGGCATACAGGCTCAAAGACTCACCGGAAAGTTACATAAAGTGCAACCTTCCGGTGAGTCTTGAAATCCGAACGGACTTGATTGGCTTGCTTTGGGGATCCAAGTTCAATTCGTAGCTGCTACGTAAAATTTCCAAACTGGGGATTGCCCAGAGTAATTTGGGGAAGGGGGCAAACGTGGATGCTCATCTACTTAGTTGGATTGGACTGAATTTAGACGACACCTTAAAAGTGCTTTCTTTACTGGGCACCTTTGTCGCTTGGCTGCTTGCCAGTCAGAGAAAACCAAGGCTGGAAGCTTTTTTTATTCATGGATCGTCACATCCGATACCGCAGTCGCAGTTACCAATTCACACCCATTCGCTCGTAGTTCGAAACTCGGGTTCGTACACAGCAACTGGTGTTCGCATCAGCCATGCCTTTGTGCCGCAGAACACGGACATTCAGGTATATCCCGATAGACCCAAAACGATCACGCCCTTTGGTCAGAATGGTTCAGAGATACTTATTGATCGACTGCGTCCACGTGAGTCACTGACACTTTCATACTTGTATCCAGGCCCTACGCTGCTGACCCAATTTGGGACGAATGTGAAGTTCGATGATGGATTCGCAAGCTTTTCTGAAATGCAGCACGTACGGGTCATTGCACCTTGGGCGCGTGGACTTGTTGTTGGTTTGATGTTGGCGGGTTTTTCTCTTGTTTTGTATTTCGGTTTCAAGATTGCTCTGTACATCTTGAAAGCTCTGTGAGCACCAGACTGGTGCACTCTTGCATGCCTCGCATTTACTTGGATTTACGCTGATTTACTAAGTAATCGAAAGAGAAAGTTAGCGCTAAGGACAACTAAACACCACCAAAATAAAAACCCACAGTCGCAAGACTGTGGGTTTTTTCTTTAGGGTTGTGACTGCGATCGCTTGGTTGCGTCAATTGAGTTTTTTATAGCTGTTTAACTCAAATAACATCGTAGCGCCGTAAGCGTCATTCAAGCCTATTTGATATCGCAATGGAATTTTGCTTTCTTCATCAATCCATATGTCAAATGTTGCGCTATCTAACTTCGTCGTTTTCTTGTAGTAGCGTTTTGCCTTGTATTTTTTTCCATTGATGGAAATATCCCAAATTTCACCTACTTCAAAAATCATGGGCTTCACTGATTTAGCGTTATTGACCCAGTAAGACTTACCTTTTGGATTTGATCCAACGCCTCCGTAAATGATACTTAGCATGTCAAATGATTCAGCTTTGATGCTCTCTACTCGGTTTAGTTTTGCGCCGTCGTAAAAGCTGACCTTCATAGATTTGTAATCAGTCCTTGCCGTTGCTCTTGGTGAGTCGCCTCGTTTTTCTGCATATGAAGTTGAGTTGAAACCTGATTTTTCTAAAGTGCTCACGGAGTCTCTACGAAAAACCTTGTCCCCTAAGGCGTAGCTAAGCACTGTAGTTGGGCTCATGACTGAACTTATTTTTAATACCGAAACATTTCTTTCCACGATATCCACAACATCTGCTGCGTAAAGGTCACCGTTAATCAGCGAGAAAGCTTTGTCATAGATTGTTGGCGTTTCACCGTTGTCTCTAAGTATTTTTTCTCTTTTCTTTAAATCAATTTTCAATATTAATTTGTACTTGTATTCTGATTTTCCAAGGGCCACTATAGATTTTTCAATTGCTTGTGCATAAGAAAATATCGAATAGAAAAGAGATGAATAAATGAGTAAAAATAGTACAGCCCATTTCCAGATTTTCATTTTGAATGTGAGCATGATGCGCTTTCCTTTGTGCTGTTACTTATGCTGATACCAAAGGCTGCTCTTTTGCAATCACTGAGCGGGCAAGATGTCCAACCATAAGTGCAAAAAATATCATGAATAAGCCAATGACCGGCGTAAATAAAATCCCACTGATGCTGGATGCGTAGGCCTTGTTGACCGCACTGGCTGTAAAAAGTTGTCCATCACCATCGCTGAATTTACTGGCTTGTACAGCTTGAATCCGCTTGATGCTTTTTGATGCATAGATCAGTTGAGTCCATATTTCGGATGTGTAAAAGCTAAACTTTTCGGGATCGATGTTGTTTTTCTGACTTCCTTTACGTGCGGCTGTTACACGACGATCTAGACGAATAATTTCTTGATCCATGTCGTTCGCTTTAAGCTCTGCTTCAACTCGTTTTTTTACCAGCTCTTGTCGGAACTCGGCGTCTTTATTTTGTGATCCCAAGTCGATCAGCTTTTGAACCGAGTCTCCTTGTAGCTGTAAATTAGAACCATTTTGCTGGTTTCGCATCGCTATTTCTTGGGCTGGGTTGCTTTGCTTGAGAGAGTCGTAATCTTGCAACGATGCTTTATATGTTTTTGCATCGCCTAAGAATTTACTCTTTTTGTCCTGCAGTTCTTTCAGCCTTATTTCGGCAGAGCGGATGTCAATTTCTGATGGCTGATTTCGCTGTTGCAAATAGTTGTCAAAATCTAAGATCCAATAACGGTTCAAATCTGAAATGCGTTGCTTCAAATCTAGAACACTGAGCCCTGTCTCTGAGTCTTTCAAGGTTTCACCACCTGGGTAATTTGAAATGGTGGTTAATGAATGATTCAGCGCATCGGCTGATTTGTAAAAATAATCGACTATCTGAAATGGAGAGCCACTTTTTTGTATTTCATCCTTCACATTTTCAGCTTCAACGATAGGCAGTGAAATAACGCCTAGTTTTTTTATCGCCTGCTGAGACCATGCTTTGGGGATGTCACTGACGATTTTTTTTGCCAAACTTCCAGAAATAGGAGATGTGAAGGGAACGGTCACAGACAGCATGACGTTTTTACGGCCTTCTTTTTCTAGCTCTAAATTGAATTCACGCTCGAGCACTGAAATCTCAGCATTATTAAGGCCTTTTCGTGCAAGCATTGTTTGGTACTTGGCACGTATAAATTGTGCATTTTCAGCGAAAGGCACGATTGATACATAGTCTGAGAACTCTTTCAGGCTGATGCCTTGAGACTCAAGGTTGTTCGACTGCCACACATTCTCGAGCACGTTGCCATTCACAATGTCTGAGAGCGAAAATGGCGCACCATTAGGGTAAGTGCCTTTTTCTGATTGTGGAAAAGTGAAGGAGAGAACTTGCGAATAAGAACTCATCGGTGGCGCTACGACGAGACGAACCATAAAAATCAATCCAACGACTGCTACTGCAAAGATTAGTTGAAATTTTATTCTATAAGTATTCTTTTTTAAATATTCTTTAATTTTTTTGAAATCTATATAGCTTATATCGTCTTGTCCGTGTGTATTAACGTCATTCATATGAAGCACCTATTTCTTTGATAAGCATCACTCTACTTCAGAAATAATCACTAATTTTTGCAAGTTTCTATTTAATTAAAGATAAAAAGTACTAGCAATAAATGCGTTTAATTCTTGTTAAATTGACAACAATAAAATGGCGGTTGTGATAAATTTACGAGATGACAAAAATTGCTTTTAATGAAGTTTCCTTTGCTTTTTATCTAAGCAAATTGAGAATTCATGAAAGTGAGCTGGAGGTTATAACTAAAAGCAGAATTTCTGTTGATGTGTTTAATCTTTTAGCAATTCATCACTATTCTGGAAAAGTGATGACATTGAAAGAGCTTTTTCATTCAACTAAATACAGCCAGCGCGGAGTTAGATTGATTATTGATGAGTTTATTTCTGAAGATTTGGTTCGGCTGTCTGAAGGGGGAGAGGATAAGCGTTTTAAATTTATTATTCCTCAGCCTAAATTCCTTAAGTATTATTTAGATTCTATGAACTTGGCAAATGCGTCTTTAAATAAAGATAAATAAGTACTTTCATAGAGATTCCTTTGAGAAAGAGCTATTTTAAATATCTTGAGCTGTGCAGGCATGTAGATGCCGCAACAGCATCTGTATCCCAAATAGATGAACGCGCTAAGAAGCTACTGCAATATATTGCACTGAGTCACATGTACGGCGCGACTTTGACAGTCAAAGCAGCCATGGCATTGAGTTCGATTGCCAGTTCTGCGACGATCCAGAGAAAACTAGACAATTTATATGAGGTTGGATTGATTGATAAAGTCTTTGACGATAAAAACCGAAGAATGAAGTACCTTGTCCCTACGACCGCTGCGAACCAGTACTTCTCACGTCTTGGTGCAGTAAT